>SDBT01000115.1_pt1 | contig 101975 bp, 210 predicted proteins | sample 2277101 | NCBI WGS metagenome assembly SDBT01 (sample SAMN10404973, study PRJNA504765) | marine sediment metagenome | isolation source: marine sediment core GS10_PC15, 103 cmbsf | place: Arctic Ocean: Southern Knipovich Ridge | collected 2010
AGGTCTAAAAAATTTTTGACCTGTGATGTATAGGTCTAAAAAATTTTTGACCTGTGATGTATAGGTCTAAAAAATTTTTGACCTGTGATGTATAGGTCTAAAAAATTTTTGACCTGTGATGTACTAGCTAAAAATACTTGTTTAATATCTCTTAGTGCCTATTTTATTACATACATTAATAAAAATACTTTGATCTTCTGTGCTGTATTTTAAAAACCGTTTATGCTTCTTATTAGTTTGACCGCTTAAAAATTCCATTAATCTATAAATAATCACGATATCCCCTTGTTAAAGTCTATTTTTTTGGTATTCGCTATCTGTTAAATTTCGATTAGTAATGTCTATAATACCCAATATATTATAGTTATTGCCATAACATGATTGAAAGTGATTGAATATTTTTTCTTTTACTTCTGCTATTCCGTATGCTTTTAAAAGTCCAGTTTCTTGTTGTTCGATTACATGATACGTTTTTAATTCCATGATAGTATAATCCTCCTATTTTATTTTGGTTTATATTATTCCTTTATTTTTAATAATTATCAATGCAAGTCTAAAGCCCTTGCAAATATTAAAAATCGTTTAGATTGACGTATGTATTGTTTATATACACTATTATTCAAATGTAATGCTCTATCAAACATTTCTTGATTAGGCATATTAAAACTAATATAGTTTTTGATATCTTCAATCTTTTTAATAATATGATCTGATAATTCTTTTTTATTTTGAAATGAAAAATTTTGCCTGTTTTGTACTATTTTATAAATTTTTTTATATTCTTTTGTGGTCATACTTCCCTCCTATATTATGGTAAAGGTAAAATTTTCGTTTGTTTCCATTCCATATATGTTTTTAATACCTGTTTTCTCTTAATTGACTGTATGTACTCTTTTATTGCTTTTAACATGGTTTATACCTTCCATTCATTCGGTTGACCCTCTAATATTTCCATTTCTTCGCAAATATCAGATATAATCCCATCTAATAGTATTGCTTGTCCTGTGCAACATCTTCCCCAATAACAATTATTTCCCCATTCAATAACGGGTTGACCTTTTTCTTTTAGTTTACTGTGTAGATAATCTGAAACAATCCACCATTCAAAGATTTCCTGCATATCTTCACCAGAATCCATAAAATCATCCCTAGAATTATATCCATAATCTGAAAATTCATCTGGATTGATACATAAATTCTCTATATCCTCGTATTCAATAATTCCTTTTTCTAGTATTTCTTGCATTTCATAAGAAAAACACGTTATTATTTCTCTTTCAACAAACTTTCCCTTAATACTTTGATTCTGTGTTGAGTTATAATCCGTTTTAGTATCCATCTTTATACCCTCCCTTTATAATTAATTAAAACAATGTTATTTTGCTATTAAAACCCTATATTTTCCGCATTTACAAGTATGTAACATAGAAAAATAAAACATACGTTTTATAGTTTTCCATACCTTATTTTCTTTGCCGCATCTATAACATTTCCAAGATTCCTTAAATAATTTTATCATAATATTTAACTCCCTATAATTAAAAACAGGTTTAATATACTTTTACTGCCCTTTAATAACCTAACCATTCCATTATATCGTTATAATTATATGATTCCTTTATTCCAAAAACCGTATAAAAATTCGTATTCATAACTAATATACCTTTGTTAGCTTCTGTATCCATTGTCATTGATAACCCGTGAAATTTTAAGATTTTCTTTGCTGTATCGTGATTAATTTTTTTGGCGTTTTTTAACATAATATACGCTCCTATTTATTAAACATTAGTTATAATTTAAAACCATTGAAATTTAATACTATGTTTTTCGCTTGTCTACATAACATTTCTTTATTATCATATACTTGTTTCCTTAATGTAAAGGTATCAAATATATCTGATTGTATATGAATTTTACCGAATTGATCCATATACATTTTGCATAAAATAACATCAAGATTCGGTTCCTTTGTCATTTCATTAATTTGTAACCATGATTCAATTAATTTCATTTTAATACCCTCTTTTAAAGGTTAAAATATAAGGTTATAAATCCCTTATCTGAATTTGATATTGGTAGCTTCTCAATCCAGTAAAATTTATTATTATCTTCAAATAAGTCGATTAATTCTAACCATTTATTAATATTTGTATTCATTATACATATCCTATTTGATTATATGGTTTAATAAAAAAACCTTTAGTATTTGCCCTATTTTATAAGGTATTATTCTTTTATGTTTTTTGCTCGTTTGTCCTGTTAGTTTCTCTAATATACGGTATAAAAACATTATTCTATTCCTTTAATGACTTACAGACAGCCACGATTGAAGTTTGTTATTGTATGCGTACATTCTGCCATATTTTAAATATCTATTGTTAGGCTGTACTATCCAACCATTTTTAACTAATTTATTCCACGCTTTTCGCTTTGTTTCATTAAATATAATATACGGTTTATTGTATATATCTCTTTTTCTAATAATTTTTATTCCTGAAATAACCATTGTATTGCCTCCATTGTCTGATCCTCATTTAAGCTGTTTAATGTGTCTTTCATACTGTAAGTATAGAACATGCGTATAATTTGTCAATAGTATGTCAATAAATAAATCAATTCATAAGTCATTGAAGTATAAAGACTTATGATTAAACAAATAATAAATTAAAATAAATAAATTAAATGTAACATACTGCAATTAAAAGAGTTATGATTGTATTAATTAAATAAAAAACAGACGTTTGTGATCTATTTAGTGCCTCCTGTGTAATTCATGTATATAAGGGAATAAATGAGGATTAATTAAGTTTTATTAATTAAATTTATGTAAGTGATTGTATTATATACACTTAGGAATAAATTAAATTAAAATAGGTATTAAACAAAAACCGCTCAGGATTCCACACAAGGATTGTTATAACTCTTTATATAACAATGACTTAGAAGAAAAAATAATATAATTATTATATAAGTATATAAATAACTTACATTTTAAAAGGGAATACATATATTCCCCTTGACACAGATTTTACATAACCTATTGATACATATAGAGTTAACGGGGCGGGGTCAAATTTAGCAAGGTTTTAGATATGGAAAATCGGATACCCACCATATTTCTTAATCACTAATTCACAATACCTAAAATACGTAGAATTATCATTAAATAAAGTCATAAAGCCTTAAATACCAATGACTTACGATAAATAAGCATAAATAGCCTTTCGTCATTTCGGCTCTAATGCTCCTATTTTTTAAAACAACCATATTATGCCTTTTACTTAATATAATGCATTATACCCCTTATATTGTGTAATTATAGCCCTATTTTAAGCCCTATCGGAGAGAATATTAAAAGATCCTTGAATAGAGCAATAACGCCTGTTTTTTCTTGACAACTCAGCGAATATATGGTATAATTAAAACGTAAACTGAAAGAAACCAAATTGGGGGCTGTGGTGCAATAGATAACGCTCATTCGGGAATGGTCGGCTAGAATGAATCAGACGTGAATGTGGGTAATATACAAGTTCAAAACCAATACCATTGGTATTAAATTGATCTCGTTAAATCCCACCAGCCTCATATTAAATTTAGGAGATAAAATGAGTAAAAAAGGATCAAATTTTAAACCATTAAGGGCTATAAAACCTCCACCTCCTCCTAGCCCTCCAAAAATAAAATCTAAAATTATTTTAAAAATTATACTAAATTAATTTGACACCTTCTCTATTATATGGTACACTTACATAAAGGGCATTAAAGAGATATTAAACTATTGTTTTTTAAATTGGGAGAAACAAATGAATATTAAGAAATTAGGATGGGTTTATACTCAGTATGCACCAAATGAATTTCAATGGATGAAATTTAATAAGGTTGGAAAATGTATTGCAATTGAAGGTGATTTTATTTGGAAGCAGGATAATAATGGATAAGTGTTTATTTATGTCAAAAACAGATGATTGGGAAACGCCTCAAGATTTATTTGACAAATTAGATAAAGAATTTCATTTTACCTTAGACGTATGCGCTTCAGATATAAACTATAAATGTAATAAATATTATACTAAAGAAGACAACGCATTAAATCACAATTGGAAAAATAATATATGTTGGATGAATTGCCCATATTCTAGAAAATTACAACCGTTATTTATAGAAAAAGCAAGCAAAACAGCAAAAAATGGCTTTACTGTAGTGGCTTTATTACCAGCTAGAACTGATACCAAGGCGTTTCATAAATATATTTATAAACAGTTAAATGTTGAAATTAGATTTATTAAAGGACGTGTTAAATTTGTAGGCGCAAAATATACAGCACCTTTCCCAAATATGATAGTTATTTTTAATGGATTAAAAAAGTAGATATTTAATGTCTTATACTCATTTATGGTTAAATATTGGAGAAAAATGAATTTTCGTCAATATACAGATAATTTAATTAAAGATATGATCCGAATTATATTTTGGATATATATATTTAGTGCAAATATGTATTTTTGGTTTGAAATTAATATGTTCCAATATTTTCATCCGTTCTGGAAATAAAATGAACATTAAAAAGACATATTTAGGGAAAACAAGCACAGGGGTCAAATTATATTCTAATCCGATGACAGGAGAGTATAAAGACTGTTTTATTTTTATATCTGAAAAAAACAAAGGTGATTTCTCTTATATTGCTGTAAAGGATGATAAAGTAATTAAAGAGGATAAGAGTATAGAAAATATATGGGCTTTTATTGACTTTTATAGTTTAGTATAAACTATCAACCATAAAAAGGAATAATAATGAGTATTAAATTTAGACAAGGATGGACTGATTTTTGTATTAAAACAGGAGATATTCAATTTTTTCGTATTTCATGGGATTGTGACCATTTCTTCAAATGGGATTTTTGGTGTGCTTTAGAAATAACTGTATTAAATTTCAGTATTCAAATAGATATAGGATAATAAGTTTATACTAAACTATCAACGGTTTATTAAATGGATAAAAAGCATAGCCACACTAGACAATAACGACATTTTTTAAACCATAAGGAGATAAAATGAGTAAAAATTATTTAGTTTTACAAAAAATAGTTATACTTATTGTAGTGGTTCTACACATGCTAAAAATTGGTTAAGAAAAGATATTGTTAAAAATTCTATTATTATGGAAATTTCAAATGAAGATTATAAAAAAATAGAAGATAAATTCTCTAAACCATATTTTAGTTAGAAGATTGATCATTAATAAAGGAGTTAAAAATGTCAACAGAATGTTTTAGAGATTCACTTCATTTATCAAAAAAGAATAAGGAACATTTATTATTAATTAATTCTATTATAGAAGAATATGCTGAAGAAGGGTATGTTTTAACTTTAAGACAGCTTTATTATCAACTTGTATCTAGAGATGTTATTCCTAATGATGTTCGAGAATATGCAAAATTAAGTAAATTGCTTGTTAAAGGTCGAATGGCTGGTGTTGTAGATTGGGAAGCAATAGAAGATAGAATTAGAGTGCCTTTTTTACCATATTGGGTAACAGATATTAAAGATGCTGTTGATGACACTATTAATCAATATCGTTTAAATAGACAAGAAGGACAAAATGTATATATTGAACTTTGGGTTGAAAAAGACGCATTATCTGGTGTTCTGAAACGTATCACATCTCAATATCATATTAATTTAATGGTTAATAGAGGTTATAGTTCTTGTACAGCCATACACGATGCCTATAATAGATTTAAAAAGGAAGAAGAATTAGGGAAACAAGTTCATATTTTATATCTTGGTGACCATGATCCAAGCGGACTTGATATGATTAGAGATATTAAGGAAAGGTTAGAAGAGTTTGGTGTCAATCCAATAGTAAAACCCATTGGACTTACAAAATCCCAAATTAATAAATATAATCTTCCTCCAAATCCAGCAAAAATTACAGATCCAAGAGCAAAATGGTATATTGCAGAAAACGGAAATACCTCATGGGAAGTTGATGCTTTAAATCCTAAAGTTCTTAATAAATTAGTTAAAGATAATGTAGAAAAATTAATTAATATGAATTTATTTAATAAAAAAATTTATCAAGAGGAACTTGATAAAGAAACTCTTCTTAATTTTACACAAGATATATAAAGGAATTTATGATACAAGTAAAAATAACAGATAATAACCCTTCTTCTTTTGAAAAGGCTATGAAAATATTTAAGAAACTCTGCCAAAACGATGGTTTTATGTTAGAGTTAAGAGATAGGAAATTTTATAAGAAGCCATCAGTAAAGAAAAGAGAGAAAAAACAAGAAGCAATACGGAAACAAAAAAGGAATAATAAATGACATTTGCTAGAAAATTACATTTAATAGGTATTATATTTTATTCTATAATTGCAGGGATAGCATCTAAATTTTTAAATATACATTGGATACATCTTTTAAATGGATTAATGTTATCGGCTATTTTATATCATATCTTAGAGTGGAAATATGATTGGATAGAAGATGGAGAAAATAATGAAAATTAAATTAATTCATAAATTTGGATGTGGAAAAAGTTTTGATTTTAAACCCACTAAAGAACAAATAATATCTATTGAAGATGGTTATTCAATAGATATTAAATGTCCTCATTGTATTATAACTTCCCCCTCAACTGTTATTAAAGATTTGATAAAGGATAAAAATAGTATTAATATATAAAAGGAGATATAATGGAATTTCAAAAATTTGATAAAATCCCTCGTTTAAGTAGAGATATTGTGATCACCGAAAAAATAGACGGCACTAATGCTCAAATTTATATAAAGTCAAAAGAACAAATTATTGAAGATAGAGCTTGTTGTATTGCAGATATTGAGGAAATTGTATTATTTAAAAACAAAGATTTATATATGTTTGCTGGTTCTCGATCACGTTGGTTAGATACTTCTTCTAAAGGTGATAATTTTGGTTTTGCTAAATGGGTACAAGCAAATTCAGAAGAATTAATTAAATTAGGTGAAGGCAGACATTATGGGGAGTATATGGGCAAGGGGATACAAAGAAATTATGGTTTAGACGAAAAGAGATTTGTATTATTTAATGTTAAAAAATGGGAAGATCCTGAAGTAAGACCGAAATGTTGTGGTATTGTTCCAGTATTATATAGAGGAATATTTGATACCGAAATGATTGGAAATACTTTAATGACTTTGAAAGAATTTGGAAGTAGAATCGTTCCATGTTTTATGAATCCTGAAGGAATTGTTATTTATCACACAGCTTCAGGACAGTTATTCAAAAAAACAATATTAAATGATGAAAAACCAAAGGAGCAAATAAATGAAAAGTAAAGCTCTTATTCATGCACTTAAAAATACTAAAGAACCTTGTAATGCCTCTCACAATGGAGTTCATAGACCAATTCAAAAAATGGGCAGTATAACAGGATATATTTGTAAATGCTGTAATAAGGAAATAGAGCAATTATGCCAAATTTGTAAAAAACCCAAATCAGAATGTGAAGATTTTAATGCTTATTATATGAGCTGTGAATCTTGTTTAGGATAATAAAAGGAGTTAATATCCCATGAAAGAATTTTGTGTAGATTTAAAAATAGCCAAAGAATTAAAAATCAATGGATATCCACAAAACACTAATTTTTATCATGAAATTTATACATATAATGATGGTTCAAAAGAGAATGGATTTGTTGATTATAATAAATTTTTAGGTTGGGAAAATTCAGATGATCATACCTTCTTTTCTGCACCTATTTCTGATGAAATATTAAAAGAGTTACCAAAAGAAATTGAATATAAATTTTGTTATTTTTTGGAAATTTTATGTTTAACATCATCATATAATATATTTTATCAATCAAATGGTGGTGAAGAATTAAAAGAATTTGACGATAAAAATTTAGCTAATGCTCTTGCAAAAATGTGGTTATATCTTAAAAAAGAAGGATATATAAAATGAATAATTTTATGGCTGGATTTCAAAGAGGATTCTTTTTATTTAATAATACTTTTGGCGAATTTCTAGGGATGTTGTTCGGTGCAATTGCAACATTGATGATTATTACATTTTTTATAGCAATAGTATTGTGTATAATTGAAAGTGTATTTAACTAATGCATAAACAATACTTTATATCTGACCCTCATTTCGGACACCATAATATTCTTAAGTTCACTGATAATGAAGGAAAAGTAACTAGACCTTTCATTTCTATTGAGAACCATGATAATTTAATTATTGAGAATATTAACAAAGTTGTTAGAGTAATGGATAAATTATACATTTTAGGCGACTGTGCTATGTATCGCAGATGTTTATCTACTTTAGATAGAATTAATACTAAAAAAAGAATTTTAATAAGAGGCAATCACGATATTTTTAAATTAAAGGATTATACACCCTATTTTAAGGATATTAGGGCATACAAAATGATGCCTAAACATGGTATTATATTCTCTCATATTCCTATTCATCCTTGTCAATTAGAAGGAAGATTTACTTTAAACGTACATGGACATTCCCACAGCAACCAGATAGACGATAAACGATATATGAATATTTGTCCAGAAATAATCGGATATGAACCTTTAACTTTAGAACAAATATTAGAAGTAAAAAAGACAAGGGGATTAGATAATGTTGAATAAAAAAAAGTTAACCCATTGGAAAACAACAGATTCCAGATCAATGGAAATTGAAGATACTCATATTAATGAAACTATTAATCAAATCACATATGATTTTGGAACAACAGTTAATTATGTTACTACTTTTTATGATGACCATGTTAAATTAAAACAAATAAAATTACCTATGATTTCAAATCATTCTTTAGATCATATAAAAACTAAAAAACATTTATTAGAGATTTTAAGCGATTTTTAGTGAAAAACTCCATATATGATAATAGATGGAAATAGAATACTTAATTGTTTAGAGGGAATAGTAAAATGAAAAATATAACATCAATAATATTAATGTCATTTATATTTGTAATAGGAAATTTATATATACCTTCTATTTATGCTATGGGTAATAAGGGTGGCAACGGAAATTCAGGTAATAATGGCAACAATGGTAATAACGGTCAAGGTCAGGGCGGCGGTAAGGCAAATGCAGGTGGTAACAATCCGAAAGCCCAAGCCAATAAAAACAAAAATAAAAACAAATTTGTTTCTCAAAGCCGATATAATAAAAAAACAGAAATAAATGATAAACGTGAATATAGAGTTCGTAAATTTTGTAAAAATAATAAAGAACATTGTGGAACGAATAGAAAACAAATAATAAGAACAGATAAAGAAAAATTATCAATAGCAATTGAATTAATAGAGGCTATTAATAGATCGAGAAAGGAATAATAAAATGAAAAAATGGCTTGAGAAATTAAAATATTTATTACCTTTTATTGGTTCTTATTTAGGCGCATTAGGAGGACAAGGAGTCAAAGAATGGAGAAGATTTGTCTTGCCAGGAGTATTAGCTATTTTAGGATATTTAAATATCGGTTGGTGGGGATTACTTTTAGGAACTTTTGGAGGGTTCGCCTCTATGGGGTATGGAATACCAGATCCATATGGCACAGTTGCAAGAGATGAAGGTTCAGCACTAGGGAGTTTTTGGTGGCATATATTTAATTATAATCATTTTTTAGCTGATATTTTTACAAGAGGCACAGTTGGATTAGGCATGTGTTTAAGCGGTTTAGTATTACCTATTTTTAAAGGAAATTGGTTAATGTATGCCATTGGTTGTTTGTTCATACTTATAGGACAGACAGTTTTTTCATATCGTGGTTGGGGAGAAGTAAAATTATTTGGGATTGGAAAAAAAGTACTTGTTAGTGATCTTATTAATTATGGTTTAATATTTTCTGGTTATTTATTGATGTTAATATAGGTGAAAAATGAAAAAATATTTATATAAAAAAACTCTTATTATAAGACATCAACATAATATAGGTGGACAAATAGCAGATAGAGTGTTTTGGGAAGGTAGAATAGAGGGCACGGAAGAAGTATATGATTGGGATACAAAAAAGCATCTTATAGAATTAGCTGAAAGAGAAAATATGAATTGGAAAGTTTTAAGATATCATAGGAATGGAACTATATCAGTTATTCAAGAGAACAAATAATGAAAAAACTTGTTATTATCTCAGACACTCATACAAAAGAAAAGTTTGTTGTCTTACCTAAAGGCGATATTTTAATCCATGCAGGTGACTTCGACATAAGAGATGAATTTGATTTAAATATTATTATAGATTACTTTAAAAATTTATCTTTTAAACATATAATTTTTATTGGTGGAAATCATGATTTATTTCTTGAAAAATTATTTAAAGATAAAGTAAATCCACGAGTTCATAAAAATATTCATTATCTTTGTAATTCATCTGTTAAGATTGAAGGAATAAAATTTTGGGGAAGTCCTTTTAGTCCTCAGTTTGGTATTGGATGGGCTTTCAATGGTCATTCACAAGAACTCAAAGAACTGTGGTCTACTATTCCTTCTGATACAGATATTGTTATCACCCACTGCCCTGCTTTTGGAATTAATGATCAAGTAAGGGGAATAAGTCAAGGATGTGCTTTTTTAAGAGATAAAATAAAAGAGATTAAACCTAAATATCACATACATGGTCATATTCATGAAGGCTATGGTATTTATTGCGATGAAAAAACAGTATATATTAATGCCTCATACATGGATGAATTTTATAACCCAATTAATAAACCTATTGAGATAGAATATAATGATTAATCCTAAACAAAGAACATTAGAAAAATTATCTTTTAGATACTACTTAAAAGATAAATTAAGAAGCTCTGAAGAGAATTGGGAACTGGCTAATAAACTATTAGAAAAACTGGGAAAGAGATATGCAAATAAATAATTTTAATTATTATAAAGTTCATTTTATTCAAGGTTATAATTATAGAAAAAGATTATTAATTTATAATTTAAAAATTTTGTTTAATAGGATCACAAAAACATCTAAATTAGGATTGTCATTTCCAAAAGAGATAAACATTGGTGGTAGGATGTTTAATATTCAAGAACATGAAGGGTTAATATCATTTTCATCTCAAACACAGTATAATTTTTCTGGATGCCATGAAAGGGTTAGTTTTTCGCACCCAAAGTATGCACAATGGCACATGGAATATTCAACGAGTTTTAAAAAGATCAGACCATCTTTTGTTTATGATACTTATAAAATAGTTTGTGATTATCGTGGTGATGATTTTAATAGAGATATGGCAGTAGATGGTTGTTTATAATGAATAAATTAAAAGTAAATAGAAAACATGTTGTATCTCTTGATAACATTAAAAAATTTGTTATCAAAAGAGATATTGTATGGGTTTATTTAAAAACAGGTCATCCACCTATTTTAAAAACAGATTATGGTGCTTATTTATTAAGAAATAAATTAGTAAATTTAGGTGTTCAATTAAAAGATTTTAAAGTGGAGAATAATAATGAATAAAATAAAATTTTCTCACAATTATCCAAAACTATGGAATCAAGAAGAAGCTATTTTGTTAGCGGTTTTAAAAATTGATTCTTGTGAATTTAATGAAGATTTAATTGAATATGACACTAAAAATTGTGAAGGAAATTATTATCCTCTTAAAACAGGAAAATACATACAATTAATTTTTTTAGGAAATAAGAGAATTCCGTTTTGCACAATTCGGTCTTATAATTCAGATAAGTTTAGATATTATATATCTTTACTTAATCAAAAATTTAGGATAGAAAATTAAAAGAAAGAATAAGAAAAGGAGAATAATAGATGAATAAATTTGAAAAAATAATATATAAAGATTCTAAATATATGAGAAGGCATAAAGAATACACAGAATTTTGTAGATTAAAGAAAGAGATATTTGAAGAATATATAAAAATTTTTAAGATTAGAGAGATTTTGGATTGGCTAAATAAAATAGCAATAAGGATTGGTTTATGAAAATTAAAGTATTAAGTAGACAAGCAATGGAAGAATTCACGACAGATAAAAATCATCTTATTATATCTATTACAGATCCTAATTCTGAAAAAGTAAAAATAATTAGTAAACCAATTCATATGATATCTCTTCAATTTCATGATATTGATAACCCCTTAGTGCCAAGAAACGAATGTGATAGATGTAAAGGCACGGGATATCTTAAACAATTTAAAGGTATTAATGATGGACATTGCTATAAATGCACAACTATGTTAGACATTAAATTATTTAGTGAAAAACAAGCAGAGTTTATACTATATTATGTTGACTATTATAAAAAAGCAGTAGATCTTATTGCCGTCCATTGTGAGGCAGGTATTAGTAGATCAGCAGGAGTGGCTGGAGCTTTATCATTAATATACAATGGTTCTGACAAATTTTATTTTGATAATTATTTACCTAACATATTTGTATATCGGAAAATATTAAATGCTTATATGAAAAAGGAGAATAAAAATGATTAAAAATAGATTGATTGGTAAAGCAATTAAATTTTTTGGTGGGACTGGAAAATTTAAAAACGTATTTAATACAGCAGGATATCAATCCGTGATTACAAAAGAATTTCAATTAGATGATATTCTTTCACCAAAAATTGCAAGAGAACATCTTAAAAATTCTAAAAATATTTTACAATTATCTGGTGGATCTCATTGGATTAAAAATGACTAAAAAATTAAGAAAAGATACAGCAAAATTATTATCTACCCATTGTCCATATCATCCAGATGATATTTATATCGAATTAAGAAGATATGAATCAGTGGATTTGGTTATTAAAGGAATCGAAGAATCTTTAAAATTTAATCTATCTTTACATGATGCTTGCAACAACTTAAATAAAAATGATTAAATATCTTCTTTTGTTACCTCTTTTATATTTCCTGTTTTGTTGCGTTAAAATGTGGTGGTTAATAAATAAATGGTGTGTTATTGCCCCATCTGTTCTATTTTTTGGAACACTTGTTCTATATTGTATGACAGGATAATTTTAGCCAATTAAATGTTAATATATTTTCCCGTACAGTATTATATTAACATATTTACATAATTTGTTCCCGTACGGTATAATTTTAAATAAGGAGAAATTATGAATATAGAAAAATTAAAAACTAGCGATTTTGAATATGGTTTAAGCAAGATTTTAGAGAAACAAATATTAGAAGTAAATGGTTATATTTCTACTGAATATGATGAACCAACATTTAAAATGACAAGTATTTTATTTACTGATGGAACAAAAATATGTTGTGAAGGCGAACATGACTGTCCGTATCTTGCATATAATGATAATTTAGATACCAAATGTCAACAGATTTTTAAAATGGAAGAAAAATAAACATGCTATCTCCTATATTTTACAATTTATTTCATTATTTAATGACTTTCAGCTTTTTCATGCTCTCTATGAATGTACCCACAGCTAAGATGAAAATTATAGGGTTATTACTCACTTTGGTTAATTTTTTATTATTTTTAAAATAAATAATTAAATATAACCCTTAGAAATTAAAAGACTTACAGAAATTCTATTTTTAATTCGATTTTATCGTATCATAAACCTATTTATATCAATAACTTACAATAATGCACAAAACTTGACAAGTAAGACAAAATGTGTTATAATTGTATTGGTATGAAGGTATGTACTTTTCTATATTATGAATAAAAATATTCCACAATGGCTCTATGATGCTAAGAAATTGATAAAAAAACGAAAATCAATGCATTATATAAGCAAATCTAAAGATAGATTTTTTCGTCTTTTAGCTCAAATTCGTCAGAGATGTTTGAATCCCAAAAATATTAATTATAAATGGTATGGCGCTAGAGGAATTGGTGTATTAATTACTGTAGAAGAAATTATAAAATTATGGTTTCGTGATAAGGCTTATGAAATGGATAAGCCATCAATAGATAGAAGAGATAACAATGGTCATTATACTTATAAAAATTGTAGATTTATTGAAATGAGTGAGAATTCAAAAAAATCACATGTTGATAGAAAATTTCGTAAATTTCCAGTAAATAATATGTTGTTAAATAGTTGAAACTAAATAAGTTATATTTTTTGATTAATTAACAAAATTTAGGGTAAACTCTCCTATTTTAATTATACCATAAAATCAACCACTTGTCAAGTAAATTTGTAAAATAAATTAAAAAGGTCTGTATGGTTATTTCGGATGTTGAAAAAGAAGTAAACCGTTTATCTAACTTATTGAATTACAAGGACTTAGATCCTTCTGAATTAGAATCTATTGCAAAAGTCAATGTTCATGTTAGGGAATTAAAGAAAAATCCTTTATTTACTGATGATGCTGAAAAAAAGCTTTCAGAAACACTTTTTTCTAACTATTTGAAACACAACGAGTTAGAATCTAATTCGGATATTGATACATTAAAAAGCCTTGTGTTTAATCAAATTTTTGAACAGCGCATTCAGGGCGAGTTAAATAAGTTAAAAACAGATGGCAAATACCCACCAGACAAGCTTATTAAGTCTCTTGTTGAAGTTCAGGATCAAAAGGCAAAACTGAAAGTTAAGCTTGGGATAGATAAAAAAGATGATGAAACAGATGACCTTTCTGCCTTCCAATTACTTCAAAAAAGAGTAGCAAAACACATAAACGAGAATAAAAATGAATTCACAATATTTTTAGGTTGGGAATGTGATAGATGTGGTCATAAAGATCAGGAATCATATTTACTTTATAAACCAATTAAAGATTTTAAGATTTTAAAACACCCGTATTTTGCTGGAAAATATCTTTTTTCATATCCAATTGTTAAAGACGTTAAAGATGGTAAATTATCTAAACAGGATGCCACACGTTATTTGATGGGAGCAGGTCAAGGGAATGCTTATAAACCCTCTGATGTTGATAGACAATATTGTGAAGATTATTTAGATTACCTAATTGAGAATTTTAAAGAGATCACAGATTTATTAAATGAGAAAAATTTACCGTGAAAACCAAAATCTGTACAAAATGTGAAATAGAAAAAGATATAAATGAATTTAAAATTCGAACAGATAATAAACTTCGAAGAAATCAATGTAATCAATGCCAGGCTATTCAAAGAAAACAATATTATATTGAAAATATAGATAATATAAAAAAATGGCGAAAAGAAAATAAAGAAGAAATAAAAGAAAAAACCAAAAAATCTTACGACAAAAATAAAGAAAAAATAGCAAAAAATATTAAACAAGATCGCATTGAGAATCCTGAAAAATATGCAAAATATTATAAAACATATTATGATAAAAATATAGAAAAAGTCAGGGCTAAAGGCAAAAAGTGGTATGAACAAAATAAAGAACATGTTATTAAACAAACTATTGAATACAATAAAAAACGAAGAAAAGAAGATGTTAACATTCGTATTCGAGATAGCTTACGTTCTAGGATTCGATTATCACTTCTTGGCAAAACAAAAAGTGCTAACACAGAAAAATTACTCGGATGCACTATAGAAGAACTAAAACAACATTTACAAGCCCAATTTACACATGGCATGTCCTGGGATAATTACGGATTACATGGTTGGCACATAGATCATATTAAACCTTGTTCTTTATTCAATTTATCAGACCCTAAGCAACAAGAAGAATGTTTCGGATTCAAAAATTTACAACCTTTATGGGCAATAGAGAACATACAAAAATCAAATAAATTAGATTATGAAAGAAAATTTAACAAAGTCTGAAATTGATTTTATATGCGGAATACACGACCCCATCACTGCTAAAGAATGTATTTATCCTGAAAATTTAAAAGCACCCCAAACATGGATTGAAGAAGATGTAGAATTAGTTACAATTCGTAATTACCAATATGCCTGGCAACCATATTCGTGGGTGCTTTGCGATGACAATGCTCTTTCTAAAAAAGAAAATTTTAAAAAGAAACAATTAGCAAGTACTTGTTATAATATAGGCAGTAGAAATACAGGAAAAAGTTTTTGTTTTATACAGATGGATATTCCAATTAATATATTATTAAATCCTGGCGATGAAAGTTGCCTAGGATCAGCAACTGCTGGTTTTTTAAAAAAAGTTTGTAATCCTATTTTGAACATAATGCGTGAACATTCTTTCTTCCAATTATTAAAAAAAGGCGGAAAAAGTGAGGGCATCCAAGGCGGTAATGATATTGGCATTCAAAGCAGAAATGGACACTCTTGGTTAGCCCGTAATGAAAAAATAAGCAGTCCTAATTGCGGAGAACAGTTTCATGGACTTCATTATTCAACACTGCATTATGAAGAATCAAGTTACCAAACAGAAGCAGGATTAGAAAAGCGTGTTGATTCTGGTTCTTCTCTTGGTGTGATTGAGCGTTTTAGTGGTATTCCCGATTTAAGAATAGGATCTCCTCTTGGGAAGATATTGATGAAAGAGGATAACAAAAAGTTTATTTGCCGCCTCCCACAATATGTCAGGGATGATTGGGATGATAATCGTCGAAAAGAAATGGCTGATAAGTATAATGGCGAATCTTCCATTGCATATAAACTCAATGTTTTAGGAGAGTTAGTTGAAGGAGCTGAAGGTTTTTGGGATATGGCTCGTTTAAGAAAAAAAGCCCTTGATAAAGATAGAAAAATAAAACACTTTGATATTGATAAAAAGAAATTTAACAATTTTCAAAAACATATTGTTATAGACCGATTACCTGCTCAACAAATTTATTGTTGTGCTGATATTGGCGCAGGAGCAAGACCAACAGAGATTATTATAGTTTTTTATGATGGAAAAAAATATAAATTAGTATACAATATTTCACTAAATAAATTATCAGCGAGAGAACAAGCAAAAGTTTTTGCATATATTTATAAAAAAATGGGCGGCTGTTTTGTTGGACTCGACACAACTACTGACTACGGCATTGCAGAATATTTAAAAAAAGATTATGATTATATAGATAATAAACATATTTTATCAGTTGATCTTAGAAAAAGCATTCCAGTTGATTTTGAAAAAGATGAAAAAACTGGAAGAATTAAAAAGGATAGCAAAGGAAAACCAATTATTAAGTCTATGATCGCTATTGATTGGGCAATGCAAAGGTTAGAGAATTTATTTTATGAAGGACATGTTAGCATTCCATTAGATAATAAATTTTTTCAGGAATTTGGCGGATTTAAAGTTTTACAAACAGGACTTAGAAAATCGTATGGTTCCTCGACGACGGATGATTACCACCAAGCATTCCAAATTTTTGCGATAACCCAATGGAATAATGAATTTGAAACTTTACTTAATAAAAATAACACTGATCAGTCCGATGGCTGTTTGGGTATCATGTAACAAGGAGATTTTATGTCATCACCAAGAGGAATTGATTCTTTAGAACTTTATCGACAATTAAAATTAATGCGAACAAACATTAATGTTGCTAAAGATTTTAAATCTCAAGTAGAACAAATAGATTTGCTTTATTCTAACGATAAAACAGGTCTTGTTTCTACAATTGTGGATTTTATGGTACATGCTTCTACAGTTAATATGAAGATTGAAACTAAAAATGATACTCTTAATGAGTTATTAAAAAGATGGCAAACAACAATTTTAAATAATAAAGTTAATATAGATATACCAAATGGATTACGAGCATTATCAAAAGAGAATTATTCAGAAAGATGGAGAAGTTCTCTTTTAGCTTTAAAGGTTCAATGGGGCAAAGTAAAATTTGAAAATCAAGGAACATTTATAGTGCCTAAAAAAATGTGGTTTCTTGATGGTGTTTCAATCACTTCAGAATCAACAGGCGCATTAAATACTAAAAAATATTTCGTAACTATTAATAAAAATAAAACACGACTAATAAATACTGATAAACAATCTATTTTTATTAGAAAACCATATAATTCTTGGCATGATGATAAAGTAACACCGTTTCTTGTTCAACGAGGAACAGTTTTTAATAGTCTTGTAAAAGATGCAATTGTACAAAAACAGTCTGATGTTATTGAAGCTATTATACCTCTTTTATTGAAGTTACAAGCAGGAAATGATAAATTAGCAATGGAGGGAATGAATCCTACTGAAGAACAGTTTAAAAAATTAAAAGATCAAATTACTGAAGCAATGACTCGTTTTGAAGAAAGTGGAAACATGGGTGATTTAATTGCTTCTTTGAGACACGATGTAAATTTAGAATATTTAATTCCAGATTTAGATAAAATTTTTAATCCAGAGATTGTTAGGTCAACTGATAAAAATATACTTTCTTCTCTTGGTTTGATTGAGTTACAGGGTTTTTCATCTACTCGTCAAGAAGCGATTTTAAATCCTAAAGTTTTGGTTGAAGAAGTAACCGATGCAGTTCTTGATTGGGCTGGATTATTACAAGATGTTATGATTGACATGATGGAAAGAAATGAGAGCGCACATCCTAAACTAGCTAATAATACAATTAGAGTGATCCCAGGAACTATTAAAGCATTTTTAACTGATGAAATGAAGGCTATGTTACGATCTATGTTTGATAGAGGCGTTGTGTCACATCAAAACGCTACTGAAGACATAGTTGGTATGGATTTTGAAACTCAATTAGAACGTCATATAAGAGAAGATGCACAGAATATCACTCAAATAATGAAACCACCAGTTATTCAGAATATTGAAAAAGATTTAGATCCAGAATTACCTGATAACACTAATTTAGAAGACCAAAATAAAAAACCAGGAACACCAGAAGCAGATAATTTCAACAATGCTTTGTTAAAATTTTATACAAAATATAAAAAAGTGACACCAATAAAAAGTTCTAAATCTGGTATAATTAATACACCAGAAGAATTACCTGAAGAAATTCTAAAGTTATCTCTTGGTGAACAATTAACATATTTTATGACTTATAATTGTGCTATAGAATATGATGACAAAACTCCAGAGGAAGCACATGAATTAGCTAGAAAACATTTAAAGCCAAAAAAGAAAAAGAAGAAAAAAGACAATGCAGATTATAAAGCAGAAAACGACGAAATAAATACGCCTTTTGGCAGTATTGACGATTTGCCTGAAAATGTAAAAAATACGATACCAATCCCTGCTCAAATAATTTGGTTTAAAACCTTTAATTCTTCTTTAAAAAAGACTAACGATAAAGAAAGAGCCACCCGAAGTGCTTGGTCAAAAACATCTGAACAATATGAAAAATCTGAAGATAAAAAGGAATGGGTTAAAAAAGTTTCTTTAGAAGATTATAAATCCGAAATGTCCCCTTATGCTTATAAATTATTTATTGAAATGTATGATGGGGCTTTGGATCAGGGCAGTAGTCATTCAACCGCTATTAAAACAGGTTTAATCGTAGTTGAAAAGGTTTGTACAAAAAACAAAGAAGGCATGTGGGTAAAAAATAAGACTTTAACAAAAGAAAAACTTGGAAACTTAGATAGACCAGATTTTGTGTCTCAAATGTTAGAGCTTAAACTTCAAGAAGAAAAATTCAAACTACTTGATAAACTAAATAAAGAGGATAAATAATGGAACACTTTATTATTTTTGAAGATAAAGAATTAACAAATCCTGTTCCAGATCCAATTGATTTAGGAAAACTTAAAGCTGGCGAAAAAAAGCAGTATACATTTTATGTTTTTAATTCTAATGTAAATCCTCATGATGAAGTTAAATTTTTTGTAGATCATGAAGAAGTGGAAGTGGTTTTTCCAGAAGAAAAAATTGATATGGCAGAAAAATCTAGTACCAAGATTATTTTAGAATGGAAGCCGACAATTGACATAAAGCGAGGGCTTAAAGCAACTATACAAATTGATAGTTTTGAAGTGCTTAGAGGATAATAAATGTCTTTTTTAAAGAAAGCAAATTGCGCTGGAACAACAATAAATCAAGGCGGCGGAATTAATGCTTCAGATCTTTCCTTAATAGTAGCAGATCCTTCTGATTTTCCAAATACTGGCGATTTTTTAATTACTGTTTGGGATAAAGTGGTATTTCCTGAACCATGTGATGATACAAATGCAGAAATTATTAAAGTAACTGGTGTTAGTAGTAATACATTTACAATAGAACGTGGACAGGAAGATACAGTTGGTGCTTCACATTCTAATGGGCAAGCAGTAGAAATGTTGATTACTGCTGGAACTTTTGAAGAAATAGAAAATGAAATTAATTCTTTAAGTCCTGGTCAAAAAGTAACAAATGAAATTTTATCAGGACAAATTGATGGCGCAACAGATACATTTACAACTGTAAATAATTATGTTGCAGGAACTTTACAGGTTTATGTTGGTGGGTTAAGACAAAGCCCAGGTGTAGGTTTAGATTATACTGAAACAGGAGTTAATAGTTTTCAATTAAATTATACTCCATTTTCAGGTGAGAAAATGATTGTTGACTATACAAAATCATAATAAATAAAAGGTGGTAAATAGATATGGCAGATCGTTCTACAACAATTTTAGGAAATCAAATTAAAGATGCAACAGTTACAGAAGATGAATTAAACACTTCTGTGGCAGGAATTGGGATTACAGGCGGTGCTGGTTCAGCATTGGCTTTAGATTTAAATGAATTGTCAGCAGTAACTGTTGATGTAAGTGCTGACTTAGTTGCTATTGAAGATGCAACTGATAACTCAACTAAAAAAGAATCTATAGCTGATATTGTAACAGCAATAGCAGGAGTTGGTTTAGTTGCTAGTGCTGGTGTTTTAGCATTTGATCTTAATGAATTATCAGCAGTTGCAATTGATGTAAGTGCTGATTTATTTGCAATTGAAGATGCGACAGACAGTTCAACAAAGAAAGAATCAATTGCTGATCTTATTACAGCAATAGCTGGTGTTGGTTTAACTGATTCGGCTGGTGTTTTAGCTCTGGATTTAAATGAGTTAAATACTGAAGCAACCTTTGATCCTACAGCAGATTTTCTTCCTATGGTCGATGCAACGGATAGTGGTAGTGATAAAGCACTTTGGTCAGTGATCGCTACAGCAATAGCAGGAGCTGGTATTACTGCAACAGCAGGTGTTTTGTCTGCTGATTCAGTAGTTGATAACATCGTTGAAGCAGATATCGCTCAAGATAACTTTTCAGCAATAACCAATGGAATATTAACTGATTTTGATTTAACCGATGTTCCATTAACTGCATCATTGCAAGTATATATCAATGGTGTCTATGCCGAAGAGGGAGTAGGAAAAGATTATGAATTAAATCCTGATTCTGGTGATACAAAAACAATCCGTGTTAATGGAGAAGTTTTGTTAACAGGGGAAAAACTTATTGCTCATTACATAAAAGATAATTAATAATCAATGATATTATTTAAAAATATCATTTAATAAAAAGGAGTAATGATGGCTTCTTCAAGAATTAAAAGGCGAGATGTTGAAAAGAAATTTTATGAATTAAAAACAAAACTTAAAACAACTCTTGAAACTCTTGAAAAACTTGAAAAAGGTTTGACTGAGCAAAAAAGGGTAAAAGCCGAATATGAAGGAGCCATCACTATTCTTCATGAAATTTTAACAGGTAAAAATTAGAACTAAAGGCTGAATAAATATGGCAGATAGAGATACTAGCATTCCAGGCAACCAAATTTTAGATGATAGTGTTACACAATCTGAATTAGACATCACTAATATTCCTACTGATGGGCAATTTATAAAAATAAATATGCCTTCTGGTGATTTTACTGCTGTTGATGCACCTTCTATAGTTGATTTAACTGCCACTGTTGCAGTTAATCAAACAAATATTGTATTAAATGCTTTTAGAATTGCCATTGATGCCTCTCGCTCAATTTTTAATATGGTAGATGGAATTGTAGATGAATATGAAGATGAATCGGGGGTTGACACAGCCAATTCTACCAACGAAGATTACGATTCAGTAAATGATTTATATAGCCCTACTGCTCCTAGTTTAACTCCTGCTCCATTTTCTCATATGAAATTAGAAAATAATACAGATGAGGGAACAGGAGCCAATGCTGTAACAGATATTGGAACACCTACTTATACTTCAGGAAAATTAAATAACGCTTTAACTACAGATGGAAGTACGGATGCCCTAAATTTAGATGCACTAGCATCAGATATAAATTCAGATACCACAGGTTCTATTTCATTTTGGTTTAAAGTTGATAGTTTAAGCGCAATTAGGTATGTTTTTTCTGTTGGAGATACTGATGGTCAGCCAACTATGGTTGTCAGAATTAATACCAATGGCATTGTTAGATTTAGGCATCAAACTGCGAGTGTTAGGTTTGTTGTTGATAGTTCCACAGCAGTATCAACAGGAATATTTTATCATGTTGTCTTAGTTCAAGATGGTGTATCTCCTAAATTATATTTTAACGGAGTTGATGAAACTGTTCTTGTCAATACAACTGACTTAACTTCTTGGTTATCCGATGGTGTGACTTTTGATAACGCTCGTCTCGGTTGTTTCAATAATAATAACAATGGCAATATTGGATTTTTCCCTGGGCAAATTGATGATTTTAGGTACTACCAAAACACAGTATTAACTCAAGCAGATGTAGATTTTCTTTATAATTCGGGAACAGGCACAGAGGAAAGCCAGCCATCAGGAACTACTGAAAATATGACTTTAATATCTGATGTATTTACAGCCGAAGCCCAACCAGACACCGCCCGAATAGTTTTATTTGAAGAAGATGTAGATTCTGTAACATTAAATACAGATTTAAAAGTTTTTGCTACTAGAGATGCAGGTCAAACATTTACTACTGATTTTTCAACCGATAATAAATTAGATATTACTTCACATGGGTTTTCTAATGATGATAGAATTATGGTAACAAGTTCATCTCAAGATTTACCTGATGGATTAGATCCAGCCACAGTGTATTATGTTATAAATTCAACCACTAATGATTTAGAATTATCTTTAACAAGTAGTGGATCAGCAGTTAGTTTATCCGATAATGGCACAGGAACTCATACAGCTAAACAAGTTAGTGAAATAACTTTAGCAAATGACGGAGAATACGAAAATGGAAAAAATATTCTAACAGGCTCTGCGGATGTTTCAGGTCAGCAATCAGGAACAACAATGGAACATACTATAGTTACTGCAAATGCTAAAGATTTAAAAATTCATGGAGCAAGTTTGTCATGGAATTAAAGGAGAATATATGAGTGTAAAAAGATTAATTTCGGATGAACAAAGATTAAAGCTTAGAAATTCTAAAAAATATAAAGGAAAAGTTGTTAAAGATCTTAATGAATTAGAAAAAGATGAATTGTTAGAAATTTTGGCAAAAAAAGCTGGAATACTTTAAATGTTCAATTCCTGCACATTTAATTCTGTAAAATATAATTCTCTTTGTGTAAGAGAAGCAATTAGTCCGCCAATCGAAGCTCCTACAGGTGGCATAAGACTTAGAGAACGTGTTAAGAAAAAAGTCTTTAGAACTGAATTTTTTAATCTTGTAGGTACTAAATTAATTTTCTCACTTGAAGAATTTAATATAATCGGGTTTATACTTGTAACCAAACAGTTAGGTATTAAAATAAGTGGTCAGACACTTAAACAAGTAAAAGAAGATTTAATATTAAAAGGAACTGTTTCATATCCTTTTAGAACACAGCAAGAAATTATTGGTTTCACTAAATTTAAAAAAGCCGATTATTTTGGTATTAAAGGATTTGGTTTAATGCCTTCTATGCAGTTGCAGGTATTAAATGGAACAAAATTAATAAATGCATTAAGTTCTCAAGAAATAAAAGGAAATAAAGGCATACCAGCAAAGCAACGGAATTTAATTAAAGGTAAAAAAGACATAAGTGAGATATTAGAAGCGTTAGATTTATTAGATTTAAAGGAGTAAAAATGAAAGAAAAAATTAAATTTGAAAGTAAACAAATTGTTTCAGTTGATGAAGATTCGCAACAAATATCTGAAATTGCAAAAAAAAGAGACATTAAAATTCCCTCAGTACATTTGGGATTTTTTAAAACAATTTATGCCAAAATCGAAGAAGCTAATTTAAATGGAATTAGATTAGGAAAAAAAGCTGTTGAAGATGCATTGCCTGGTTTAATGGGCGCACAAGTAAATTTTGAACACTTGGGTGCTGGTTTTGTAATGGGCAACATCCTTGATGCATGGATAAATAGTGATGAACAAATTGAAGTTGTTTATTCTATGTTTAAATCTCTTTATCCTGATGAATACGAAACATCTATTGAATTAGCCAAAGAAGGCAATTTAGCTGTTTCTTTTGAATTATTGTCAGAACGTGATGAGCAAGAAACTTTAGACGACGGAACAATTCGTTTAAACGACATTGATTTTGTTGGCATGGGGCACTTAATGGATAACCCACCAGCATATCCAGAAGCCAAGATTTTTGAATTTGCTAAAAGATGTAAAGAAAGACTATCTAATATTAAAGATAGAGATTTAGTATGTGCTTCAGTAATTGAAAAAGCATGTAATGAAGTTTTAGAAAAAGAAGATATAAATGCTGACAAATGGTCACCCGATATTTGGAACAATTTTCCTGATTCTTCTTTTGCAGTAATTGAACCAGCATTTTTAAATGGTAGATCTGGTGATTTTAAAGCTAGGCATTTAGCATTTAAGGATAGAACTGGCAGAATTGATTTAACTAATTGGCGAATTGCCCAAGATAAAGTTAATGAAATTTTACCTGTCACTGATTCAATTACCACAGAAGAATTAAGAAAACAGGCAAAAGAAGAGTTGGATATACATACTGAAGAAAGTATTATAGCACAAAAAAACAAGGAGGAGTTAAATCAAATGACTGATGAACAAAAAAAGTTGATTGAAAAACTTCGTGCAGAATTAGGTGATTTTGCTAAAGATGTAAAAGATGAGGATTTACTCGACGAAACTGTTGTTGCTGAAATTCGTAAAGTAAAAGACGCAAAAGCAGAAGAAGAGAAATCTAAAAAAGCAAAAGAACTAGCTTTTAAAATTGATTCTGTTGAAATTCGCACTTTTTCATTAGAGGAAAAAGATGGTGTCGAAACCGTTGTTGAAACTATAAAAGTAGTTACTACAACCGATTGGAATGCCATGTTAGAAGCTAAAGAAAGAGTTGCTGAATTAGAAGCGTCTTTAGAAGCCAAAGATTCTGAAATTGAAGCTGTTCGTGAAAATGCTGAGAAAATTGGCAAAACGAAAGTTCAATTGAAGGATAACGACTTCGCTAAAGATTTTACTGATGAAGATTATTTAGATGATGAAAAAGTTGAAAAAGCCATTCAAGATCAGAAAGATTCTGAAACTGTTGCAAAACGGAAAGAAGAATTAAAAGATAATGAATATGCAAAAGACTTTAAAGATGAAGATTATCTAAATGATGTTAAAGTTGAACTTGCAGAAGTTAAGCAAGAAAAAGATGTATTAGCAAAAACAAAAGATAAAAAGACCGCCAAAAAAGATGATGAAATAGATGATGATATGGAAATTGGCGATAAAGATGATAAAAAAGAGACACCTTATCAAAAAGTGTGTGCTAGTATGCGAGAGCAGAAAACAAAAACACATGCATCTCAGACAGTTTATGAAGGAAAATAAAATAGTATATAAATACTAGGAGGAATTACAAAATGAGTAAAGTTAAATTAACGGCTGAACAACGAACGGTTTTAGCTGAAAGAATGAAGGAAGCTAATAAATTATCTGGTGCTGACAAAGATCAATTTATGGCTAGAACCATTGGAGATGTTTATGATGTTGAACTTCCCATTCCAAAGGTTATTGAGGCAATTTCAAGAGTTGAAAGAGCTGAAGTTGGAGAGCATGTGTTTTATAATGCGCCTGATACTATTGACAAAACTGTAAATACTATTAGTGCAAATTGTGAGATTACACAGGCTAAAGTAACACCTAATACACGAACAGAGGTTACTTGGACTGACTTAGTTACTGAGGAAGTCTATGTTTGTTTACATGAGTGGTTGAAAGCTGACCATGCTGTTTTAGAATTCAATGCTGATGCAATGAATGAAGCCATGGATAGGCAGGAAATTTTCGCTACTTTAGCATTGGTTGACGCTGGTGCAGTTAGTGAAGGCAACGTGTTCACCAGGGATAGTGATGAAACCACATTCACATATCCTAAATTAGTTCAAATGGCTCGTTCTGTTGCAAAATATGGAACAGAACTTATTTTGATTACTGGTGGAAATGTTACTACTGATGTATTTTTGATGAATTATGATGCTGATAAAAATCAAGCAGTTAGTATTTTTGATGTTGTTAGCAAACATATTCCAGTTGAGGAGTTGAATGTTGATATTGATTCTGTTACTAAAACAGTTATTAATGCCGATGTTGCTTATTTGGTAGCAGTTGCTGATAGTAAAAAGAATAGATCACTTTTAACTGTTCGTCGAAAAACGAATATTTTAACTGATATGTCTGATACTAACTCTGCTGGCGAAGACAAAGAACGTGTTGTCATCGTTAGTGGTAATGGAATCAACGTTGGTGATAAGCGAAAATATGCAAAGGGTTTCTTTATGGCTCAGGAATATTCCGCTACATCAATTAACGATAAAACATACGCCAAGTTCAGCAGGGCTTAATCGTATGTAAATAATTAGAGTAAGGATGGGGATTTAAATCCCCATCCCCTCTATTTTAAATTATGAAAATCAAAATTTGTACAAAATGTAATAAAGACAAAGAATTATCTGAATTTTATAATGATAAAAAAGGCAAATTAGGTAAACAAGCTCATTGTAAAACGTGCGATAATATAACAAGCAAAAACTATTATATATTAAACACAAATCAAATACAACAAAAAACAAAAGAATATAAAGATTTACATTTAGAATATTATAAAAATTATAATAAAGAATATAGAGAAGATTCCGAAAATAAAATAAGACGTAATAAGTTACAAAAAATAAGATATAACACCGATATTAATTTTAAAATTAAAGTTACTTTAAGAAATAGAATATGGGATGTATTAAATAGAAAACCAAAAAATAAAAAACTTTAGAATTATTAGGTTGCTCTATTAAAGAATTAAAATATTATTTAGAATCCCAATTTGAACCAGGCATGAATTGGGATAATCATGGCAAGGGTGAAGGCAAATGGAATATAGATCATATATTACCTTGTAATTCATTTAACTTTTCTAATAAAAAACAACAAGAACAGTGTTTTCATTACACCAATCTTCAACCACTCTGGTCTTTAGATAATATTCGAAAATCAGATAAAATCTTAACATAGGAAACAAATGATACGACCACTACAAGCAGGTGATTTAAAGAATTTTATCCATTTTTGTCAATTTAGAGACTCTGATTTTTATGTAACAAAAAACAATCATCGTCTATTTTTAAATAATTTAACTGTTGCCAAGTCGATATTTAATGATTGTTTAAAACATGGCGATAAATGCTTCATAAAGGAGTCAAACGGTCATATTACAGGCATAATTTTAATTACAGGATTTAAAGATGATTTTGATAGAAAATATCTTAAATTATTAGTTAAATCCAAAGATGATTGTAGGGATTTATTTCGATATTTACAGTGGCAGGGTGTAAAGAATTTATTTATTAAATCCAAAAAATCAAACACAAATTTTGTAAAATATGATGAAAGAAATAATAGATATAAACCCTCATATTTTGCTAGAAAAACTGGGTTTCAAATAATCGCAGTTAGAGATAAAGAAATACTACTTAAAAAAGAGGAATATAAAAGTGGCTATAACAAATTCCGTAAGTGATGTTACAACTATTATAAGAGGATTAATAGACGATAAAAATAAAATTGATGGTAGAGATTCTTATGTTTATAATGGATCTGATAATGTTTTCACATTAACTGAAGATTTTCCTTCTGAATCAACTATCACAGTGTTTGTAAACGGTGCTGAAATTGCAGATCAAGATTTTTCTTATAATTCTGATAATAATCAAGTAACTATTGAATTTATAACTTCAGGAGAATCTTTAAGTGAAGATGATAATATATTAATTACATATGATTATTTTAAAAAATACTCAGACACTGAGATTCAAGGATATTTACAAAGTTCATTAGTTTATTTTACACAATATCAATATAAAAAAACATTTGAAATAAATGATGGAGATAAAGTTGTAGCTGTTAATTGTGTTGATCCTACAATTGATGAATTATATATTATAGCTACTGTAGCATCTATTTCAATAGATCCTCAAAACATTCGAATTAATATTCCTGATTTATCTTTAAGTGCTAAAAGGGATAAATCAGATCAACAGCAAATAATGGAAACTATAAGAAATTTTCAAAATTTTATGGGAACAGTAGATTTTGAGCTTATAAAAAATCTGATTGACTAAGGATTTATATGATTTTAAGGGAATTAAGAGAGATTGATCAAACAACCGATGATATTTTAGTATATGGTTTTGATGGATCTAATAACCAAAAAATCAAGACTGATGTCTCTGGAAGATTAGATATTATTTCTGATAATCTTGATATTGCCCTTTCTGATTTAAAAACTGTTCTTGATAATATTGATGCAAATACAAATACCTTAGAAGATAAAACACAATCTATTAGAGATCAATTGGATGTTGTTTCATCATCAAGATCTTCTGAAGCAACATCACTATTAATTTTATCAGCTTTAGGTATAGCATCTGGTACTGATGTTATTACTGAATTACAAAATTTAACATCCAATATTTCTGATTTAGCAACAGAAGCAACTTTGATTGAAGTTAGAGATTTATTAACAACTATTGATACAAATCTGTTAACTGTTGTTTCAAAATTAGATGTGACTCTTTCATCTAGAGCATCAGAAGCAACACTAACTTCGGTTTTATCAGAGTTAGAAAGCATTGATTCTAAAGACTTTGCAACGGAAGCAACATCGGCATTAATTAAAATAGCAGTAGAAGCAATAAATATCACGCTTGATGTAGCTTTATCAACAAGAGCTTCAGAAGTAACATTAGCATCTGTTTTAGTTCAATTAGAAAATCTTAATTTAGTAGATTTTTCAACCGAAACAACATTGGCTTTAATAAAAACAGCAGTAGAATCAATTGATGCTGATTTAGATGTAGCACTTTCTACTAGGGCTTCTGAATTAACTTTAGTTGATGTTAAAACTAATTTAGATGATATTAAAATTCAATTAGATATATTAAATGCCACCGATTTTGCTTCCGAGTCAACATTAACAGAAGTTTTAAACACTATAGGACAAGAATCAGGCGCGTCGGTCTTGAGTAAGTTAGATGATGTAGCTCAAGACTCAACTTCTCAAGAGATTTTAGATGCTATTGGACAAATTTCAGGTACTGATGTTATTACTGAATTACAAATTATTAGTGCTAGTACTGAAATTCATAATAAAGTTAGTCCTGGTAAATTTTTTAATATACATTTAAAAAACGCTGGAAGTTTTGATATGAATGTAAATGGAAGTGTAACGCCAGTAGATTTTCTTTTTGAACCTCCACCTAATAAGCATGTTTTTATTGCAAGATTAATTATAATGATTGAAGATAATAATATAAATTTTAATAAATTTGGTGGTATATCTGCTTTAACCAATGGATTTTTTATTAAAGTAACAGAAGATGGAGGAGAAAGAGATTTACATGATAGTATAATTAAAAAAAATTCCGATTTTCATATGCTAGCATATGATGTTAGTATAGATTCTGCTGTAACTGATTTATTATCAGTTCGATGGACATTTGCAAAAGCAGGAACTTTTTTACATTTACATAATGATACTTTAGATAATTTTAAAGTAACTATAGCAGATAATTTAACAGGATTAATAAAATTTCATATGACAGTACAAGGATTTGAGGTAGATGAATAATGTCTAAAAAAATTCAAATAGTTAATTCAGAAGGATCAAATTTAGTAACAGAAGATGGAAGATTACCAGTTAGCCAAGAACCACCTAAACAATCTTATATATGCAAGATAATAGAAGTTACAGCAGATGAACAAGAATATGATTTAGAAACTATATATACAGAATTCACTATTATTGTGACTGGAATAGATGATGTTATTTTAAAATTAAATGATAATAGTAATGATGAGATTTCTTTAGCTGGTGGAGCAAATTTTAGAGATATTATAGGTTCGGATAATTTTGAAATAAATAAGATATATCATAAAACAACAGAATCTGGTAAGGAATCTAAAATACTCATATGGGCAATTAAATAATAAAAGAAGGTGGTAATAAATTATGGCAATTTATATACGAAGAGTTGGAGAAGTAGCGGATGGCTCAGTAACAGCAGATAAAATAGCATCAGGAGCTATTGAAGCAAGTAAATTAGCAGATAACGCAGTTGATTTGTCAACTGTCAAAGTTACAGGCGAATTACCTACAGAAAAGCTAGCCAATGGTGCAGTAGTTGAAGAAAAATTAGCTAGTTTAGCAGTTTCTACAGGAAAATTAAAAGATCAGGCTGTGAGTTTAGCAAAAGCCCAACGTGCTTTAAAAATTGATCATTTTATTGGAGATGAAACAGAAGTATCCACATTAGGAACTACTGAAGAAGATCAAAAGATTTTCAATCTACCTAAAGCAACGCTTGATACTAAAGGCATTTCACCAGTAAGATTGCATGTTAATGCAGAAATGAAGGTTGTTGATGGCACATCACCAACTGGTACAATGAAAGTCTATATTGATGCTGAAGAATCTGCGAGAATCACTTTAAACACTACTAGTGGAACTTATGAAATGGTAGAAGGAGAGGCTGATATTTCTGACCTTGCTAGTGGAAAACATACTATAAAATTAGTTTTGGTTACAGATCAAGCTCCAGCTACTGTTTTTAATGATTTAATTGAAATCTTTTTTGAAAAATAATATGAGATTAAGAGATAGACAATATAATGATTTGATTGAGATATTGAGAAATTCTCAACAAAAGGGCATGGGTTTTAATGGAGAAGGAAGTTGTATGTCAGGAAATCATATTTTTTCTATTACTACTTTTTTCATACCATTAAAATCCAATCCCATAGCAATTATATTAACAGATATTAATTATAATAATAGTCAAAATTTAATAGTTTGGAAAAAAAATCGGTTTGGATTTATAACAAAAGCAGAAGTTATTAATAATGGAGAAGCTTATTGCTCCTTTAATTGGGAAGTACAATTTTAATAAAAAGTCTATGATATGGCTACTTATATAAAACAAAATTTATCACATCCTTTAATTGTTGTTCTTTTAGATAACAAAGGCGATTATAAAACAGGACAAACAATTACATATGAAGTTCATAAAAGTTCTGATAATACATTAACAACAAGTGGTACATTAACTAGTACTGGAAATATTTATACTGATTTCATAACCATTTCAGTTCTTGGTGAACATTATATATTATATTTTACACCTACTAAACATGAAAATGGATTAGAAAATGTTATTGTTAGAGCAAATACCGTTGATGATATAGCAATAGATTTAGATGCATTAGCTATAAAATTAACGAAGGTTCTTGGATTAGTTCAAAGTAATTATAGATTAACAGATCAAATATATGATGTCAACGGTTGCTTAACTTCTGCAAAAATTTCTATTTATAATAATGCTTCAGATACAAATTCACAAACTAATCCTATTACAGAATATACAATCAATGCTACATATAATGCAAATGATGAATTGACCGATTATAAAGTAACGGAGAATTAATAAATTATGGGATGTCAAGGAATACCATTAGCAACTAGAGGAATAATTTTTTGTCCACAAGGAACTGTGACAAGAATTACAAGATGTGTTCTTCCATTTAATTTACGATTAACAACTAATATATTTAATTTAAATTTAAAGAAACAAACTACTATAAATTTGAATTCTATTATTAATCAGAAAAAGTTAAATTTAATAAAATTATCAAAATTTAATTTAAATACAAAAATATCTGATAAATTTAAATTAAATTTGAAAAAATGTGAGGATTAATAATGTCTGATCTTAATAATATAGTCAAAGGTGACAATATAAATTTAGAAGCCGATTTAAATCAATCTATTGTTGATTGGAAAATTCGTTGTGAAATCTATGATGATTGTGGTCATTGTATTAAATTAGCTACTGCAAACAGTGGTGGATCAAATGATGAGATAGAAATTACTGATGCCGCCAATGGATTATTTATTATAAAAGTGCCAAAAAATGAAACAACCTCTTTTGATGACAAATCATTTATAGAAATTGAAGCAGAAACTGATGAAGAAGAAATATTTACCATTCATCAAGGTGATATAAATTTTAACAAGGAACGGATTGTTTGGACTGATCCTACTGCTTAATATGTCAAAACCAGAAATAGATCAGAATTTTTTTGACGAGTTTTTTAGAAAGTATCGTAAAATAGCTTTAGTATATTTAAGAGGAGCAAAAACTAAAGAAAATAACTACGATCCATCTAGAGATACAGGATATGTTCAACAAAATCAGAATCCTTTACCTGTTAAAATTCTTACAAAAGTCATATCTGGTAATAGTTTAGTATTTAGAGAAATGGGTTTAACTGAGGCAGGAGCATTACAAATTATATTACAGGATAGAGATGTAGAATTATTTAAAAATAGTGAAAAAATCACACTTGATAATATAAATTATTATGTTTTTCGTGATGCTGTCGGAGGAAAAATACAAATATTTCCAACACAATTTTCTAAATTTTCGAAAATTATATTATCTCGCAAAGACATAGGCTAATGGCAAAAATAAATGTAAAAATAAAAAGTAATTTTGCAAAAACCCAAACTGCTTTTATACTTAGATTATCTGATATACAAATTGAAGCTATTGCACGTAAAACAGAATTAGTTATTAAAGAGAAGATTACAGAGCGCATTGAAAGAGATGGTTCAACTGGAAATTTAGCAAATTCATTTACTACTGTTAAAATCACAGGTGGTTGGGGTGTTGGTGATATAGATTTTTTAAATAAACAAGCTCCTTATTGGTATTGGCAAAATTTTGGAATAGCTCAAAGTGGTCGAAAAATTCCACCTGAAAGCAAAGGAGCGTTTGGATCAGGCAAGCCAAGACCAACAGCAGGTGCAGGTGGAAGTAGATGGGGAACAACCGGAAACTTTTTTATAAACCCAAAAAAACCCATTGAAGCAAAAAATTACATACAAGCCACATTAAATGAAGTAAATAAAATAGTATCATCTGTAGTAAGGACTATTAAATTATGACTTTAAATTGGCAACTTCGTAGAAATTTAGAAAGATCTTTAGAACAATTTTTACAAACAGAATCTTCTGGTGTGACTTTGTTTTATAAAGGATCTGATCTCACCATTGATGTAAGAGTAGGTAAATCTCCAAGAGATGATTGGAAATTACCTAATATATCTGTTTATATGGATACTAAAACTGCCCCAAGAGGATTTGTAGGAAATAATAAAAGATTACCTGACTATTTAATGATTATTGATATTCGTGCTTTAGATGATGGTATGCGTTCTGATTTAGCAGAATGGCTAACAGACACGATTAATGAAGGGTTTGATTTTTATGATTATCAACCCAATGGAGCCGATCCAGAAAATCCGATCAAGACATTATCTGGAAAAGTTTCTGTAGAATTTATCACAGATAATAATACCAATGCTGGTGTTGATGCCGATCAATTTGATAAAAACAGGCATAATGTTTCAGTTAGTTTGACAATATCTGTTTAAAGGAGAAAACAATGCAAGACATAACATTTTGGGCTGTTTGTGCAAATACAGCAATTACCGCTTTAGGATTTTGTATTATAAAATTTAATGATTTTTCTCATCTTGAAAAGGATGTTAATAAAATTTCAAAAGATGTAGAATCAATAAGCAAAAGAGTAATTAAAATTGATAAGGCATTGGCAGTTCAAACCCAAAGAATTGATAGTTTAGAAAAATCTAAGAAATAAAATATGAAAATTAAACATTGTCCGAAATGTAATAAAGATAAAAAAATTTCTGAATTTAGTAAAAATAGAAGTGCGTATGATAATTTATCTTCTTGGTGCAAAATATGTAATTCGGAATATCAAAAAGAATATTATTCTTTATATGCAGATAAAAATAGGAAAAAATTAAAAAAATATCATTCGGAATATAGTAAAAATCATTATATAAAAAATAAAGAAAAAATTAATAAACATAAAGTTAAATATCAAGTTGAAAAATATAATAATAACACTGTTTTTAAATTAACTAGAATTTTAAGATCACGTCTTAATCAGACTATTTTTCGTAAAAAAGATATTAATTTATTTTTAGATTTACTTGGTTGTACAGTACAAGAATTAAAACAACATTTAGAATCTCAATTCGAACCAGGAATGTCCTGGGATAATTACGGATTACATGGTTGGCACATAGATCATATTAAACCATGTGCCAAATTTGATTTAAGTAAGGAATCAGAACAACATAAGTGTTTCCATTACACCAATTTACAGCCATTATGGGCAGAAGAAAATTGGTCAAAGGGTAGCACTTATATAGATAAAACAATTGTAGTACTGAAGTAAAGAAATACAGATTCAAAAATACTATAATAAACAAGAGGAGATATTAATACGATGGCAGATGATATTTTACATTCAAGAGCTATAAGTCCTTGGTTTTTACCCAATAAGGGTGGCTCACCAGATGATTTTCACGGTTTACAGGACATAGCTGATGATCCAAGCGTTGCATCAGAAAATGTAAATGTAATTGGTAAAAAAGCAAAATGTGGTACAGATAAAGAAACACCAGAGGTAACAATACCCTTAACACAATTAGAACGAGGGGAAATGGCTACTTATTTAACTTTAGCAAATTTAGATTCAGAACCTGTAGGTGGATTAGATCTTTTAGATTTTAATAGCTCTTTGGTTGATACTGTTTATTATTTAAAAGATGGGTTTGATGGTAATTTAATTGCTTCTATGTGGAGTCCTAAATGTGCAGTTAATAGTTTAACATTAAATGTTGATGATCCAGAAGCTCGTATAACAAGAGACATCGAACTTGGTTCTGATGATAGACGAGTTTTTTTAGGAGATAATAAATATTTAATTCATGTAGAAGATACAGCCGCATCAGGAGTGTCAGGAGCATATGTTATTGATATTTCCGACCCTGTGCCTCTTGAAGATCCAAATAATTCTGGAGTATTTGTTTTAAGACTTGATAGAACTAGATCAGGTGTAACAACTACTTTAGCATTAACAACTGATTATACTTTTAATGATCCAACTGATGAAATTACGGTTTTAGCCGCACAAGCAGGAGATGTTTATAATGTATATTATAGTGCATCTTCTTTTGGCGGAGCTGGCGATCCTACATCCGTTGATGTTGATTCGATATGTTTCTTAAAAGCTGAAAATGTTACAGTTCTTATTGATGATGGAACTACTGAAGTTGAAATGGATAGAGTAACTTCTCTTACATTAACAGCTACATTAAATAGAATTGATGAAAGTGTCATTGGAAATTCAGAAAGAGTTCTTCGTGAAATTAGTGATACACCTGTTACAGTTGATCTTTCAGGTCGTATTAAAAATTGGAATGGCGAAAAAGCTTTCATGAACCAATTGGCAGACACAAATGTTATTTCTAGCGTTCAATTATTTAATGATAACGTAAAAGTTACTGTTAAAATTTATAATAATGCCGCTAAAGATACCTTTTTAATTGGATATCAAGTAGACAATCTTTCATATACTGATGGCAGTTTTTCAGCCACAGCCAATGAATTTGCTACTATGGATATTTCTGCTCAATCAGATGAACTTTTGATTACAGCAAGTGAAGGCAATCTTTAATAAATAGCCTCTTCTACCATGCGTAGACAGAGATCTTGAGAAGGCGGAGAGCCGCCAAGCGTCTTTCCCCTTCTCTTGTAGTAAAAGTGAGGTATGTATGGATAACGGATTTAAACAATTTATAAGTAAACTGTGTAGAGATCAAGGTGGAATACTTGTAGGAAGAATTTTAAAAGAAATTGAAATCTTACAAAAACAATCTGATATTTCTGAAGAAACAAAAAAGGCTTTGGATTTACAAAGAGATCTTATAAGAGAAGCAGTTTATGAAGAATTTCGTTCTACACGCAATGGTATAACTTTTTATTGCGAAGGTCGTAATTATAATAAATTTCCTATATATACCCCTAATAAAGACGATATTAAGTCTTAATAAGGGGTTTTTTTATTTACTAAGGAGCTATTATGTCAGATAAAAGATTAAAAGTTTTAGAAGAAGAAATAGCTTATCTAAGAAAAGCCATTGAAAAATTAATAGAAACTAAACCTATAGAAATTCATCAACATCACTATTATGATTACGAATCAATAATGTCAATTTTAAATAAAAACATGGACGATTACAACTAGGAGAAATAGTATGGAACAATTAAGCCCTGAAAAAATAGCAGAAATAAAAAATTTATTAAAAGAGATGAATGTAAATGGAGCAAATCAATCTATCATTCAAGATAACAAATTAATTTTTACAAAAGATGAGAAAATATATCGTTGTTTTATGCCTTCTCAAATTCAGCAAACAGAAGCAGAGGCAAGACAAAATGCTTTAAAAGTAAAATTAATTCAATCTGATGACACAATCACTCGTAAAAGATTAATTAAGGTATTAAAAGAAAAACAAGATATTGATATTGTTGAATTAGAAAAAGACAAAGAAAAAGTATTACAAGAATTGAAAGATGTTCAATTAGATTTAGCAATGACTCTTTCAGACAATCCTAAAAAAGTTCAGGAATTATCAGCAAAAGTTTTAGAAATAGAAGAAAAATTTATGGATGTTACTATTGAAATAATGACTTTTTTATCTCCTTGTATAGAGGAACAGGTAAAGTCAAGTTATTACAAATATTTAGCATATACATGTACTGAAAAACAAATAGAAGGCGAGAAATTCGATAAAGTCTGGACAGATTATTCTGATTTTGAAAAGGATAATACTGGGTTAAGTCATCATGCACTTGGAGCAATAGAGTCTTTAATATTAAATATTAAGGAATAATATGAAAAAGAAAATCTGTTCAAATCCAAAATGTAAGAAACCAGAAAAACTAATATCTGAATTTAGTAAAGATAAAAAATCCAAGGATGGATCAGCTTATTGGTGCAAAGAGTGTAAAAGTTTAAGTGATAAAGATTATAGAGATAAGAATCAAGAAAATTTAAAAATTTATTCTAAAATATATTATGATGAACATAAAGAAAAAATATTCAAATATCAAAAAGAATATAATTTATTAAACAAAGAAAAGATTTCAATTCGATCCAAAGAATATTATTTAAAAAATTGCAAATATATTATAAATAGAAATACAAAATATAAAACTATAAAGCGAAAAGAAAATTCCCAAGTAAGAATACAAGGAAATATATCACATAGAATTTATTTAGCATTAAAAAATAATATTAAGGCATTACCAACAATGATGTTAATAGGGTGTGAAATAGATTATTTAATGTATCATATTCAAAAACAATTTGTAGATGGTATGTCTTGGGATAACTATGGCGATTGGCACATAGATCATGTTAAACCATGTGTTTTATTTGATCTTAGTAAACCAATTGAACAACGTAAGTGCTTTAACTATAAGAACTTACAACCGCTATGGGCTTTAGATAATCTAAAAAAATCGGCAAAATATTATGAATCTTGAAAATCAAATTAGAATATTAGCACAGAGTAATTATTGGCAAGAAATATTTTCTTCTTCACAGAAATGTTCTGGTATTAAATTATTTGAAAATACTAATAATTTATCTGGTATTCAATATCTTTTTATTTATTGGTTAAGAGTATATCAAATGCTCTATAATGAATTATATTCTCTTGAATGGCAAAATTTAGATGAAGAAGTTATAAAAGATAATACTCGATGCAACTCGTTTTTGTATTATAGACGTAAAGAACAAGAAAAAAGAATTAGAAAGAATCAAAGAGAAGAGAAAAAGGCAAATAGAAAAGGTAATGGAGTACCGATTTTTTCTGGAATAAAAAATAAAGAAGGTGATAAATAATGGCATTAGGTGAACAGGTAGTTATATCATATGTGGGAGATATTTCTGATGTTAAACGTCAAGTCAAACAGTTAGAAAGATTAAATAAAGCAGTAGCAAAAAACGCAGGAAAACAATTCACTAAAGGGTTTACTATTGTAAAACAAGAAATAACAAAAATCACACAAGTTGCTAAAGGTATTAAATTACCATCTGGTACATTCACCAACCAAACCAAACAAATGACCACTGTTGTTAGAGGATTAAATGGAGAATTAAAAACTGTTAGACAAACAGTAGCAGGAACTGGTAAAAATATTAGGATCATGAATCAAACGATTCGCAACGGTGCTAATGTCACTCGTACAATGGGGCAAAATTTAGCAACATTGGCTAAAAGAGCCGCATTAACTATTCCTTTATGGTTTGCTCTTAGACGGGGTGTACAAGCTGTTTTTAGTACAATTCGTGATGGATTAAAGGCTATTATTGATTTTGATCGTGCATTACAAAAAGCCCGAAGAAATTTACAAGGATCAGCCCAAGATATTGAACGTAATTTTGGAGTTTTACAAAAAGAAATTACAAAACTTTCGCTAGAAACAGGAAGAAGTGTAGAAGAAATCACTAATGCATTTCAAAAGTTTGCCACTGTTGGATTTGATTTTGAAACCTCATTAGCAGGAGCAAATTCAGCAACAAAAACTGCTATTTTATTATTTGGTGATGCTACAGATACTGCTAATGCCTTTGCAAGAACCATGAGAGTTTTAGTAGATACTAGTAAAGATGCAAAACCTGCATCTGACCAATTATCAGATGTAATGGCATTAACAGTTGAATTATGGAAAGACAATGCCTTTGAATTAAATGAATTTACTTCTGCATTAGAACGGTTTGCTCCTGTTGCTAAAACAGCAGGTTTTTCGGCGGCAGAAGCCACAAAAATAATCGCAACATTAGGCACTGCGGCTTTAAGAGGAAGTAGAGGAGGTAGATTATTAGGAACTTCTATAACTCGTTTGGTGACTAAAACCGATGAATTAGCTAAAAGTTTAGGAATTAAAGTCAATCCCGAAGTAGATAGAACATTTGATGTATTTATAAAAACTTTAGATGTTCTTACAAAAATGAGACAAGAAACTGATAAAGTAGCCCCTGGATTTGAAAAAATTGTTAAATCTCTTTTTGGAATAAGATCATCTCAAGCAGTTAAGGGTTTAATTGCACTTAATAAAGAATTAAAGAAAAATTTAGCGGTAACAGGAGATATAACTAGATTTAATAAAGAATTTGAAGAAGTTAATAAAACAGTTTTTCAATTAGCCACTCAATTTAAAAATTTAAATAAAGAAATAGGCAAGGCTCTTGTTACTGGATTGGCAGGAGGCGAAGATTTTAGAGATAGTTTAGAAGAAATTGTAGAATTTCAAAATCAAATTATAAAAAATGCCCGTGCTGTTGGCAGGGCGTTAACTATTTCAACCCGAATCACATTTGGTAACACTGATTTATTACAAATTGAAATTATTGAATCCATAAAGAAAATTTTAAAAGAGGCGAATGTTGAAGCTCTGTTCACAGGAGCTGTTAAAATAATAAATAAAGCAATTACAGGACAATTAACGAAGGTAGAATTAGAAGAATTAATCATTGAAATTAGAGATGATAAAATTAAATTACCGAAAGATCTTAAACAAAATGTAGAAACATCTTTAAAAAACGAATTAAGCAATGTTTTAGCTGAAATCACTACGAATGTCTCATTAAATAAAACTGAAATATCTCTTGAAAATCAACAAAAATTAATTAAAGCATTAATAAAAGATCAACTTGAAAGATTTAAACTGGCTGGCGCAACAGAGTCTCAGTTATTAAAAATAAATGATGCATTAATACGTGAAACAGATATAAATGACAATATTATAACACAAAAAATTAGACAATTAGAAATTGATAGAAAAATCACTGAGGAACAAAAAGCAAGGGTAAAATTTTCTAGTGATTCTGTTAAATTGGCTACAATTGCTAAAGAAGAAGGGTTACAAACAGCAGTAGCAATTAGTGAAGTATTAAGTGGTCAACGAGATTTTAATACATTTTTAAGACAAGGTGGAGAAAGAGCTGAGATTTTAAAAGAAAACTTTAAAGATTTTGTTAAAAACCAGGAATTGTTAAAATTTTTTACTGGTAGAGGAACAAGCGTCCAGATTCAAGAAAATGTTGGTCAAAGAGATTTTACCCCAATTCGTGCAGAAAGTCAATTTGAATTAGCAAAAGCAAGGATTGGACTTAAAAATTCTACTGATAAAAGTATTTCAGCTACTGAAAAAAACACTCTTTCTATTCAACAGTTAACTAGTTCATTTTTATTAGGTCAAAGAGCTTTGCGTGGAGATGAAATATCAAGAGTAGATCAAAATTTAAAACGATTAGCAGATATTCAAAACAGGGCTACAATTGCTAATCTTCCCATCGGAAGTGCAACAGGTACACCGCAAAGAACTACAAAAAGCATTATTGATTTTAATTTAACAATTGATGGAAAAAATATAGCCTCTTTTGCTGGTTCTCCAGAGGCAATTGATTTGTTAATTAATAAAATCACACCTGCTTTTCAAAAAGAAGCTAGAGAAGAATTACAGAGACAAATAAATAATCCAAAGTCACCTACTAATAACAATATAAATGATAAAATTAGTGATTTTTAAGGAGTAACTTATGGCTGGCACATTTCCAAGATTCAGGCTTTACCAAAATAACGGAGTTACTTTAGTATATGAATTTGAAAAAGTAACAAATTGGGAAAATTCCCCATTTCAAGATCCGCAAACATTTAGTGAACACAATTCATTAAGAGGACAGGGTGGAATAATTTCAGAAGGATCTCAAACACCCTTTGACTTTCCTCTTGATTTTATGCTTATTGGCGGTGATTATGAAGCTTTAGTGGCTCAAATGAATTCTTTGCCTTCTACCATTGCTTTTAATACACAATATATATTAAAAATAGATTTAACCGCATCTACTACTAAAGATTTAAAAGTAAAAAGATTGAGTTCAATATTATTTCCTAGTGGTACTTCAGGGAAAAATGTTGTGACCAATCAAATAGGAATTATAAATTTTAGAGTGAATGTGTGGGCTTAATAAAATATAAGGAGAAATAAAATGGGTTTAACAGTACATGTAAATGTCGATTCACAAGATCAACCATTAAATTCTAGTGGTGTGGATTGGGAAGAGTTTAGTGAAGGAAATGATCAAATCATCTTTACTCAAGGAAATACTGAAGTAGAAGATGGCGCTAATACCCCTACTCAGTCGGAGCTAATTTCTGCTGGAGTTGAGTTAACAGGTTCTCAAATAGTACTAACAGATTATCTGTTACAAGACACAAGTGAAAATTTATTGAAAAGTATAGATAATATGGGAAACGTAGATAAACAGTATGTTCTTGCTTTTGATTTTGATGGCTCTACTGCTTCGGAACCTGTCCTTGAAGTTTGGGATGATTCTAATTTAAGTACGATTGATAATACTATGCTAGGTGGAGGCACACCTTCTGCCAGTTTTATTAGAGGAGTTACTACAACCACTTCTTCACCAGGATCTAATTGGATAGCTGGAGGAACAAGAATGGCTGGTTCTTCAGACGGCAATTTTCTAAATTTGAATAATTTGGGTGGTTTTTTAACGGGTGCAGATACCCTTTATGCACAATTGGCTGTTGTTGTTCCAGCAAGTCAAACAACTGGATTTTCCGCAAACGCAGTTTTTGTCGTAAAGTGGCTTGAGAATTAATCATGGCAAATGGATTCAACATAGCCTTTGAATTGTGGGATACATGGGTTGAACGTGACCATGCTTATATGTTATATACTATAGGGGATAAATTATTTTTTATGGACAAGGAAATTAAAAATGACATCTATTCGTAGATTTAATTATTCAAATGATAAACAAATTACATCTCAAATAGCAGATGAAATAACGGATTTTCTTTGGGTGGGTTTTGCACAAAACACCGACGGAAACTGTGTTTTAGAAAAGCAAGCAAAATTTTTCCCAACTCAAACTTATTTTTCTCTTGAAAGATCTGTGGATGAAATTATAAATCTTGATTTAGATTCTTCTAATATTTATGTAGCTTATGACGATACAACTTTATTAGGAGAAATTATTTCAAAATCCACTCCTTTATCAATCACTACAGAAATTTCAAAAGGAGCCTCTGTTGAATCTCCTGTAGATGTAAAAATAAATGGATCTGATTTATGGTTTTTATTACCAGGAAATGCAAGTGGTACAAATGGAAAACTTTTAAAATATAATACTTCTGGTGTTTTTCAGCAAGAAGTTGATTTAATAAATAGCAGTGAAGTTGTAAATAATGCTGTATCAATGACAATAGATGATAACAATGATATATGGATTGTTACTCATACAGATCCAACTACTTTAATTAGAGTGTTTGAAATAAGTGGCGGATTGTTTGACTTTTCAGTCACAGAAATATTATAAGGAGAAATAATATGACAAAGAAAAAAGAAAAAAGCCAGTTTAAATTAAAAGTCAATTTTAATTTTAAAGCTGTGAATAATAAAACTGGAGAAGTTGTTCAACAAGTAAGTTGTAACAGTATTGTTGATGATGGTCTTGAAAGAGTTGCAAAATTATTAAATGGGGTATCAACAAATCCATTTACTGTATTAGGGATTGGCACAGGCTCAACTGCCGTGACAACTTCTGATACTGAATTAGAAACTGAAGTGACTAGAGCAACTGCTGTAACAACATATGAAGCTAGTTTTAAGGCAAAATTCGATTATACATTTACTTTTGCATCTGGTGAGTCTTATTCGATCACAGAAGCAGGTATTCTTGATAATTTAGTTGCATCTGGTTCCACAATGTTAAATAGAACTGTTTTTACGGCGATTGCTGTAAACGCAGATATTGATTTAATTACTAGCGCAACAATCACTGTTGCTAGAGTATAAGGAGAATTTAAATGGGAGTACGCTTTGATGGCATAGATGATAGATTAGAACACAACGGGTCTGTTGTATCAGGATATCCATTTACCCTTTATGCTAAATTTAAATTAAATACTGTATCTGGTATTAACAATATCATTACATTAACGGACATAAACTCTGATAATAATTATCTTTATTTTAGGGCAGACGACACTCCGAGATGGGCATTTTTTATAAGAAATTCGGGTGGTAGCACATTAATCGAAACGAACAGCCCTCCTCTTGATACTGATTGGCATACAGTTTTTTGTGTTAGTCGAGCCAGCAATGATCATGAATTGTTCATTGATGGTGCTTCTGTTGCTACAAGTTCATCTTCTCAAGGATTTCCGTCTGGTTTAGATAGATATTTATTAGCTTTTTGGACTCGACAAAATGGTGACACAGAAAATGCTGATGTTGATATTGATGAAAGTGCTATTTGGTCAACTGATTTATCTAATTCTGAAATAACCCAAGTACATAATAATAACAAAGGCGAAGCTCTTAATGTACAATTTGGTAGTTTATTAGTTTACAATCCTTTAGATGATTTTGCTTCAGGCGGAAGTGCAGATGGACTTAATTTTTCTGATTCAAGCGGAAATAACATTGAATTAACTGGTAATGATGGTGCTAATAATACTGGTTTAACAATTATAGATCCACAAGACACAGGAACCGAAGAATTAATCATAGAAGAAACCATTACACTTGGAGAAGATATTGATATTCATTCTAATGCGGTTGATATGGATGAATCAGTGGTTATTTCTGATAATTTTGATATTAATCCAACTAAAAAAGAATTAAATATTAATGAAACAATACAACTTTCTGATGTTTCTGAAATTTCTATCCCCCAAGACGCACCCTTCGCTACGAAAATAATTTCTATAAACCCATTAATATTTATTACTGACGATTCTCCTCCTAAAATTAGTAAAATAGACACCACCGATCCTGAAAACCCAGTGGCTACAACAGCAATTTTATCAGATATTGATTCAGCCCAAGATGTATCTGTCAATACAGCAAACAATTTTGTTTATGTTGCTGGTACTAATGGAAAGATTGTTAAAGTAGAAATAGCTGATTTAAATAACCAAACAATTATTGATGTGAGTGATACAGATGATTTATTAACTATTGAAACAAATTCAAATTTTGGTATTACATACGCAGGGACTGAAAATGAAGTTGGTGAATTATATGTCATAGATGAAAGAACTACATTTTCAATGGATTCTGACTTTCAAGTGATAGCTCCAATGCAATTTTCAATGGATTCTGATTTTAATGTAATAAACACATTCAAAATGGATTCTGATTTTCAAGTGCTTGCGGAACAAACATTTATAGTAGATACAGATTTTAAATGTATTACAAAACCAACTGTTCCGCCTCCCCCAACTGTTAGTCCATTAGATGTTCTTGAACCAATTAAATTAACAGATTACCAAGTGTTTGTTGACAGCGTTGAATTAGAAGATACAGATCTTATTTTAGATTCTATATCAATCACGCATTCTGAATCAGAACAGTCAAGAGCCACTTTTCGTTTAACTCGTAAACATGATCAATTAAATACAACATTGCAGGGGAATCTAAGCACAATAACAAATCAAAATGCTGTGGAAATCAAAGCAAATGGAGTAACTATATTTCCATATAAAGGTGTTGGAACAGGTAATATTTCTGACCTAAATTGCCAATATAATGATAATATAGAATTTGTTGAAGTTAATGCGCTATCAGATGAAGCAACTAACCAATTTAACTGTGTAACATTATCATTGCCAAGTTTAGATAGTAGATTATCTCTTTATGATATATTAATTCAAAATCCAAATATATTTTATGGAAGCGTAGCCGACGAAGATGATGATAATCCTAAAAAATTTAAAGGAATTAGGGTTAATTTAGGACAAATAATTAAACAAATTGTTATTAAAAAGACGGAAAATGACAGCACAGGGATAATAGCCGCATTAGTCCAAGCTGGAAATTTTAATCCGATACAAAATTGGACTTATTTTTGGGGGACTGTTAGAGCAACTAATTTTGGAACTGTAGATTTAGGTGATAATGCGGCACAAACCTTCTTTTATATTGGAACGTCTTTATCTCCTGTATCAGAAGAATTATGGAACTTAACAAACGCAAGCCATCACAGACAAAGAATTTATGATGACGAAATAATTAAATTAGGCGATGGAACATTAACCGTTTCTGATTTAAACGGATTAGTAGATAATCCGTCGAGTATTCACGGTCAGTTGGGAAACAAAGGTTTTCTTTTGGGAAATATTATAACCAATAAATTCAAAAAAACAGTAGATTCTGATGAATTAAAACTAATAGGTGTTAATATTAATGAACAAACTGCTGTTTATGAAGAAATGGAAAAACAATTAGGGTTTACAGTAGGCGAAGCTCCATTTCAAGAGGTAAGCGTAAGAAATGGAATATTTGTCACTAAACCTAAATGGGTTGATGAACCTGATAGATTATCTAATAATAAAGAAGCTGGTAATAATTTTGTAGAATATGCCAAAGAAATAGCTAGATTAGAATATGAAAAATTAAAAAATATTAATGGCAATATATTACCCGATACTTCTTGTACATTTAATTTGACTATTGATGCTTATTTATATTATGGAATATCGTTATTAACTAAAATAAATGTTGATAATACAACCGAGTCAAACATATATAATGGTGCGAATGGGTTTCCTGTAAGTGCAAAATCAATCACTATTACATCTGCTGATAGAAGGGTTATTATTGAGGCAGATAATATTAAATCAACTAAAGAATTAGAAGAACTTAATGGACAATTTCCGTCAGAAGATGATGATGAATACAATGAAAAAGAACAAAGAGTTCTTATTGCTATTAAAAGCAATATGAAAACAGGATTAAACGTGGAATAATGGCATATGAAAGTTTTAAAAATTCAAAAAATAAATTAGAAAAAATATGGGATAAAAACGAACAAAATACTTCTGAAATAGATAATAATTTAAGTAAATTTCAAGTAGATTTTAGTTCCGTTAGTTTTAATAAAAAAATTAATACTATAACAGTGATGCAAGATAGACTAATAGAAACATTTTTAAACGAAGTTATTGTAATAGATTTACTTAATATCCCTGAATGGATAGTAAATCACATCAATATTCTTCCAATAGTTAAACCTGTTGGAGATATAAACACTGATGTTGTTACCTCAACCCCTTTGAACTTAGAAGTGGGCAATATTCTTTTTAATTCTATTTCTAATCATTGGATTGCTAAATTAGCTGACAACAATTATCAATTAAAAATAAAATTTTTTATAGCCACTAATATAGTTCTCACCACAAACACTCCGCTTCCAGGTAATTTTACAGCCGAACTTATACCTTTCACTTTGGATTTATCCTTAAAAATCATAAACCCAAGAATATATGAAAATACAAATTTTCACAAAACATAATGTCTAAATTCAATACAACAACTGAAAAATTAAGAGATGTTTGGGAAAAAATTTTTGGGAATAGATCTCATTTACTTAGGGTAGATAATTCTAACCAACTTTCATTTTTTTCGGAACTAAGCAAAAGTCAAGTAAATAAAAATATTGTTGAATTTTATGACTCTTCTAGCTTTCTTGCCTCTCTCAGACTTTTAGACACCAGTATTCAAACAAGAGATATAAATGATAATCTTGTTACCACAAGTGTTTTTAAGGATACCAATGTACCTCAAGCTTATGGTTATCAAAACGAAGTTGTTTTAAATCTTTCTTCAGATTTTCTTCCGTTTATAAAAATTGTTCCTGAAGTAAGTAATATACCAAATCAAAAATTGTCTTTGGCTGGAAAATTCACGGCAAGCGAATTTGGAAATGATAATGATATTATTCAAATCAAGGGTGATGGGGATTTTTTATATGAAGGCAACCCTCCTGCTATAGACAACAGTATTTTTAGGGTAAATACTTTATTAAGTGTTTTTTCATCAACAAATGCTTTATCGGAAGCGAAAATTCCTTTAGCAAACACCAAAAAAGTATTTAATATGAAAATAGTTTATATATTTGGCGGCGAAACTTTCGAAATTGATGGTGTAGTTACTAATATGCAAGTAAGATATGATACAACATTTACTTGTAACCAGGGAGAGGATTTGTACCTCGGTAATTTTTTCCAAGAATCGTTTGGGTCTGAAAGAAGTGACAATGAAATTGATTCACTTACAAGCACGGCTTTCTCCATCAAGGCTTTAAAAAGAGAAATAACTTATGTTGATGTTCCTCCCTGTACACAAAATGTTGTTGATACAGATGGTGTTTCTAAAGCAGATTTATTTAGTGCTACAACAAGTTATAGTATTAGTATTTTAGGTGCTTGGAAAAATATAACAACAAACACTTTTTTAGGCAACAATCAAACAGTTATTGTTGACACATTAACTTCTACTATTACAAGTCAAGAAGTTGAGTTTATAGGATATAGGGCATATTATAGTGATTTAAAACAAGGTGTTTTATCTGTAAGAACAACGAACAATGATGACGGTAATTTTTTTAAAGAAATTATTTTAGAATCCAGTAACTTGCCAAACACATCAAAGGGTCATACTTTACCGTACACAACAATTGAATTTTTTAGAAATTTTGATACATTTGATAGAGATGTGTTTGAAACAGATGAATATATACAAAAAAGCAATGGTGAGCTTCCTGTTTTTTTCAAAAAAGGAGATGGTTCTTTCTTTGTGAATTTTACAGGGTCATTTTTATTAGTAAGTCCTACTGTTTTAGTAGATATTAATTCAAGGCAATTTCCTAAATATGATGATGATTATACTGTTTCGGGTGGAACATATGTCTTAACTGGAGAAAATCATTCTTTTATAGATACACCTATTTACACACCTGAAATAACCGATCCAGAAGTAAGAATTAGAGTATACATAAAAAATCCATTATATTGGATAGAGGATAAGAAATATGGGATTTAATACAGAAAAAAATAAATTAGACATATTGTGGAACCAAGTTAATGAAAATGAAAATGTTATTATAAAACAAAAAGATGATAATACATTTATTGTTGACAATATAAATGGACTGAATAATAAAAATTCAGTATTTCCTGTATTATCAAATTTTAGTTCTGATTGGATATTTACTTCTTTGGAAGGCACTAATTCATCGAATGAAACTATTGTGGATGGAAGTTTTGCAGAATTTAGATTAATATTTAAAAATGTAGATCCTCTTTTTATACCTTATATACATTGTGAAATTCTTTTTAGATCTGGTGAGAGTGGTGTTATCCCATTGGTGGATAATCCAAATCCTTCTCCTCCAGATGAAATACCGTTTGATGAAAATTTAGCTAATATTTTAGGTAGACGGTTGCGAACAAATGAAATATTTCAGATCAACGAAAGTGATGTGGAATACATATCTTCAATAGTAATGGATTTTGAAGAAACAGCTCCTCAAGAAGTTGAGTTCAAATTTGTTTGTTATATTTTAAATCCGCATTATTATCAAGCTACCTAATCCAACCATTTATTCTTTCCCTCATCCCAAAACCTACCGTCTTTTTCCTTAATATAAAACATAAGCCATAAATCATTCAAAGATTGTGTTCTTAAATAATTATCACAACACATCCTTTGAAGTCCTATTCTAAAATGACTTAGGAGTTGTAAATAATCCTTTTTTTGATATTTTGGCAAAGCCTTACACAGTTCTACTAAATCATCTTGAGTAAGAGGTTCTATAATCAATGCCTTGCATTTTTTTAAATATGAATTAGGAAACATTTTTTAATTTTTTAAAATATGCGTTTGGTTTTGTTAATTCGCCTTCTTTCCACCCATCAATAATTTGATCATTGTACTCTTTACCATGCAATACCATTTTTTTCAATATTTTGCCCTCTTTTAAATCAAATGTAATAATTAAAGTATCTTTTTCTCTTCTTCCCATTAAAAATATTTTACTAATGCCTTTTGCTTGCAATCCTAGTTTCTCTATACAATGATTATACTGCTTAAACCCCTCCATAACAATCTGATTATCTCCCAATTGATACATAAATTTTTTAATGACTTTTTTATCATCTATTGAGTTCCATTCTCTTTTGAATGGATCTCCTTCAAATTGTGTTCCATCTGTATATAATATAATAAATTTATTCATTTCTTTCTCCAAAATAATTTGTCCATCATTTTGTGGACAAATGTCTATAGTGGACATTATAACATTTATTTCTTGTCCTTTTTCGGGTTTTTATATAACCTAGAAATTTGGTGATGTAAAATAACAGGTTCTCCTATATATTCAGGCACGGTGCCATCAAATTTTTTAATAGCGCAATAAGAAGGTGGCAAATCATAATATTTATAATCAGAATTATTTAACAATATTTTTTCAAGTACTTTTTGCTCTTTTACATTTTTTTGAACTTCTACTTGTAAAATCCATTCATCCAATAATTTTAATGATCTTTCATTATATTTAACAACCATTGTTCCAGATAATAATTCTCTTTGGGATTCTCCTATTTTATCTCTCCACATCAAATGCCAATCAAGTAAATGTATTGCCACATCAAATTCGTCAGGTATATTAAATAATATTTTAGGATATTTTTCTACTGTAGCATCTGCATCTAAAAAACAAATATCTTCTTTGTGTTCTAATAACATGGCTTTTATAAATTTACATTTAAATCCAGTATTTTTTTGCCAATTTCCTAAGTCTTTGATTCCTGAAATATCATATTTTAAACCCCATCTTTTCAGAGTAGGCAAAAGATAGTCTTGCATTACTTTTTCATAAACTCCTACGGTATAATAGCTTACAAAAATCATTTTATTTTTCCTTTATATTAAATCTTTTTACCTTACAATTTATATAAACACCTTTCCACCAGGCACACGGGTTATTTGTATCTCTAAATAATTTAGCATCATGTTTTGTTTGAAATATCAAACATCCAAATATGCCTTTAAATTGTGGGCTTGATTGACAAATTTTACCTTTTTCATCAACTATTGCGTAGACTCTCATTTTTACCTCAATGTTTTTGGATTAACCATTACTAATTTATAAACACTGCTTTTTGTAAAAATCATCGTGGCTCTTTTGGCTTCTTCTAAAGTTAAAGAACATCCTATTAATACCCTACCATCTGACATTCTAATAAAATCATCTTTTTTAACACCAACTAAATATTGTGGTTTCATAATTTCTCCTATTTTATTTAATAATTCTCATGTAATCATATACTGTCTCGTTTATTTCAAATCCTTGTTTTTTCCTCCATTTGCATGATGCTCTTTGATCTTTTTTGATTTGAGCTAATGAATTAACTGTTTTTACTCCAGATCTTCTCGATCCATAACAAATTTGTTCTCCTTTATCATATTGTGCAGGATATCCATTTAGTATATGAATGAATACTTTTTTCATAACCCACTCTCCTTTATTATTTTTAACAATTCTTTTATTTTAACACTTATGTCGTGATCTTTATAACATCTTTTTTGAGCATTTAAACCAATCGTTTTTAATAATTCTGGTTTATCTAAATATATTTGTAATTTTGATACTAATTGATCAAATCCTTTATATAAAAACACTTCATATACTTCATCAAGTACCTGTTTTGTATCCTCTCTGGAATACGTTAAAACAGGCGTGCCACATGCGCTTGCTTCAAATATCCTATGCCCCCATGCACTCTCTCCATTGGTAATATCTAAGACTATTTTTGCTTGATTAATTTCTTCAATAAATTGCCTTCCTTTAATAAAGCCTCTTGTATCTTCGTGACTATCCCAATCTCTTCCAAAAACCTTTATTTTAAATCCTTTTCTTCTTAATTTATTAACTATTTGATTTCTATTAGATATGAATTTATGATTTCCAATGCCATATACTAAAATATCAGTTGTTTTTTCTAAATTTAAATTTTTATGATACCTTTTATCACAAGTTGTTTGATAATAATAAATTTTATTATCTAAATATGGATATAAGCTTTTATAAGTTTCTAAATCATTAGTAAAATATATATCACAATTTTCATAATGATCTTCTGAAAAAAGATTAGGATCTGACCAGCCAAACGCAAACACAGGAACGTTAATAGATTGAAATGTTTCTTTATCAATTTTTGCACCAGAACCCATTAACCATATTTGATCGTAGGAATTGTAATCAATAATAGGATTTTCTGTTTTGCTAAATAAATCTACATTATGTCCAAGGATTTTTAAATATTCATAATGAGATTTTACATTAGAAAAGCTTCCCCAATTATATTTATAAGGTATTATAAATGCTATTTTATACATTTTTCTTTCTTAATTTATTTTCTGATGCACAATGTTCACTAGAACTAGAAAATAATTTTAAATTGGTTATTTTATTGTCGTTTTTTACAACAAGATTTGCATAGTCCTGTGCCATATAAAGCTGTTTGATGAGAAATTATTTTATCACAAATTAAACAATAATAAACTTGTTTAAATAATGCTTTGTTACCTTTATAATTAGGATTAGATTTTCCTACATTATAACTCATTCTCTTTCTCCTATTTTCTTTGCAGGATTACCAGCCCATATTTCAAAAGCTGGTATATTTTTTGTTACAACACTTCCAGCCGCTATAATAGCTCCTTCATTGATATATACACCATCTAATATAATAGCTCCAGCACCTATCCAAACATTTTTTTCAATAATAACACCCAACCCTGTTTGTGTTTGATTTCTAATAAATTCGTCTTTATTAGTTCCGTGATTTTGAGCGTATATTTGTACATTAGGAGAAAGCATTGTATTAGCTCCTATTAAAATATTTCCCATCCCATGCATAATACAATTGTAATTAATAACAACATTATCTAAAATAGTAATTTTACCACCACATGTTCTAATAACGCATCCTTGTCTGATCCTAACTTTATTTCCTAAAGTTATAGATCCCTTTCCGCTTTCACTATATCCTATATATGAGTCAAAGGAAATTGAACAATTAGTACCACTTTTAAATTTTAATTTTTTATGTATCATTTTATAATAGACAGATAGTTTTGTTTTAAATTAGTTTATCAATTGTTTTCCCATTATCATTTAAAAGATATGTGGGTCTATTAGTTATTATACGATATATTACTTTTCTTTCTTTTTCTATGCAAATAGATATTTGTTTACCGCCGCCAGGAACGGTAATCCAAATAGCTGTTGAAGGGCAATCGCTATTTGCTGTCATTATTTCCTGATCAATAGAATCTCCTTCATAATAATTCCACGAACCATCGAAGTTTTTAATTTTTACTATCATGTCTATCTCCTTTTCTATCTGTCTAACTACCTGTCTATTATAAATCTATTTCTTTGAATTACAATTAAATAAATCATTACCAGCTTGTTGATTTTTTTCTTTAGTCACTACAGGACTATTCCAAAGACATTGTTTTCCACAACCTTTACAGCCTTTGTGATATTCAAGTGGATTTTTTTTAGGTTTTTGCATTTTATTATCCTTTCAAATGTTCTACATTAAGATATTTTCTACACATCATTTTTACTAAGGATGAAGAACTTACATAATCCATAGGATAAGGAATATAATCATGATCGCATTGGAATATATTAATATGTTGATGTCCTCCGCCTTTTACACACCACAGTCCACAAACAGGACATGCATAAGAATGTTCACATATCATAAATTGATTATTATTAATCCAATCTATGATTTCATTAACCTTATCGTTTATCCGTTCAGTGCCTTGATATCCATCTAAACTGTTTATCAATCCCTGCACTGCTTTTAATTTTTTATATTTATCCATTATTTCCTCCTATAAATTGTTTGTCCTTCTTTTATAAAATATTTATCCATAAACGGAATTCCTTCTTTTAACCATTCATCAATAGAACTATTAAAATGCCCACTGCTAGGTTTTCTCATAGTGCTTACTAGAAGATGTAAAATACCATTTTGTTGCATACAGTTATAAATTCTTTTTAATTCTCTTATTGGTGAAGCAACATGTTCTAAAGTATCAGAACATATAACAATATCATATTTTTCTTTTGGTAATTTATCTGTATGCACTAACACATCAAAACTTAATCCCCGATTTAACATTCTATGACATGCAAAATGTAACAATTCGCTACCTTCTACATCATACAATGTTACTTCATTATTGTTTTCAGCAAGAGCAATAGAGTGGGTTGCCAAACCACTGCCATAATCTAAACAAACTTTATTTTTTGTCTTTCTAAGTAAATTAAATAACTCTTTATGCCTTCTTGTAGCACTTGTTTTCATGAGTGTTTTAAAATATGCCAATAAATTTAAATCATTATATGTCTTGTAAAGATTAATATAATTTTCTGGTTTAATATCTCCTTTAGATTCGTCATATACTCTAATAGAATCAGGGGTAGCTACCTCAATAGATTGAATATATTCTAAAGATTTACCTGAAAAATGGGCAAGTTCTAAATCCCTTTCTAATTGTGATTCGTCTAATATGCCCATTTTACCTCACATAAATATCTACTGGTTTACCTGCTTTAATAGCTAAATCAATCGAATGTTTAGTACCTTTTGATTTTCCATCCCAAAAAGCTATTACTTTATCTGCTTCATCTATAATTAATTCATTTCTAAGAAAACCTGCTCGTTTACCATATCTATTCCAATTAGGTAAAAATATTTTAGTATCTATTTTAAAATCTTCTTCTTTTCCATCATAAGTTTTAACATGTAAATTTTTCCAATCATTGATTACTTCCTCTGCTATTGAATCTACACCATTAGCACCACCACTAACTAATGTATCTCCTCTTTGATGGTTAAATTGGTATTTTAAAATACTATTAATAAAAACTTTATCAGTAAATCCTCTTGATCCTACGACAGCGATTTTCATTTACATTCTCCAACTCTTTTGTCATTCATTTTTTAAAATTTAGTTTAAGTGATTTTCTTAGAAAATCTAACAATGCTTTTTCACTAGCTATTTGACATGATAATCTATCAGGAAATGCATCTGTATCACTCAATAATACAATATTATCATAATGATTTATATGAAATCCATAACCAGTATTCCAATTTATAGCTTTTAATGTCCATCCATTTTTTAATTTAGCTTCCGAAGTTTGACTTTTCTTTGAAGGAATCCATTTCTCATTAAAACGATCCCAGAACTTTTTTCCCTTAGACCATTTAAATCTTAAATTTTTATTTGTAACACAAACTCTATCTAAACCTGTTCCGTCATGTTCTATATACTTAGAAACTATTTGCATAATTTTACCCCATGTTTATTTTATTACCATATTTATTAACTATTCGTTCCATTTCTTGTACCATTTTCTTTTGTTCTTCTTCTGATACCAACATATTTCTAATTAAAGGATCATACTTTCTTGGTTTTCCGCCCTTATATTGATAGTAATCTTTATTAAAGCGCGTCCAATCTTTTGTTAAAATTTTAATACCATGTTTTTCTGGAAAATGAAAAAACGGTGTTCCAGGTAAAGGAATAAAAGTACTTAATGTCATTCCTTTAATGTAATCTTTTAAAGTATCTAAAACTCTTTCTGTTTCCTTAATAGCTTTCATTGTTTCATAAGGAACTCCTGTCATCATAAGACAACGAACATCAATCCCTGCATTAGAAGCATTTTTAATACCTTCTATTACTTTTTCTTGTTTTACTCCTTTTTCAAGTTTGTCAGCAAGTTCTTGATCAAAAGTCTCAATACCCAAACTAACTTCTCTACAACCTGATTCGTACATAAGTGGTGCTAAATCTGCTTTAATACTATCTGCACGAATAGAACATCTCCAAACAATATCAAGAGGTATTAATGCTTTGCATAGCTCAATACATCTTCGTGGATCATTTGACCAATTATCATCTGCAAATCTAACTTGATGAATGTTATATTTTTCTTTAATCATTTTAATATCTTTTACAATATTTTCAACAGAGCGATAACGTACTTTTCTTGTCCACATATTTTTAGAAGAACAATATGTACAATTGTATGAACAACCTCTGGAAGTAGTCATGTTAATAGATCCACCAGCTTTATAAGCAGTTTTTCCAAAAAATATATCGTGTCCTCCTAAAAGACCATCGACTAAATCATAGTTAATAAGAGGCACTTCATTTAAATCTTCAATATAATCTTCCATTAAATAAAGAGGTTTTAATTTTCCATTATAAATATCATCCATGATTTTTAAAACGGTTCTTTCTCCCTCACCAACGCATATTGTGTCAAATATTTTTGATTCTTTTACTTCTCTAAATACAGCCGTGACATGAGTACCGCCAACAACAGTTTTTGCGTTTGGGAAGTTCTCTCTAATTAATTTAGCGCATTCTTCATTCATTGGATGTTCAAGAGTTGTGCCTGAAAAACAAAAAACATCATAATCATCATATTTTAATAACTCTTCCTTGTCTTTTGGTCTTATAAATTTCACATGATGCCCTTCATTTTGACATATAGTTGCCAATAATAACAATCCTATTGGTATTTGTTGGTACGGGCGCTGGAGCCAGGGTTGAGGGGTTTCAGCCCACAAAATTCTTAATTTTTTATGATTCATTTTATATTTTCCTTTAAAATATTTTCGAATTTGTCCAACCATTCATTTAAAAATTGTTGGTGTTCGTATAATGCATTGCTTATATTATTTGATGCTGTTAACATTTCAGAAGAGGCGGAACACATGTTTTGACTTGCCCTTCTTACATCTTCTGATCCCTCTAAATAAATTCTTTCCACAATTTTACTCCTTATATAAATCTTTTAATTTTCTTTCTAATCGTGTATCTTGAACATAATATAAATCATGTCCATCTTCAACACAATTACCTAATAATTGACTTAATCTTAAATATGGATGTGCTTCCCAAATTTCTTCAATCAAACCAAGAATTCTTTTAATTCTTTTTGGATCTTTAGTCATTTTTCTTCCTTTTTAAATGGGCATACTTGCCATAATTTTTCTAAATCTATTTCTGGTTTATTATATTGTTTAAATTTTTGTCCAACAGTTAACATTTTTGTCTCTGCATTCATTGGTAGGGGCAAAATATCTTCTCTATTAACAGAACTGAAATAGTCACGGAATTTGAAGCCTCGCCCTAGAACTTTTTCAGATAATTGAATCCAAATATTAGGTATCCCATATGCATCTGCACAAATAAGTCCATGTAGAGCCGATGACATGATTCTTTCACTTGCACAAATTTCATCAATAACCTGATAAATATCTCCTGTAATATCAATAATATGTGCCTTCTTAAATTGTTTTTTTAAAGCAGGTATTAATTCTCTATCTATATGATGGGGAATAATAGATAGGTCATATTTTTTATCCATTCTAGGCTTATAAAATTTAGGCATTAATAAAGCAGGATCTCCATACACTTTAGGGCATTTAAAGCCTCTTTTTATTAACTCTTCTCTTGTTAATTTTCCTCTTACAGCCAAAATCTTTTTTGGTTTTTCTTTAAACATAGTAGCATCTGTGTCAGACATTTTCCCTGTACCCCAAATAATCGTGTTTTTATCAGCCCATCCAATAACACTTCCTATAGCCATATAAATATCTTGATTATCTGGATTAATAAATGAGTTATTTACAATAGTTGGTTCATGACCTGTGATTAAACGTATTAATTCACTGTTTAATGTATCACCAAAATTTCTTAATTTACATGCCCTAACTATCATTTTTTAATCTCTCCTGATATTTTCTAGTATTTTTCCCAAAAAGCCAAGGATCTAATGTACTTCCAACATCTAACAAAATATGATTTCTATCTTTTGACCAAAGTTTATGGATTAATGTACAAGAATATGCTCCACCTGCAACTAAAATTAAATGTTGATCTTTGCATCTATCCAAATATTCTAATATATCTCCGTCTAAATATTGTGCTGTACGCCAAGCGTTATCATCTAACCCATATAATTCTATAAAATTAAAAGGTATTTCTGTTAATTTTGCCATTTTATTTACTATTAAGATAACTGGAATTTCTTTTGTTACATTTTTTAAATTTTCCAAAAATTCTAAGTAATTTTGATTAACAAAAATCATTGGTGATATAATAGTTCCTTTAATCTTTTTTTCTAATTCTTTATTATTTATACCAACAAAATAATTTTTTCCTCCATTATATTGTAATGCACGTTTTAATTCATGTTGGAATTTTCTATCTCTAGTATCACCAGGATCATAAGAAAACCCATTTCTTTCACATGGAATATTGTCTAAAATATTCTTTTCTCCATCACCATAACGAACAAGTGCAAACGGTTCTTTATTTTTAATTTTTTCAAATATATTATTTAAACTATTCATAATGTTCCTTATAATATTCAATAATTTCTTTGTAACTTTTTTTGAGTATTTCTTTAGGAAACTCTTTGTTAAATCTTGTTTTTCTCTTCCATGAACCAATTCTATCTTCATGAAATCTAACATAATATAACACAGTATCTTTTATTTCTTCCGTATTGTATTTTTCTTGCATCTTTTTCATAAAATCCCAATCTTCTCCTCCTAGAATTTTCGTTTCATCAAATAAAATACTTTTATCTACTGGAAACATAGTAGTTGCAAATCCTGGACTATCACTATTTTTAATTCTTTCTTTCCACTGTTTTCCCATTTTATATAACCACACCCAACGAGTGAATATAATACCTCTTTCTTTTCTTTCTGCCTGTAATTCAATTTTATTTTTATGAGCTATATCATCGCTGTCTTGCCAACAAGCATATTTAGTATTACAAGTTTTTAACAATTCATTTCTAGCACGCCCAACCCCTCTATTTTCTATTCCTTCAATCAGTCTGATTCTATTATCATCTTTCATTAATTTTTTCACAATATTTACAGAATTATCAGTTGAGCCATCATCATAAACAATAATATCTAATTCTTTATATGTTTGCGTTAAAACACTTTGGATTGCTTCCCCAATATATTTTTCTCGATTAAATACTGGTATTAATACACTAATAGTATCATTCATTATATTCCTCCACAATATATGTGTAATAAGCAAACTAGTAATCTCTATTTCCATTTGCTGACATATTACAATAACCGCAAGTAGTTATTAAATTTGATTCACCACAGTTCATTTTATTATAATCTATATGATGAATTGACAATACCCTACCTAGTTCTTTTAATTCTTGAGTTTCAGTTTTTTCACAATTTTGACAAGTAAAACTATCACGTTCTCTGATTTTCTTTTTTAATTCAATATTAAATTCTGATGAATATGGATCATATCCTCGACCATCTATATACGCAGGATTTCTGTCCGATGTGTTGGCACATTTATAACAAAATATACTTCTTGGATCTCCTAGTTTAATCCCACAATCGTTACATAGATTAATAGTACAACAATATCCTGTTTTAAAATTTGGATTTTCTTTTCCGAATCTATGAGTGCCATACATAGGGTTTAGTTCTCCTGTACTAGCCTCTTTGTAAGTGCGTCTTTTAATATTAAATTTTTGTAAATAGTTTCTAACAGTTTCGTCGTTACAATTGACATTTTTTGCAATTTTTAATGTTGAAAGTTTCTTTTTAACATATTCTCTTATTAAATAAGTTTTAGTCAATATTTTATTATAAGTCAGCATATCTCCTCCAAACTTTTCATGGTGGTCATAGATAATAGGCTTTTAGGAGAATAGTTATATATTTCAATATCAGGATGTCTAAATTTTAATATTTTTAATGCACATTTAAAATTTGACAAATATTGTTCTAATTTTTCATTAAATTTAGTAATATTTTGCCCATACCCCTGATGATAATGTGTTTGACTTTGAGAAGATTGCAAATCATATCCTAATAAATGAATTTTTTTATAACCTAAACAAATAGCTAACTGTAATCCGCAAAATCCTGAATTGCTTCCGTGAGAAAATTTATTAAAATCGAATCCGACACCTTTGCTAAATCTGCTTTTGATAATCATATCAAATTGATTTAAATCATAGACGTAATTTGTTCTTGTATCTATTATTGTACCACGTTCTTCTATCATATATTCAGGGCATAAATTAACTATGAAAATTTTATTCGCTTTTGATTGTTCGAAAACAAATTTCTTCTCTTTTAACTTTTTATCAATAAAAGTATAATCCATTGTTATAAAGTATTTTGCAAAAGGAGCATCTAAAATTGCTTTATTAACAACAATAACATCTTTATTTTTTAATTTAGAGAAATCAAATCCCTTTAAAGATGTTCCGCCAGCAATAATATATATTTCTTTCATCATTCACTTTTCCTTATTTGTTCCCATGTATTATTAATAGGGACATAATCATGAATTTTACCTAAGTCAAATCCTGTGTTTTCTGTTGTTTTCGTGTACCAAAAACAATTAGGATACTTCATACTAGCAAAAAATTTAAAATACACAATTTCCTTTGTATGTTTACATTTTACTTTATTCACTTTTAAAAATCCTCTTCTATTACATAGTTTATGTCAGGTACTGCTGAAATAATTAATTTACCAGATTGCACTTCGGGTGGAAATAATTTACCTAAAGCTTGAAATTTTTCGCTTTGTGTATATTTAGGATTAGATTCATGATCTTCTTTTTTAATCATCACAAGAACATTTTCATCACGATCTAATAATGCTTGTATATCTTTAACCAAAAGTTTATCAATTGGTATTTCTTTAAAATAAGCCATTAATGTAGCCCATTTACGATGTTGTTTCATTTTAATTCCTTAGTTAATAATTCTAAAATAGCAGTGTAATATTGATTGGTTAATTTTTCTTCTACTAATTTATTAAGTGATTGGTCACTATTTTTTTGATCATTTCTATATATTTGTTCGTCTAAACTGTTTATCAATCCCTGCACTGCTTTTAATTTTTTATATTTATCCATTATTTTTTCCTCCATTGTCTAATACCAAGAATATTCATAATAATTAATAGTAAATCTATAACAAACAAACTGCTCATAGCCAAAATTATACTTTGAAATAACCATACTATATGTGCTACAATATTAAAATAAAATCCTGATAACCTTTTCTTTCCTAAATTATACATGCCAAAAAGAATAAAACAGTTTGCCACCCATCCAATCACATCAGCATATTTCATATATTCTTGTAACATAATTTATCCTTCGTTAATTATTTTAGTCGGTTCAATAGGTCTGAAAAAATTCTGTATTTCAATTCCTTCTTTCATCGCCTGAATAACACCGACAGCTTCTAAATAATTATCTTTTTGTTTTAAAATTTCAATATTCATAATTAAACTCTATCAATTACAGTGTATGTTATTAATTTCCCATCAAAATATTTTAAACAATAATCTCTTGCATCTTCTGGATTAAAATCTTTACAAGTAAAAATATTTATATACACTCTTTTCATAACATCAAGTGTATGGATAACTATATTACTTGTGCGAATAAATTGAACAGCAGATGTGCCAATTAAATGTTCTTCAGTATATTTTTCTTCTGGATGGGTGTATGTTTCATCCCAAAAATGAAGATCCTCTCTTTCCATGTCAATAATATCGCATAAATCAATAAAAAAATGTTCTAAATCTTTACGATTAAATAAATGAATATTTTTAACTTCATGTATGTCTAATATTAATTCTTTTCCATAATTTTTCATAAAATCTCCTTATTTTAAAACCATTGCATATAAACTTTTTTAATTTTATCCCATCGGGTGTTTGTTGATATATGACAAATTATAAAAATAGGTAATAATAAAATAGCAATAAAAATACTTAAAAATATAGTAAATAAAATTTTCATTAAGTTAAGTGTGTGGATATAAAATCCCATACATCCTTTCTTGCTTCTGATTGTATGATGTTAGTATTTACTTTTTTGTAAAAATCTTCATAACTTAATTTTGGAAATAAAGTAATAGCTGATTCTTCAGACACATTATAAATATTCACTTTTTTTTCAATCATAAAAGGCTTATACCATTTTTTATTTAGAAGTTCTTCGCTGTTATATGTAGAGGTTTTATATCCGTTTTTATTTTTACCAACCCCTCTAAATCTAAATCTTTTATCTTTCAGTTGCCCTTTTATATATAATTTGGTATGTTCTTGTAAATTCACAACTCCTTGATAAAAATGTGTTTGACCATGAACTTCACAACAATCATACCCTAATAAATAAATTTCTTTAAATCCTAAATTTATAGCTAATGAAAGAGAAAAAATACCTATGAGTTGTCTTGAATAAAATCCTTTTTTCCATGAATCTCTTCCATTGTATTTTCCAGAATGAGGTAAAACAAGAGTGTTTTCATGAGTACGATCTATTTTTGCATTTACTAATTGTGGATCATGAGAAACTACTAACATAGGCAATTCTTTTAATTCTTTTGTATTTTCTTCATAAAATTGCCAATCACCGCTAGTATTAAAAGTTGTTTCACATCCATATTTAAACCAATAATTTAATCCTATTGAATAATTATGTTTTATTATTTCTTCTAATTTAGGTTCTAAACCATGCTTAAATCCATTGTTACGGTATCTTGAATTTAAAAAAGGTACGCTATTGCCACTCGCACAAATTATTATTGGTTTTGAAGTATCCACTATTTTATTCCTTCTATTGTAAGAAATTCTTGTCCTGTTTCATTTATATGATAATATTCCACTCTACCTCCGTATTGATCTAATGATATACAACATAATCTTAAAAGAGCAAAAATAGTCCTAGATGCTACTGTTTCAAGTCCTAAATATCCGATTCCTTTATTATAAACAATTTCTCCATCATCTGTATTTTCATTCTCATGCATTATTTTTAATATTTCTATTTGTCTTTTAGTAAGAATTCCTTTTTGTGGTTTTATTAAATCCATTATTTTACCTCTATTAGTTTATCAGCACTATCTAGCATTTTAGATTGATGTGAAATAGCTATTATTTGTCTATCCATTTTTTGATTTATTTCTTTTAAAAATTGACTAGCCCTTTCAACGTATTCTTCAGAAAGGTTAGAAAATGATTCATCACTAATAATAAATCCATTTATTTTTGGGCTGGCTACTTCCATTAATACAACTCGTAAAGCAAATGAAATAATATTTAATATACCGCCAGCATCAGTGGTCATGGGATCTAAAGGTTCATTTTTCTCAGGAGTTTGAACTGCAAAGTCTAATTCTTGCAAATTTCCTCTCCTACCAAACACTAAATGGAATGAATATTTGTCTGATTCAAAAATGTAATTTAATGCATGTGTTACAATTTTTTCAAAGGATTCTTTTATTTTATCTCTGGTTACCTTTTGTACTAATGATAATAATTCTACTGCTTGAACATAAACGATTTCATCTTCCTTATATTTTTCAATAGCTATAGAACTCTTATCTTGCTGATTAAAAACAGTATTATATTCTCCTTCTAATCTTCCAAGACTTTGAGTAAAATTAGCAAAATCTGATTCTAGTTGTTTAATTTGTTCTTGCATTAAAATACTTCTCCATTTTGGTCAAATTCACAATGGCATTCTACGCAATGATAAATAGTTCCACAATTACAACTAGGACAATCATGATAATCATGTTCTACATATTCATTTGTTTTACAGTTAGGACATTCTGGTGTTTTTAATTTAGACTTTTTTGACATTGTTCTATTCCCTCTTTAATCTCCTTTTCTAAAGCATCAAGCATTTCAGGAGTAAAATTTGGTAATTCTATTTTAAGTTGTTTCATATCTTTTTTTAAATTTTCAGATCTTTCCTCTAATTTGGCTTTTTCCAATTTTTTATTGTCTTGATCTTCTTGAATATCATCTAGTTGTTTTTTATAATCACTCATTTTATTTTTCCTCATTTATGTTGATACCGCATGAATATTGTGCTTCTATTTTTTGATTTGTATCTAAAAACAATAACTGTTTTAAACATTCTTTTTTGAAATTATTTATTCTATTTATAATATATTTCTTGGCTTCCGTTTTGTTTTTAAAATCGTGACTGATCATTTTTCCTCCATTGCTATTTCTTCTAACTCCTTAACTGCTTCATCGACCTCTTTATTTCCTTTTATTTTCTTTAAATAATTAATCATATAAAATAATTGCTCTAACAATTCATTTTCATGTTCTGCCTTAGTTACATAAGTTATGTTAATAAATTCTTGAATAGTGTTTGAAATTAAATGTAATTCTTGTTGATATGTTATTTTTGTTTTTCCAGTTAAAATTCTAGTTAATGCCGCATGAATAATCTGTTTAATTTGATATGATTCTTTTTGTTCCTCTGTTTGTGGAGGAGCAGGTGGATCCTTGGGTTTTTTACCTTCAGATGGCGGATTGGGATTTGATCCTTTTTTATTCATTATCATTGCCCTCTGTATCGTTTGTATAATAAGCATCTATTTCATCAATTAAATCATGTAACATTTTTTTCCTAATCGCCCTTTGAAGTGAAAATTTCCTAAATATTTCTATTATTTCATTTCTTTTTTCATCTTTCATTTCTTCTCCTTATCTAAACAAACATATAGTTTTTTATGTTTTAAAGCATTTTCCGCCATTATTCTTAAATCATCCACTAATTCTTTCATTTGTTTTGCTGATTTTGTGTTAAAACCATCATAGTGGTATGCTACTGCTGAAATATTAACTAGTTGATCTCTATAATATTTTGCTGTACCAGGCTTATAAATATTTGTTTTATTTCTTTTCATCATGTTCCTTTTTGTGTTCAAAAAACTCAACACGAACAGCAAAGCCTTTTACAAAACCAATTGACAAGTCAAGTAATTTTAAACATTCCAGTTTTAATAATGTATTTAATATTTTAACAAACAAAGCTTCTTTTTTCTTTGGCTTTTCTTTTTTAACTTTTATTATTTTTTCTCTTTTAAGCATTTTTATCTTCCTCTTTAATTTCTTCTGCTTTGTCTATAAAACCATCTTTAACTGTTTCATAAGCAAAGGTCATACTTAGTAATAATCTTTGAAAAATATCTATCATTTCATTAATATCTTGATCATCACCCTTTTCTTCTATTTCATAGTTTCCATATTTTGTTTCAATTCGAATTTTCATTCTAATTCTCCTATTTTATTAATAATCAGGTCAACAGGTTCTTTTGATATATTTTTTTCTTTTGCAATAAATTTCACTGTATCTTTAATACTCATCTCTTGGAATTGGACATCTTCAATACTTTTTATAAAGTCACCTATATCATTTTTTTTACTCTTCATTTCTTCTACTTTAGATAAATCAAAAATCTCTTCTGCATTTTTAGCACTCTTTAAAAATATTTCTTTCATTTCTCTCTTCTCTGTATCTATTAAAAGCACAGATGGTTTAATATCTTTTTCAGTAATACTTCGTCTACCTATACAACCAATGTCTTTAAAGAGGGTATTACCAACTGTTTTTTCCCACTCATGATGATAATGAGCAACAAGGACAACATCTGCATTTGTTTTTATATCATCACAAGTAACATGACAAACTTCCTTCATAAATGGTTTAGGAGTAACAAAAGCATGAACAATAACTATTTGCCATTTATTTTTCACACTAGGTTCATCTTTTACCATATCACTTGCTAATTGTATTCCATTATCTTTTATTTCTTGTTCTACTTCATGTGAATATTCTATTCCTTGTATATCACAAAATTTATCACCAAAATAACATTTACTTTTAGGATCTGGAAAATATTGAAAATATTTACTTCTCTTAAATAAATGTGCGAGTCCTGTATATTTACTATGTTCATTTGAATGGTATCTCTGCGAATGGTTTCCAAATAAAGAATAAATAGTTATTTTGTTTTTTTCAACTCGATCAGCGATTTCATCTAATATCCTATATGAAGGATCTGCTGAATGTAAAAGATCTCCTCCATCTATTATAGCTTCTACTTTATGTTCTTTAGCTAATGAAAGAATTTCATCTAGCATATTTAAACAATCTTCAAAGTAGTCACTTATATAGTGAACAGAGTTTTTTCCGAAAATATGGAAATCTTGAAAATATAAAAAATTACTCATTTAAATCTTTCCTTGCATCATATAATTTATATTCATTTTTAACTGCTTTATAAAAATATGGAGAATCTTCATGAATGTCATTATTCATTTTATCAACAATCATAATTGCATAATGATTTATAACATTTTCTGCAATTAATATATCAGATATTGATTCTCTATTAAAATTATCTACTAGAATTATTTTCATTTTATTTCTCCCATATAAAAGAAAAACCAAAAATAACAAAGGCTTTATAATCTTTTTGTAAATTAAAGCCAAATAATTCAACAGCAATCCAATCTTTGTCAATATCCCATTCATTCTTAAATGTAAAAATCCATTTATTTTTCATTCTATTCCTCTTTGATAACTTTTATATTAGAATCAGGAATTGATTGTATAATTTGACCATACTGATATGACGCTGAATTATTTTCTCTTATATGCACCCATCTGTCTTTAAAATCTAATATTTCATAAGAAGAAACTGGAATTGATTATCCATCTTTCAAATAAATTATTTTCATATCTTTACTCCCTCATTTTTAATAAGTCCTTTTCCTTCGCATTGTGGACAAATTTTAAACTTTTTTAATTCCTTGTTATTATGCTCTATTTCTTTATCAAGGATTTTCAAATCCTTTGTAATACGGTCAAATTGTACTGTTTTTTGCGATAATTTCTCAGATATGTCTTTTAATGTGTCAAACCTCTCTATTTTGCCCTTCAATGAAGCAGTATCAATGCTCAGTGGCTTTAAATCCTTTATTTGCCCATCTACCCTATTTATACTAATTTCAAGCTTTTCTAATGCATTTTTATGTGTGAGAAGTTTATCAAATCTATCTATTTTTGTTCTAAGTTGTTGTAATACTTCAGGTTGTATAAATTTTAAGGTTTTGAGTGTTTTTGTTGCTTTTTTCGTTTCTTCTACATTATTTTCATATAACTCTTTTAATTTCACTAACTTAGAGTATTTTTCATTTAGTTCTTTTATGTGATTGATTTTCTTTTTTAATTTTTTATGAATAAATTCTTTCTTTTCTACTTCGGTTTTTTTAGATTTTAATTCTGTTTCTCTATCTTCAAAATTTTGTGTTTCCTCTTTTAAATTTTTTTTGATTCTTAAAATGTCTTTATTAAATTGAGAAAATAATTTATCCAACACATCATTGCCAGTGAGAGTATTAAATAACTTTGCTCTAGCAGAAGGGGGTTGATCAAATAAAAAAGGCAACCCAACTTGAATATAAGAATTTAAATATATATCTATATTATCAATTTTAATCGGATAAATTCCTATGGATTGTTTAACTTCTTCTGGTGCTGTCTTGCCAACACTATCAAATACTTTTTCTTCTCCATTTTCAGTTATAACATATCTATTAATTGAATTACTTATAATTCTCTCTACATTAATATTGTTAGAAAAATAACCTTTAACTGATGTCGTTTTAGAACCAACTCTTCTTTGTCCTTTAAATGTGCTATGTTGACATAAAAATTCTATAGCTCTACGAATACAACTTTTACCACTATCTGATGATCCATATAATACATTAACACCACCAGAAAAATCTATAGTCAACTTTGGGTGTTTTTGAAATTCAATCAATTCTAGTTTATTTAATTCAATCATTTTTATATTTCCAAATATACCCACCTGCAGTAATTCTTTTGCCTTTTGCAACTTGAATGATGCCTGTATCACAGATATTTAATTGTTCGCTCGCTTCTTTTATACTATTCCACGCTTTAATATATTTTCCATCTAAATCATATTGTAAAATAATTTTACTATTGTCTTTTTTCCTATGTAAAATCATTTCAATAAATTGACAATTTTCTAAAGTATAGTTCTTATTATTATCTTTTCTATCAATTTCTGGTAATAACATTGCATCAGCATTGTCTCTAACCCAAAGTTCTTTAATACCTTGTTCAGTTAGAAAATTTTTAATCCCTTTTTCTTTATAATATGGAGTGATTCTTGGCTCATTGGTATTAATTCTATAATTGATATTTCCTAAAATTCTCTTCCAAGGGTTTAATAAATTATATTCTTTATTATATTTTGTTCTTTCCGTTTTATGCTGTGATTGATATGTTAAAACACATGCTTTGCAATCTGGTCTATGTTCATCAGGTTTAGATTTATCTTTATAGAATTCATCTAATGGTCTATCAACAAAACATTTTGTGCATTCTTTAGTTTTCATTTTATTTAAGTAATTTGCTGATTATCTTTTGAAATTTATTATCATATAATGTAATATATTTATCTGTTGAAGATTTTTTAATTGTTGAAAATACTTTTTCATCTCCCATACGCACTGCTATTTCCTCAACCTGTTTACCTCCAGTATCTCTTAATGAAACATAATCATTTACATCTAATCTTTCTATTGCATAATTTTTACATTCATTGTGTATAATCATTCCTATAGTATTTAAAACATAATCAATTCTATCTAATTTATTTTTCATTTTAGCCTACCCTTTCATGACTATAAACACCTTTAATATATTTCCAAAAAAATTCCCCTTTTGATTTTGCATCTAAAAAACTATTATAATCATCTTTCTCTACATTATAATAATCAAAAGTGGCTCCATTTGAAAAAACAATTCTTAATACATTAATAGGTCTTGCATTTAAAGAACTCATTCTGTTTTCTTCAAAACCAATTTGACTTATATTTGAACTTTGAACAGTTATTAAATCCATTATTTTCCACCAAACCCTTTCGCATATTCATATACAAACCATACACAAACACCCATAACTATAATAATACCCAATAATAATTTAATCATTTTTATTCTCCTTTTTGAGTTGTACTTCAAGTTCTGACATGCGAAACCTTGCGGCTTTGTTCATTATCTTTGTGCTAGGACAATCTGTATAAAATTGGTTCTCCTCAATCCTCGCCTTCGTAAGCTGTTGTATGTGGATTTCGCCTATTTCAATAATATCATTAACAAGTTCGTTAATATAATTGTTTAGTTTTGCTCTTTCCTCCTCAAATCTGTTATGAAGTGTGGAAGCGATTTTATCTATATCAAAATATTTATGACCGTCTGAATGTGAGCGTAAAACATCTTTAATCTCGTCTTTTGTCATAGTGTGTCCTTATTAATAGGTTTATTACTTTTTCTTTTTATCTTCTTTGATTATTTCTTTTTTAACTTTATTAAAATGTTTTAACGATTCCCATTCATCTTTGTCTAAATTAAGAGTGCGATAAAATTGTGACTTGCCATCCCCTCTCATAAATAATCCTCTCTTTTTTTCATGAAAGAACTATTGTCAATAGATTTTATAGCTATTCTTGTATGACCTTTACACAAAGGACATTGAACATTTTTACATTGAAAAAATTTATTGTAGTTTTCTCCAATGGTTAATCTCCCATAGGCACTACATAAATAACAATCTTCCCAAATAATTGGCATTCTATATCCTGTCTGATAGAATTACTTATTTCCATCATAAATTTTATTATTTATATTTCCAAATAAATCCTTGACACGTTTTAGATCTACCATTTAAAGCATCCTGCAAACTACAAGGTTTAATATTAAAAAAGTTACTTGCATCTATAATCTTTTTCCATATTTTAACTAAATCGCCAGTTAGTGTAAATTGTTTAATTTCTTTTCCTCTCAATCTATTGCCTTTAATAACATTGTCTTTCAATTCTATAAATTGACAATTGCTATATGTATAATGATCATTGCTCTCAAGTCTATCTAAAGATGGTCTTTTCATTTTATATGCTTTATCTCTAATCCAAAGACTATAAACTTCTTCTTTTGTAATTAATGCTTTTATCCCCTTGCCACCATAGTATTTATAATTATCTACTTTAGGATTATTACATCTTTGCCTACACGCTTTCCAACAAATATACCATTTTGTTGTATTTCTCATATTAAATCACTATTTTATGAACTGTTACTTTTTTCTTTGATTTAGAAACGCTTTTTGCGTTATAAGCAATTAAATCTTTTTCTATTGGGTATCCTTCAATTCCTTCTACATTTTGTAAATCTACTTTGATTGAATCCCTATTTCCATTATCAAAAAATATATGAATATTTTGACTCGCCCTTGATTCTAATTGAAGTGCATCATTGCTATAAGCATTAGCACCAGCCAAAGAGGAGCCTTGACTATATGTATCACCAATTTTTGCATTATGATAATGCCCACTAATAACAAAAGAAATTAGTACACCTTGAGAGGCATATTTTCCCTTAATTTGTTGGATTTGTTTATGAGCATTGGTGCTTTTTAATTGATTTCCGTGAATCAATAAAACATTTTGTCCAATAATTTCAATGACTTTTTCAGTTGAACTTCCTTGAAAAAATTTAATATTTGATTTTTCAAATATTTTTGTTAGAACACCATGAATGATTGTATCGTAGTTATCCGACGCAACTTCTTCTACCCATCCGACATCCTTTGTTATTCTACTTTCATTTCCTATCACATGAGCCACAGAAACATTAAAATCTGATTGCAAGTCTAATAATACTTGTTCTAACAATGTGACTGATAATATAACAGCCTTTGCTCTGTTAGTGGCTTCAGATAACAGTTCATCTAGCCTTCTATCTGAATTTAGCAAATCCCCTGTCATGGCAACACAAATATCTTTTACATTATGAGCCTTTAAATATAATTTTGTGTCATTTACAAATTTTCTAAGTCTTTGAGAAGCTATATTAAAATCATATTTATTATGCATTAAATTAATCAATTCGTTAAAATGAAGATCCGTTAAATGCACAATTGCTCCAACTTTTTTATTTTTCGGGATTTTCTTCCCTTTAAAAATACTTTTCGGCAAGGATTTTTCTTTTAATAATGTTAATAAATTTTCTTGTAATTCAGCTACGGCGTTATCAATTCTTGCATATTCTCTAAACGCTTTGTTAGAGATTCTATTTTGATCTTGTAATTTCTGTTTTTCTTTAGCTAATTTTACAGTGACATCTACCATTCTATCTTCAATTTTACCTTCTGATTTTAGTTTGCCAGCGTAAGATTGAGATGTCCGAAGTCCTATGCCAAAAACATTTGATATTTCTCTATGAGTTTTATTATCATTCCATAAATCAATATACTGTTCTTCATTGATAGCTTTTTTGTTTCCCATTTTATTTCTCCTTTATAACCTTTTCCGAATATTGTTCGGTAACAAACTATTAATTGCGTATTTCAAAAGCGATGGTCTTTTAAAATTTTTAAACCCTCTTGTTTTATATGGATAGTGTAAATACATTGCGTACCAAGCTTCTAATAGAGTATATAAAGCAAAAACACATGTCCATGTAATAACCCAATCTTTTAAAATTAACCATGCATATAACCAAAGTAATATTCTATATACAATTGATCCGTTTAAAAATGTTCTTGAATGTTCTTTGCTAGATTTTAATCTTGAAATCTTATTGCTCATCAATTTGTATTTGTACGCATCCCAAATACCCATAGCAAATAACGAGTAACGCAAAATATCAATAAGAATATCCATGATGGCTCTTAATTTAATAACTTATGTTTCTTTACAAATTTTTGAACATCAGTTAATTTCTCAAATAACCCTGTTCCAAGAGTTTTAATTCCTCCCCATACAATTCCTATTAATTCACCATACTCATTATACGCTCCTGCACCAGAACATCCACTAATAACTTTAATTTTAGCCATTTGCCAATCTAAAGTTCTGATAGTTATTTTTCCAATTGAAGTATATAAATCCATAGCAGGATATCCAATGATAAAAACTAAATCCCCTTTTTTTGGTATAAATTCTGAAATTGATACTGGTGTTTTATTAGGTATCATTTCTGTTAATTTAATATATGCAAGATCATCAAAAATGGAAACTCCTACACTATCAGCTAAAATACTTTCTACATATAATTCTTCTTCAAGCCCGATGCAATGTTTAGCAGTTAAAACAATACTTTCTTCTTTAGTGTTTTTTATAACAACACCACTACAAGTACCCCATCCCTTTTTATCCCTCCCAACAATTGAAACTGCGTGATTAGTAGCCAAAGTTATTGTATTTTGAATAGATGTTTCTTTATCAATTTCAAAAACTATAGATTGTATGATTGGTTCTGTTGACATTGGCGGTACAACACCTATTTGTGAAAAACTTGGTGTTACTAATATTAATGAGATAAATAAGGCAAATCCTATAAATAATCGTTTCATATTTTTTCCTTTGTTACATGACAACGCAATATATAATTTTGTTTCTCATTGGCTGGTATTGTTAAAATCAACACAGGAAAGTTTTTTAATCTTTTTGCTTTAGTCCATAATCCTTGTATTAATCTCTGAGTTATTCTAAAAGATTTAGTTCCTTTTTTTACATTCTTATATACAATAGATGTTTTTGAATTATTTAATAAATTAGTTATAGATTCTTTCGCCATTTTATTTCTCCAATATATCAACTTGCATTAGTTTGATAGTCCTTGAATAATTCCCGATCCCTACAAAATCTCCTTCACAGCAAAAAAATTCTAGATCTTTTATTCCTATATCTTTTTGCATTTCTTTTTCCAAAATTTCGACTTTGCCATAAAATTTATCTTCTAATAGTTGTAATTTTTTCCAATATGGTTTTAGTTTTTCAATTGTATTAACTTTTAGTTTCTTCATTTGTCTCGGTTCCCGTTAATTGAATTTTGTCCATCCCTTTAATTGGATTGTCAGGTTTTTCAATTTTTTTAAACTGCTGTTTTTTACCTCTTGGTTTTATCACTTTCCCTTCACTAATCCTAACAAGATTTAAACGAATATCTAAAAGAAGTTTAACAATAATAAATACCCCTCTGTATGTTAATTTAGCCAATAACCCATCCTCTACCTTAGAAGGAATCGGTAATTCGTCAAAAATCTGTTTTCTTCCCATATTAGGGCGGTCATTTATCATCCCATACTCCTTTCTTTAATTATACCATTTTATTTGCTTGTTGTCAAGTTTTCTACAACTTTCTTTTTAGTAGCTTTTTTAACCTTTATTGGGTTGGGTGCTGGTTTTTCATATATAATAAAGGGTTCTAATTCATTATGTAATTTTTCTAAATCTAAATCTTCAATGGTTAATTTTTCTTTTAAAGCTTCTTCAACAGTACAATATCGTAACCCCTTACCAGCATTGCCTATCTTTTTATTAGCTATTAAATTTATAATCCCATCTCCCTTATTCAAATATCCCTCACTGATTTGAGCATAAATACCAGTGGGTTTCGTTTTCCCCTTTGAAATTTTATATGTATCATATGGTTTAATTTTAAATTCTCTTGAAATTAATTGCATAATTTCTTTACTTTTTAAATATTCCTTTATGTGATTATCAATAAATTCTTTGGGGAATTTAGCTTGTCTTGACTCTAATATTTTAGGCTTTAATATTTCTTTATAAATTTTTATTCCTAACGCTGTTGCGCCATCTTTTTTAATAGGCAAGCCTACTAATTTAACTTTTAATTTGCCATCTTTTTCGTATAGATATAAATAATTCTTTTTTTTCGATTGTCTTTCTTTAACCCACGATCTTCCTCTTTTAACTATTTTATTTGTTTTAATATCTTTTATAATTTTTTTCTTATCTTCTTCTTCCCTGGTATAACCTTCTACTAAATTGCCTCCAGGGGCATTTATTTTTTTTCTAGTATCTTCATCAACAAGTTCTTGTTCTGAAAATGGGAATAAAATATAAGGTATGAATGTTTCAATGTCAATATTAAAAGTTTCAACTGGAAAAGGCACATTGTTCAATATTTTTTCAATTATTTTTTTAAGACAAATTTTAATATAATCTCGATCATTATGCATTTTTTTGGTTCCAACAATTATTCGACTATCTGTATCACCAGCAATAGATTCATATCCATAATTTTCTAATTCTTTTTGTGCAAGATCGGTAATTTGTTGCCCTAACCATGCCGTATCCCAACCCCCATTTGGTGTATGAACCTTTTCAAACAATGCCGATCTTAAAATTCCATAAAGCGCATTTAACCAGATTTTTAATGTTTCAATCATCGGGTTATCTTTGTCATCACGTTTTAAAAGCGTTCTTTCTTTTAATTTCTTTTCAATCGCCTTTGCTAATGGATGTTTATATGATGTATTATAATATCCCTTTACTTTAAACATTTCATTGCCATGCCAATATTTTTCTTTATCCGCACCTGTTACTTCGGAAAACAGATTAAACATGCACATAATATGAGGATAAAGACTGGAAAAATCAACATACCAAACATCCCTTGCTTCTTCATATTTTGGTAATAAAACCTTTCCGCCCATTTCTTCTACTTTAGATTTTTTATCACAATATGTTGGTTCGACATTCATACTATGACAAGCAGATTTATATGTAAGAGAAGCAATGGAGTTTTTTATCCATGATAGATTGATAACAAATTTCCAATTTATAAGTTCAGTAAATGGCATCCAATAAGTCCATAATTTATCAAACATTCCCTTGGTAGCCAAAACATCGTTTTTTAAATATTTAATAATTTCAGTTTTTTCATTTTCTGTATATTCATCTTTTGCAAAAATTTTATAATCAATATTACTTTTTTGAAATTCTAACTTCATCACTTCAGCTATATGTTCTAAAGAATTCTTTTTAAATTTATAATCCATTAATTTACCACGACCCTTGTAACTATATCCGTTCTTATCTTTGAAGTTTGAATTTCCTAAAATTTTCATGCAATCTACTTGATTATATTTCTTGAATTCATCTATTAAATAATTATTTTTTAAAATAGGATAGTCAAATTCTTCACTGTTAAACCCAACTAAAATATTGTGTCTACTTAATAAATCTTGTATTTTCTCCCTGTCTTTACTAACTTCTAAATAATATCCTTTTTTATCTTGATATGAATATGCACCAAACCATTTGACTTTTGCATGGAGTACATAATCATCAAAATTAGTTCTTATATCTATTTCTCTCCCATCTGGATAATGAGAAGATGTTTCAATATCAAATACAAGAACTTGTTTTAAAATACTATCGAGATTCATACCAAGCCTTTATTTCGTGTTCGATTTGATGAGAGTTCAAACGCTCTTGCTCCAGATAATCTCTTGGCTATTTTATATAAATACTTTTTTGGATCGTAATCTTTATGTAAAAATCCAGCTCTCTTATAAGTAAAAATTGTATCTTGAACCAAAGTCGCACCAGAATAAATATATAATCCATATTTTTTATTAGTATTTTCAATCCATTGTTCTGCTACTTCCTTTAATGACTCTGGAACACAAAGAGCAAATTTATTTGTTGATACTCCTCCATCTTCATGTTTCTTAACCTTCATTCCTCTATAATATGTTGTTTTCCTTGCTTCGCCCTGAATCAAATCACTTTTAGATGTTTTAATTTCTATTTCAATTGTGTATTTACCAGTGTCAACAACAATATCTCCTATAAAATTGCCACTATATACTTCATCAGCGCATGTCCAACCTCTCTTAAATCGAAAATAATGCATTAATCCTTCTTTAATATGTGATGAATCTATATTCATTTTTTAATCTCTATTTTATCCATTAATTTATAATACACTTTGCGTGTCGCTAAAATATCATCTTCTGCTTTATGGGCATCTAACTCGATATTTAATGCCTTGCAAACATCAACCAATTTATATCCTTCAAGATCAGGTAAATATCCTCTAATTTTAAAAAATAATACAAGAGAAGCCACATCTAACTTGTGATAATCAATATAACTTCCACAATATGGATCGCCACATTTTTGAAAAAGTTTAAATAAAAAATCTACATCAAAACTCACGTTATATCCTGCTGGTATGAGTTTATCAGTTTTATCAAATCTGTTAATATATTTTTCAAAAAGTGCTACTATTTTTTTATGTGCTTCATTCGGGGATGGAAATTTTTTAATTTGCTCAATTGTCATCCCATTAATTCTTAAAGCTTCATCAGTAATACTTTGATAATTAAAAGGTTGCATTTCTACATTTAATTTATCTACAATCTTTCCATCAATTTCAATAATTATAGATAATGTTAAAATATCATTTTGAAGTGAATCCGATCCAGTAGTTTCACTGTCAATATAAGCTATTTTCTGTTTACCATTCATTTTTAGATTCCTTTCCTGGTTCTTCTACAGGTGTCTCCCCACAATAATCAACCTGTTTCGCACCTTTTGTAACTGTTAATCTTTTTAATCTACTTTGAGCAGTAACAACAGATGATTGAGCAGAATAAAAATAATTTCTAAAGTCCGTAGCCCATTTCCTGATTTTAGATACAGAATCTCTAGCATCAGCTTTGACAACACTAACATCTTGGGCTTTTAATTTTTCATACGATCCATATCCTTTAACTTCTTCGTTATGTTCTTTTTCAGCCATTAAAGCCTCTAATGCCCCTGCTGTGCTTCCTAATTTCATAAGACAGCCTGTGAGCCTTTCCATGCACTGACTGAGTTCATATTCATCTAATAAATCTCCGTCTGTTAATCTATCAGCCCATTCGTCAATTAATTCAAAATATTTGATATGGTTTTTATATAATTCTTTAACACCTTTATCGCCTTCTTTAATTAATTTATTTACATTCCTTGATAACATATTATTTTCCCCTTTTTAAATCCTTTTTTAATTGTTTATATAATTGATGAACAGTAAATTTCTTTTTATATTCTTCTGGTAAATTAATCCATTGATTATGAGCTTTTCTCCTTAATTCTTTATAATTTTTCTCACTCATCATTTCTTCTCCTTTTTCAAACAATTTTCACATAAAGTAGTAATCCATCCCTTTGTTTGAGAAACATTTTCCATTGTTCCGCATATTTCACAAGTTTCTTCACTTAAATATTCTGCAAAACTAACAATTCCATCTATAGCACCATAATGCCCTTCCACCCATTTATCATCTTTTTGTGGAATAGCTGTATAATAAAAACGTAGTCCTCCATATTTTTCTTTCACTTGAGTAGCTTCTACTTGGGGATAATTATTGTGGTCTGTGTTAAATTGTAATTGATAGCATAACATATCTAAAATTTTATACCAGCCGTCGGCACATTCTATACCCCAACACATACAGGTTTCTTTCATAGACAAATCATGTTGCCTAAATATTTTTGGATATTTTTTATATAATATATTATCTAGTTTTGAATTCATATTACTTATCCTTTTTAGGTCTACCACGTTTCGCTTTAGGTTTTTCAATTTTTTCAATTTTTTCTAATTCTTTTTTAGATTTTGAAACATCTTTTACTTCAGATATAGCTTCCACTTCATCTTTAACCATCTTTAGTATTTTACTTTCATCTACTGGTTTATTTAAAGCTTCTGACTCTTTATTTGTAAAAGGTCGGAGTTTTATTTTCTTATCATCTATTTCAGGAAATCCCATTTCAGCATTAGATGGGGCTGGTAATACTCCCTTTTTAATTAGCTCCCTTCTTATTTCATCTTTTTGTTCATCTGTTCCTGCAATTTCAATTTCTTGTTCTTCAGGATTAAATTCACTAACAAATCCTTCTTTATAAATAAAAGGCACATGAATATCCGAGTTTTCAACAGCAGATTCAGATGACTTCGTTTTCTCTAATTTTAATACAGCATCAAAACCTACTTTTATTTTTTCTGTTTTATATCTTAATTTGCCCTCTTTATCTAAAAAATATCTTTTTTGTTCATTCATTGGTGCATCTGCCCCTTGACCTCCTCTGATAAATATCATTTGATTAGCCCAATGTTTTAATGCTTCTCCTCCTGTTAGTCCTGCTCTCGTAAAAAATGTTCCTATTCCATGAATTCTTATTTGACCAATCATTACAACACTTACTCTTGCGTTAAATACGTCAGGAGCAACTACTCTGAAAAATTTACTTAATGTTCTTGCCAGTTCTGCAATTTCTTTTTCTACTAATTGTCTTTCTTTTCCTTTATTCTCTTGTTCATTTAACGGTGACATTGCTTGAACTGAATCGACAGCAACATAATCAACCACTTTTTCTTTGCATAATTTACGAATAATTTCTAAAGCTTGTTCTGCATTTTTACATTTTTCAGCCAAAATTAAATCTTCTAAATTAACACCTAGTTGTTTTGCTCTATCTTTATCAAATGAGTGTTCGAGATCTATATAACAGCATATGTTACCCTCTTTTTGTGCATCTGCTATTTGTTGTAGTACAAGAGTCGATTTTCCTACTGAAAATCCACCATAAATAATAGAAAAACTTCCTTTTTTTGATCCGCCACCCGTAAAATCATCTATTATTTTTATACCAGTTGGAATTACTTCAATCTCTTTAGATGAAGTGCCAAAATCTAATAAAGATTCTTTGTTAGATTTATTAAATTCTTTCATCGTCTGTTCAAGTTTTTTTCTTCTCTCTGATTTATCCATTATTCTTTCTCCAATATTTATAGTTACACCAAAAACAGATGTTGTTTATTCTAAAAGTTTTATTTGGTAATACTCTTAAACATGTAAAACATTTTTCTTGTCTTTCTAACCTTCTTCTAATCATTGTTTTGTAATCCATTACCATTTCATATTCCATTTCCATCCATAATAATCAGGAGTAAAACTATTTTTAAATTCTTTTCTAATATCTGGTTTAGGAACAGCAGGATTATCACAACCCATGCTCCCCATTAAAAATATAAGAATAACTAAAATAGGCAAAATATAAGCAATATTAAAATATTTTTTCATAATTAATCCCACCAATTATTTAAATGTTTGTTTAAAAGTTTAAAAAAGTATTGTTTATAATACACACTCTTTTTTGTATGCCTATCATCATTTGATAATCTTTTGCATAATTCCCTGGCAATCCTAATTTTTCTCATTTCTTTTTTATTTATATCAGAATTCCATATGCAAATTCCGAAATCTCTAAAACATTTATACATTCTATCTAATTTTAAATACATAATTTCGTAAAAATAGCAAAAATCCCAATCGTGATTACCTCTTAATTTCCATCCCCAAAAGAAAAATCTTTCTATATGTTCAAATAAAATTCTAAAAAATTTAAACATTATTTTCTCCATATTTTAATTTATAATATTCAAAATATAATTCTTTAAAATCTAACCAACTCATATGAACTCTTATATTATTATCTTTATTCTTAGTAACTAAAATAGGTAGTTTATCTGAATGAAAAGGAACTTCTTCTATGCATTTTACCATATGATCTTCCTGATACACGTTTTTAGAATCATAGCTTTTGCATTCGATGTGAACACCTGGAATATTTTTTAAATCCCCATATCTGCTTCCTTTAGTGTGTGTTGCATAAGGAGCAATTTCCTTAAACTCTTCGGCAATAAGATCCTCAAATTTTTCCCAATCTTTATTTCTTTTCATATTTATCCTTATATTCTTCTTCAACTCTTGCAAGAATTGTTTCAATCACACAATCATATTGTTCTTCTAATTGATTACATAATTCTAAAATTTTTAAAAATTTTTCATTATCACAAATATGTTTCATTTTTTAGCTTTCTTTTTGGCTTTAGCAATAGCGGCTTGACTTCTAAAATCTAAATCTTCTAAAATTCCTAAAAGAGCTAACACAATTGCATCTGAGGCATCATCATCGCCTTTTAAATCAATATGAAAATTGCTTTTTAACCATTTTGCAACACATTCTTTCGCTTTTCCTTTTTCCATTTGAATTTTTAATTTAGCTCTTGATGATTTCGCTAAAATAAATTCTCTTGGTACATCTTTCTCTAAACAAACAGCTAATGCTAAAGATCCAAAACGAGTGAGTTTTTTAAATACGTCTGCTTGAACAAATTTACCAAATCTTTGTAAAAAAGAATCTTCAATAACTACTATATCCTGATCAACAATAGTAACTTTAAATGTATTATACATATCTTTGTATAACTTATTAATGTCTTTTTTGTCAAATTCGATAAAATTAAATTTTAATGTTGCATATTTGTCACTTGTTGAAATATTACAAAGACCCGTTCTCTCTGCTATATCGAAGCCAATAGATTTAAAGTTTTGTTTGACTTTATATCCTGTTACTTTTTCAATTTCTTCTAATTTAATTTTCATTGTATTTATCACTCTTTCTAATATTATCAATCGCCCATAGCGGTTGTAAGTTCTTATAGTTAAAACATTTTTGTTGTTCCAAAGGGTTTGACAAATCAAATTTGGCACATGGTTTAATATGGTCTATATGCCAATCTCCATAATTATCCCAAGTCATTCCTTTAGTAAACTTCCTTTGAATATGGTACATAAGATAATCAATTTCACACCCTATTAAGAACATTGTAGATAGTGATTTATTATTTCCTTTTAAAACATGTGAAATTCTACTTATTATATTTTGACTTATTTTAAAATTTGAATTTGTTTTATATTTTTGTTTCCTATATTCTCTAAAATATTTTTGGCTTTTTTCTAGATTATTTTTCCTCCAATTTAATACCCTAATAGTTTCACGTTTTTTATTTTTTAATCTATATTGTTTACCGTATTTGATTAATTTATCTTTGTTTTTAATTTGATATTTCTTTCTACATATTTTACAAACATAATCATATCCATATTTTCTATTTTTATCTTTATGGAATTTAGATAATTCTTTTTCTTCTTTACATTTTGGGCAACATCTATAGATCATTTCCGTATCTCTAAAATTTTTGTATCTTTATTAAAATAAGTTGGAATGGTCAAAAACTGCTGTCCTGTCCTGCTATCTCTTAATTTTTTTGTTTGAAAAAAAGTGTTTTCTGAATCTTGTCCATTATTCCCAAAACAATATTTGGCTACGCAAGCACCATAAAACATTACCTGATCTGGAGCAAAAAATTCATTGTTTGTTGTTCTTAGCTGTGTTAAAATAATTAAAAATCCTCTGTGTTTTTTTAATTGCTCATGAAAATGCTCATATGTCATATCTGTTTTTGCATAATCGCCGTCTTTTACTTTTAACCAATCAATTATTGTTATAGCATCATCTACTAATTCAATGTCCATTGGATGTTTAACAATTTTTTTAGGTACTAAATAGCATTCATCAGGTATCCCTAATTTATTAGTAATTTTTCCTATTTTGCTCCCTGCCTCTGTTGTGATTAAATAAGGTTTTATTCCTTGGTCTACTAAAATTTTAATTATATTGCCTGTGATATGAGTTTTACCAACACCTGTAGCTCCTCCTATAATAACCATATTACCCCAATCAAAATAATTATAGTCATGAAAATAAGGCACTTGGAAATCAACAGGGATACTCATGTCATCTTTTTTTGTAGTCCATTCTACTTCCTGAACTAATTGGTACTTCCTATTTCCTAAATGTATTACTTTGTTTTGATCTTCTAAATATTTTAATACATCTTCAATATCTTTAATTTCTTTATGTAATGAACCAGCTATTTGATAAGCTGTTGCTACTTTAATAATTTCTAATCTTTTAATAACTTCATCAGCAAGCTCTTGTTTGTCATATGTTTGATATTTATCTAACTGTCTAAGAATTCCACTAATAGCTTTTTTATCCATCGGTACATCTAATGTTTTATTAAAAACATCTAATGCATATTTAGTATTGTCAATAGTTAATTTTTTCCTTAATACACCACCTATTTTAATAAACGTATCATTACAACGACCATTCATGTCCTTTAACCCATCTCCTACATCATCTTTATCAATACTTTCTTGAATTTCTTCGTCAACACTTTTTGCATCCTTATCTATTAAATCAAGAAAAAACTTTTTTAATTCTGGTGACATTTTTTGAATTTTTTTATTATTCCATTTTCTTATCTCACCTTCTGCACTTGTAGGAGCTACCGCTATATAAGCATTGTTAGCCCTAATTTCCATATCATATCCATTTGGTTTTTCTTTTGTCGGTCTTAAATTACGATGGCATAAAAAGTCAAAATCATCGTCATAAATAAATAACCAATGTTTGCCTCTTTTTGTTGTTTGAATTAATGTATCATCTCCCAACAAATCTTTCATTTTTTCATATGTTTCATCAGAATCAACATCAACTGCAATGACTTTACTTGCTTTTCCTAGTCTAATCCCCAATCCATATCCTCTATCAATCCAATCATTCCAAATAACAGGATCTTTATATTCTTTTTCAGTCCACATAAAACCTTTTTGTGGATCTTTAGTTCCTGGTTCTAAAGGAAACATACAAAAATTATTTTTACTATATAATTTTAAAATTTCTTGAATGTTATCTGTTATTTCTATTTTATATTTGTGCTGTAAATAGTGTGCGACATCTTCATCTTTAAACTTAGGATTTTTTGTTTTTTTAATTAAATCAAAGATATCTCCTTTAAAAGAACATATAGGATCAACACAATAGAATTTTGTTGTGTTATTATTTGGATAAATATTTGCTACTTCTTCTGTTTTGCATATAGGACAATCAAATGGTTTTTTTAAGTTTTTTAATTCTAATTTATATTCTGTTTTTAAATATTCAATAAGAAACTGTTTGTACTGAGTTTTTATATATAAATTCATAAATATCCTTTGAATTATTTTTTATCTTCATGAACAATAATTTCATCTACAATACCTTTATCAAGCATATCATTTGCTGTTAACCATAATTCGCCTGTTCTTGCGTATTTTATTTCTTTTTCTGTTAAATCTGTATATCTTCGTAAATTTTCTTCTAGTATATGATAATATGTTTCAATAAATCTTGCTCTATCTTTAATTTTTAGACTATAATCTTCAATATAACTAGCCATATCATGCGCCATCCAAACGCTATCTTCATAACACACACGTTTATCTCCTGCTATTGATATGTAACCGCCCATGCTACAGACTTCTTCATTAATTATTGTTACTACTGGAGATTTAATAGTTCTCATTACATTCATAAGTGCCAAACCAGCAGTGCATGAACCTCCGCCACTATTGATATATAGCATTATGGGATGGTGGTTTATGGTATCTAATGCAAATAATTGTCGAATTTTTTTTGTTGCGGATTCATTATCAATACCATCATTTAGAAATAATTGTCTATTTTTCAAAAGTGTTGCTTCTACATCAAATTCTTGTTTTTGTTTTTTATAAACAGGTTTTTTCTTTTTAGGTTTCATATTTATTCCTTATTTTTTAAATCTTGAATAGTTTGGTATGCATGTTTAGAAATTGTTGTTATTAATCTAAGAACGAAATCTGGTTTGCTTTCCTTATCCACCATATTAGCTACAATAACCTTTGCACATTTTAAACTTGCTTGTGCCTCAATAGAATTTCCAGTGTTATTATATTTCTTTTTTTCTTGTGGTTCATCGGTGTCTTTCTTTTCTTCTTCTTTTGCAGTAAAACCCGTAATAACATCATTGCCTTCATCGGATGGTTCAATATAAACTTCAATTGTTTTTCCTGTGTATTTATCTTTAAAATCTTGTGCATTGATATCATCTGAAAGAGTATACCAAACTTTTTCTTCTTCTTTAAATATAACACCTTTTTTATCTACTGACACACCATGAACAGTTAATTCTTTAGTGACCCTATCTTTATTTGTTTCTGAAGATACATCGGGTTTGTCAGTAGGTGTTTTTTCTTCTTTTTTAGAAGAACCAACTTCTTTTAATTTTGTTACTGTTCCGTTTTCTCCTTTGTCAGTATCTACTTCTAATTCAACAGAAAAATCTTCTTTTTCTCCTAAATTATTTTTCTTAACAAATTCAACAACGGCACTGCTAAGATCGTAGGTTTTATCGGCTTTTTTAAGTTTTACAATATTATCTTCGCCTAACATAACCCATGAAACTATATCTGTTAATTTCTCCATAATATCTCCTTTTCAATAAAATCCATTAATGTATCACAAATTTCATCTATATCACCGTGAGTTTCTTGAAAACTATCATAATCCTCAGTTTCTTCGGCTTTCCGATAATCTTCAATCAAATTTTTAATATATTCTTTATCCATGATTATAATTTATACAATGCTTTTTCGAGGGCTTTGATTAATCTTTCAACTTCTGCTTTTGTAACTGAAGTTATTCCAGGCATATTAACCCATTGTTTTTTAGGATCACAATTGGGGTTGGTATTTTTATTAGCTACTAATAACCTAACCTTTTTTTCTCCACCATCATATTGTGCCACAACAACATTGATATATCTTTCGCCTTTTTCTTTACCAACATTAATACCTTCTTTAAATAATTCTTTGTCTTTGCTTTTGTCATATTCTGCCATTTTATTTCTCCTTTTCTTTATTTATAAAATTTAAAGCTCTATCAATATTTTCTTTAAGCCAATTTAATTCATCAAGAGAACACCATATTTTATCATCATTGATTTTTACCTGATAACTTTGTTGTTCTTTGCTATCAATTTCTAAAGACATTCTCTCACCAGAATTATCGCTGTAAGGCAAAGAATATCTTATCATAACATCTTTTTTCATTATACATCTCCATTGGTTTCTCTTGCTTCGTTTTCTCTTTTATCTAAAAACCTTCTTCGAAATTCATCTGCACAGTGTTGTACAGCATATGTACAATCATGAAGAGTCGAATATCGAAAATCTTTATCTTTCATATATTTTTTCATTAATTTAAATATACAATATTCTAATTCACCTTTAGTATCAATTCTGTAAATTGAATCTAAATATGCATCATATTTTCCACGCATTTCTTTTGTAATATATGGCATTTTAATAATCCTTTTTTAAATCTATCTTCTTTTGCTGTCTTGATTTGTTTTTCTTTTTATTCTTTTGAATTTGAGTTCTAGGATTTCTATTCCAACCCTTGCGAACTTTTTTATATATTTCTAATAAATTAATTTTCATACTTTAACCTTCTTTTTCTCATTTTTTAATTCTGTAAGTTGATCATTTAAATCTTTATATTTTTTGCTTTTTTTATATAATTCTTCGGGAGTTTTTACAGAATTTTTCTCCATTGTTAAAATTTCTTTAATTAAATATCTTTCAAAAGATTGTTTATATGTTACTATATTTTTTGAATCATAAATTGTATCAAATTTGCTTCCCAATGAAGTAGGAAAAGGCAATTGGTCATATAATACTTTTTTATTCATATCTAAATCAGTCAAGGCTTTTAAAATAGGTTTTTCTACAAAATCTGGTAGTTTAATTAAATTAATAATAAATTTTCTAACTTCTACATCTCTTTCAGAATCTTTCTTTTTATCTACTAAAATATTATCCGAAGCATCACCAGAGCGAACTTTGCTTGTTATAATTTTTAAAGGGTCATTGATTATTTCGTAGAATCCTTTTTTTGATTTATTTGTAGGACTTTTTAAATTTGGATTAAATATTTTACAATTTTTATAATATACCAATTGAGAAAGATCTTTATCAATAGTAACTAAAATAATTTCTTTATCTGGAAAAAATTTTGGAATTACTGCTTGAATATCATCTGCCTCGATTCCAAACTCTTTATCATAGGAAATATTACCATGATCTTCTATTTTTAATTCTTGTCCTTCATCACTTAAAGCTAAATCTGCATAATTAAAAATTTCTTCTAACTTAATAAAATGAAAATATGTTGTGTCGTTTAATTGAATTTCTATTTTATTCATTAAAGAATATTGCAATCCCCAATTAATATGGTCATTTGCATCTCTTAAACCCTGTCTCTGTCCTTTGTACTCTTCTAAAAAAGCTTTTCTCCAACTATTTCTTGCATCACAAGCAACAATAACCATATCATCTCTATCAATGCCTATTTTTTTTAATGTTCCATATATCATATTTAAATATGTATAAGAAGCCATGAGAGGATCTGTTTTATCCCCTCTTTCTAATCTTCGTTTTTTTTCTGCCCCCCAGGCAAAAATCGCCTTGTGTATAAAAAAACCAGAATCTATTACAATAACTTTATTCATATCTATCAGACTTTCTATAATTATCTATAGCCCATAGGGGCTGTAAATTTTTAAAATTGAAACACTTGTGCTGTTCTTCGGGTATTGATAAATCAAATTTGGCACATGGCTTAATATGATCTATGTGCCATCCATGCAATCCATAATTATCCCAGGACATACCAAGTTGAAATTGTTCCTGCAAATGATACATCAAATAATCAATTTCACAACCTATTAAAAACATAGTAGATAATGCTTTATCTTTACCCTTCAATGCTAAATTTACTCTTCTTCTGAGATTTATTTCTAGTTTATATCTTAAATTTTTTTGATAACGTATTTTATTGTTTTTTATTATTTGTTTTAACATTTTTTCTTTATTTTTTTTATAATATTGTTTAAAAGTTTTTAAAAGTTCTTTTTTATTTATTTCATAATAATTTTTAAAGTAATCTTTGTTGTTCTTTCTATAATTTTTTGAATAATCTTTATAATATTCTTTCCTACAAGATTTGCAATCTCCTCTAACACCAAACTTTCCATCTTTTTGTTTATGAAATTCAGATAGTTCTTTTTCTTTTCCACATTTTGTGCAAATCTTAAAATGCATTTATTCCTCTTCTATTACTACATCTTCTCCTGTTTCTTCAATATGATTATCAACAAGCATATCAAGATAAATATATTTATATGTCTTAATTATCTCTTCTCCAGCATAACTTTCATTGACTTCTACATATCTTTCATCAATATCTATTCTCTCCTTAGAATAGATACACCATAAATCAGCATTATTATGATTGATTCGAATTTTCATGTTGTTTCTCTTTCTCCAATGCTTGATCAATTAGTTCTGATAAAATTTGAATGTCCATTTCATCAACATTTATCCCTAAAAACCCATCATCAAACAATTCATCAACTTCCTGTGATACATTGAAAAACTCACCTAAAACATTTTTTACAACTTCTTTTCGATCCATTTCATTTCCTTTCTTGTCGAATGTATTCTAAAGTTTGTTCTAAATTTTCATATGACTGTTCCAAAGTTCCTGAAACGTCTACTTTAATTAATTCATCTTTAAACTCATCCACAGCCGTTTCACTTTCATGATTTAATCTATCAACACAGGCATCTCCATCTCTGCCTTCAAGTCTTTTTACTCTCACTTCATCAGGCACATCTAAATATAGACCAACCCATCCATTTGCTCTTAATTCTTCGTGTTCATTATCGAAGCGGCAATCATCACATACAAATTTTAATTCCTTATTATATAAATCTTTCGCTGTTTCTTCAGCAATCCATATGTCATCAACGAAACGATTTACCCATATTTCTTCATCAATTTTTTTCCTACCAACATCGGTTCCTAAATGTTGTAATAAAGTTCTGTCTTTTTTTGTAACATCCATTTCTAAATATTTTTCAGCAATCATATAAACACTATTGGCGATTTTTGCATGGTTATATCCATATGTTTTTATTAGATAGTTTGCTAAAAATGTTTTGCCAGCCCCTGCTTTTCCCACTAAATAAAAATTTGGTGATTTGTTCATTTGTTATACCTTTCTTATTAAATTATAACACATAAGTTATTCTTTGTCAAGAAATTTCTCTAAATATTTTAATGGTTCTTTTTCTAACACCATTTGTTGCAAATAATGTTGCCAACCTTCTTTTTTATATCTTTCCCAATAATTATTACAAAACCAGTCATCGTGTTTCCCTACAGTTCCACCATTATTTTCTTGTATTTTTTTCAAAAAGATTTTATTAAATTTTTTAATAAATGCTTTTTCTGTTAAGCTTAATTCTTCTCCCATAATCCCTTGAGAACCATACCATTCTTGATGTAAATGAATTTTTTCTGGTTTTTCATCATAATATTCTTCTTCGCCCCAAAAAGCTTTAGCAAAATCATGAGAGAAAATTATTTCAAGAGGATGATTATAAGATACATATTGATTATCTTTTACATCAATTGCCCACCCACATTTTTTTAAAGCTTTATGCAAAAGTTGATTATCTGTCATTTTTTTACCTTTAATTTATATTCTTTGTCTAAAAATTCTAAAAGTTGTTTTTGGTTATCAAATATTTTCCCACCACTTCCAATAACCCATCCAAGAAGAGATTTATTATATTTATATAATGCCATGTTTTGAATCATATAAATTGGAATGTGTCTTTCAAATGCAAGGAACGCTTCTGCAAATGTACCACATGGGCGATCTCCTTCTTCTATATGCAAAATTAAAAAATTAGATTTTCTTACATAATCAATATCTCCCATAATATGATGTTGTTCTTGCTTACCCTCATCATCTTCAGTAGTATATGTTTTTCCTCTCCATATACAATCCATTCCATCACTTACTTTTTGTAAATTTCCAGATGAAATCCATTTATCCATTTGTGCATGAAAATCTTTAGTTGGCATACCGACTTTTTCTTCCTCATTTACTGTTGGATCAAAAACAAAAATAGGATTTTTATTCTCATCTATCCTTTTTTCAAGTTCAGGTTTTAATCGCAATCGCCAGCCGACGCCTTCATCGTCTGCGCCTGTACTCTCCATTGATCCTATCAAGTATGTCTTTATATAATTATTAATAATATGTTCTTCCATAAAAAATCACCACCTTTAAATATTAACAAAACCATCATCGTCAATATTATCTTCTACTAAATCCCTCAACATATTGGTTAAAATTCTTAATGTATCTAAATTACCGTATGCACCCATATGACTTTTATTATCATCTACTTCATCACAATCTCCACCACATTGTTCGCATTCAGTATCTGTATCTGGTTTAAACCCTACAAAATTGTAAACAAAACATCCTTCTTTATGTGACACATTAAACGCATGAATTCTGTTGATGAGGTCTTTTAATTCAGGCATTAAATCTTCATCATGATCAGGATTGTGATTGTTAAACATTTTTTCCTTAATATATGGCTGAAGCAATAGATTTGTAAAGTAGTTCTAAATATTTTCCATTTAATAATTCATCAACAGAAGAAACAATAACTGAAGCTCTCCTAGTAAATGGATGTAGCTCAAATATTTTTTCCCGATTTTCAGGAACAATAAGAATAATAGGTTTTTGTAAAAATAAACCCCAAGCAACTTCCATAACTGTTCCTATATTTTCTCTACGATTTTTAATTTTATCTTCTAAAAAATTAATATACCTTTCAGATTCAACAATACTCATTGGTTCATTGTATCTCATTCCTTCTTCAAAAAAATCATCCATATTGGCTATAATAATATCTGCTGTTTTAACACTTAATAAATCTTTATCATATATTAAATTTGGAGGTATAGATGAAGTAAGCCCTTTTTCATCTACACTATTTGCTTCGCCTGAATTAAGAGGACACAAAAAAGAGATAGGATACGCACCTTTTCCTTTATATTCCTCATAATGTTTGATAATATTTTTCCTCCAATTTAAACAAAGATCTATATTTTCTCCAGAAATTCTTCCTGCAAGATAGACCTTTAAAACTGGAAGATCAATTCCTTTAGATTCCGCAATTTTTTTATGTTTATTTAACATAATTATCCTATGATATTAAGCATTAAACAGACAAATATTGATCCTAATGATAAGACATATAATATTACATTTCCATAAGTCAAAGATGGATTTTGTTTTAACTGATTAATAAATGTTGCAAAAAGACTTATTATTAATAATATTTTCATAATTTTTCCTTATGTGATATAAATAACTACTTGTTTATCTTTGCCTTTATCAGAAGGATTGTTCTTTACTTTTTTATTTAGTTTCCATTCCATACCCGAAGTAGATAAAAACACAACATCTTTTTCATCATTATAGTCTTTAATCATTTCTCTTAATTCTTTAATTTTCATATGTTTCCTTTCAGATTCTTTGTACTTTAGACATCGCACCGCCAGTAGGAGTTTTTTTAATTTTTATCTTTACACCAACCACTTCGAGTTGTTGCTCATCAATATACCAAGCATCAGGCATTTTTTCTTCTTTTGCTTTGCCTTGAACAGCATATTGTATACATCCATTCAGAAATTCTCTGCGTTCTGTTGCAATTCCTGTTAATCCAGTAATTTTATCTTTTACTTTATCTCCTAATGTAATCATTTTATACTCCTTTCTGATTTTGTTTGCCAGCATTCCCAAGCTACTATAATTGTACCATAAAATCAATTAGATGTCAAATTATTTTTCCTTTTCCTTATATCTTTGGACGAGTGATTTAAGTTCCATATTCAACTGTTCTATTTTCTTGGAAGTCCTGTCTAGTACTCGTTTTCTTTCTTTATCATATCTATCTAAATGAAGCACTGACTCATTTTCTTCCTTCAGCTTCATAATTTGTTCTTCGATTTTATTCTTTTCTTCCTCCAAAACCTCACCTACATCCACCGCATTGGGGTTTAGTTTGTGGAATAGGTCGATGGCGGCGTTGTGTAATTTTACATTACAAGTGCAGAATTGTTCGTCATTCCCATATAACTTTATACCACACCGAAGATCGTGTTCTTTCTTCTTCGGAAACACTATCCCTGGGGTAATGTGGGAGCGGATAGCTTCAAATAACTCTCTTGGATTATCTGCAAGCAATATCCATCCTACATCAGTTTGGTGCTGAAAATATTTATTAAATTCTACCTCCTCAACATTCCCTTGTGGCTTCATTTGGGTTGCTCCTTTACTAAAAGATTATCTTGAATCATCATCATAAAGTTTCCGACATCAGCACATTCAGATATAATTTCCTCGTTTGGTTTCTTGGATTTTATTGCTCTGCGAAGTTCCCCCAATTCTTGTTCTGCTCTTTGAACACATTGCAATGGAGATAAACTTCTCCACCCCCATTTATGGTTATTCTTTAGTAATTTTTCTTCCATTGATTTAGCAAATGTTCTTGTTGCTTTTCTATAATCGTGACCGTATAAATTACCCATCTACTTCCCCTTTTGTAGGTGATTGATGATGGCTTTCCCATACCCTCGAAATTCTCTCAGAACAGCAGGGCTCTCCATATTCCAGTCTTTTTTAGCTCGTTCTTTTGAATTGTGAGCGTCTAGTGAAGCGTAACAAACAAAAGCAATCTCCTCCTCCGAAACCTCACAAGGCTTTCTGGTGTTCCAGCGTTTAGTTATTTGATCTTCTGTATCACAATCTATTGAACCGAAGAGAACATCACAAGGGCAAGTAATAATTTTACAAAGCTTACCATTTGTAAATTTATTTAAAAACATTGCCTCTCCCCCACAAAACGGACAACTCTTTATCTCTATCTCTCTACTCATTTGTGACCCTCCAAGCGTTTAAATAAACTTTCTAAATCCCTTACAGCTTTTTTAGATCGTTTTTTCTTTTTAACAACATATTGGAAATCTTCAAAAAACATAATAACTAATTTTTTATTTTCAATTAATTTAATAGTTATATTGCCTTGGTTTTTTAATGGCAAAATATCACTTAAAACTGGAATAGGCCTTTGAACATATGCTTTATTAACTGTATACCCAAAAAACATACTAACAATCAATGTTCCAATCATTAATGAAATTTTATATAGATTTTTCATCTTTAATCTCCCTAACTATTTTTTTAGAATCTTGATCTAATTCATCTCTAAGCGAAGCTCTTAATTTTTCTTTTTCACCATTCATACTGGCTTTCGCTTTTTGAGTACCAACCACAACTTGAGTTAATGCTTTCATAGAACTTACAGATAAATTTTTTAATCTGCGAACATATTTAAACAAATTAACTCCTAAAAATAACGAAGCAATTAACATAATAAGACCAATTTTTATAAGTGCTTGGAAGGAATTATCAATTATACTTCCAATAGTTCTTTTTTGTTTTACAGGTGTCTGACCCTTGCTTCTCTCAGTTATTCTATATTCTACACCTTTGATCTTATCTTTAAAATATTCTTCTTTTTGCATTTCTTGTTTAGCAACAGCAACCTTGCCAGTTTTAAAAGGATTTAATTTACTTATAACATTGCCACCAAATAATCCTAATACACTACCAATGACCAATAAAATAACCATTTGATTTACCATTATTTAACTCCTCTTTTATTTTTAATGATCTTGCAACCATTCTCATCAATATTTAAAATTTTGTTTCCCTTTGATAATAACTCATTAATAAATTCGTCTTTATTTAACTCTGTATTTCCAGATGGTTTTATATTTTTCAATTTCATTAATTCCATAAAAAATATTTCTCTTTCATCTCGATTTAAAACCTTATTAATTTTTTCTTCGAATTTTCCGACTAATTCAAAATATTCAGACATCACTTCAGCATTAGTTACCCATATTTGATTCATTTATTAACCTCAAGTAATTCAGGGTTTTCTTTTATGTTACCAATAATTATAGATGGATTCTCCGAACCTTGAACCCACTCAGCAAGTTTTAGCATTGTGCAATCTCTACTCGATTCTGCTCTTGCTATTGAATTTCCATATATTCTTGTTGAATATTTAGCATCCTCTTTTTCATAATTTTCTTGGGTTAGGGGTGATAAAAAATAATATCCATAAACCCATTCTTCGGTATCAATTCTTCTTCCTCTAAACTTTATTTCTCTCATTTTTATCCTCTTTTTTCTGTAACTTCTTTGCTTTCAATGCTTTATAATCTTTTTCGGCTTGGGTGATCTTCCCGAAGGCTCCTTTGGTCTTTTTCTTTTGTAACCCCTTCTTGCCATTGAACTTACGAATTAAATTCCTTTTTTCTTTCCTATTCATGATCTCTCCTTTATGCAAGTATAGCATATATCGGGTTAGGTGTCAACTTTTTTAAATGATTGAAAACAAACACTTTATACCATTTTATTATATGATATATTGTAACCTTTTGTGCCGCAAAGCGTTATAATTTAAAATATTTCTTCATTTTTCGGAACAACGTCGTTCTTGTAGAACGCAATTTATGGCATTTTGTTTTTTTTTCTTGTTCGTAATTACTCTAAAGAGTAATTATATTAATAAAAGATTTAAAATAAAAAATCTTTAATATAAGAGCTAATATATTAGCTCTTTTATATAAGCTCTATTATATTAGAGCTTTTATAAAAGAGATATTACATATACAGTATAAGTATTATATATTATATCTATTAATAATATCTTTTAATTCTAATAATGAAGTTATAATAATATATTCATAATTTAAATTTATAATTATTTCTTTAAATTTTATTTGATGGTTTGTTAACTTACCATTTTTAGATTTTAACTCAACAAATAGAGTTTTATTGTTTTTTAAAAATATTGATAAGTCAGGAAATCCTCTTCTACCAAGAGGATATTGTTTATGATTTATCATATCTTCCATTTTACCTGCAAAATTTCTTATAAAAAATAAATTATTTTTATTTTCTTAGCTTCTTAAATAAGATATTATTTCTTTTTTAATTTGAAATTCATTAGGATATAATTTATGTTTATATTTTTTTATTAATTCAAGTTCTTCGTTAGATAATATTAAATTATTTGTGGCACATTGTATATGATAACGCTCATAAGTTTTATTTCTATATTTCTCTTTTTTACAATTTATTTTGTTTCTCCATATTCACTCATTCTGTTTAAACAAAATTCAGATAAATTAATTATATTATTACACTCTAAACATTCCCATTCTTTCTTACATTTCATTATGTAACTACCAGTCGCATAAATCATTTATTTATTCTCCTTTTCTTATTTTTTCACATATTTCTTTTATTATTCGTTCATCTGGTTCTGCATATAGTTCAGTAATAGCAATATTTGTGTGACCCATTAATTTTTTTAATACTAATATATTCATTCCTTTACTAACACAATTTTTTGCAAAACTTATTCTCATTGTTCTTGGTTCTACAACTTGATCGTCATTTATATTCATTTCTTTTTTAATTTTCTTAAATAAATACCATAATCTTCCATCAGAAAAATTAAAAACTTTTCCGTCGAGGTTATTGCAATGTATTTTTAAATCATTAAATAATTTAGTATTTAAAAAAGGAATAATTCTATCTTTCTCTCCTTTGGCATTACAAAATTTTACATAACCTTTTTTGAAATCAATATTTTCTACTTTTAAATTTATTAATTCAGATGTTCTAGCACCAGTATAAAACATAACACGTAATATTAAATCTATTTCCCCATATTGAAATTGTAAAACAGCCTTCATATCTTCTTCTGTAAAATAAAATTTTATTTCTTTTCTTTTTACTTTTTTTGGCGAAGGAATATCTAATTTAATTTTTGAAAAATCTAAATAAGCATACATAGAATTTTTAAATAAATTAATAGTATTAATAGATTTATTTTCTTCTTTTAATTTAATTAGATAGTCATTTAAATTCTCTTGATTAAAATTATAATCATATAATTTACCAAAACGATTGACTTTTTTGTAATATGATTTAATAGTTTCTGGAGAATTTTTATTTAATTGTAACCATTGATAAAACTTTTCAAGTTTCATTATACAATACCTTTTTTATAATCGACTGGTTTAATTCCCTTTAACAACAATCCTTTTTTCATTCTTTTATATACATTTGAGTTTTTATTAGGAGATTTTATATCTTTCTCCCACCCATTTAAACCACAATACTCTTTTTTTCCGAAATTATCTTCTGCATCTGTATCACTACAAGCCCAAGTACAATAATGATAAAAATGTCCTTCTCTATAACTTTTAATAACACAAAAAACCATTTTATTTCCACAAAAACCACTCTCAAATATCATCCCCTTTGGATATGGAGTTTGCTTTCCTTTATTTTCACACTCAATAATTTCTTTAGCATTTTCTGATTTATTTCCACAAATTTCGCATTCATATTTGATTATTGTTTTCATTCTATTTCCCCTGGTTTATTTTGTTATCTATTTTTGCTATCTCACTCATAGCACATAGGATATGAAGGATATTAGGGTCATCAATACCCCATTTTTCATGACATATTTTTAAAGCGATAGCCCAATAAGGACTTTGTTGAATATTGTCTAAATAATCTTTTGGTGGCTTACTTGGTTCATTACTTAAATCTTTTAATTTTGTCATTTTGTTTCCTTTCCTTTGCAACATTTTCTGCATAAGAAAATAATTAATTTTGGTTGGTATTCCTTGCTTTGCTCTAAATATTTTTTCTGTAATAAAAATCCTATATCTTCTGGTGAAAATTCTTTAAATAATTCATCCTCTGTTATTAAAAAACCACTCAGTTCTTGATTGCAGACATGACAATCTGGATTTTTTGTATTTTCATTTAGAAAAACCAATCTTTGCAAATTAACCATGATTTCTCCAATCTTGAAAGTGAACAAGGATTAAGATTATTATTAAAATTTCTAAGCCCATTATTTTTCTCCTAATTTATTTTGTATTATATAATTATTATAAGTAATAGCACCATGTAATATAGCAAGTTTTAATAAAATTTTTTCATCTTTTGTTGGAGCTATACCATGTTTTTCAATAAATATTTCTACTTCTTTATCTTCATTTATGCAATCCATTTTCTTTCTCCTATAATTTCAATATTATTCGACCAATTCCCATTTTTCATCTATTATTGTTGCAATTTCATTAACAGGAATGCCTTGTTCAGTTAGATTTATTTCATCATGCACCATTCTTTTTGAATCGGTATTTACTTCAAGGGAATAATTTTCTGGATTAATTTCATATTCATATACAACTGTTATTTTTACTTTAGACATTTTAATAACTCCTTTCCTTTATCAGTAATCTTTCTTCGACTATCAACAATAATTAATCCTTTATAAACCATATAGGGTTCAATTTCATATTCAAATGTTTGTGATTTTACTTTTAAATAGTTAGCAATTGTGTTTTTTCCTAGCCCTGAAGGGAATTCATTTAAATAGTTAAGCACTTTAAAATCTGTTTCGTTTAATCCATCAAATTTAATTTTGTTATTATTAAGAACTTGTTGCCAATCTCTATTAAATATATATTCCCTTAATAACCGTCTAGCCATTCTAGGAATAAATCTACAATTTTCTGCTATTTTTATATAAATTTCTTCTTCAATTTGCTCATTTGGATATTGTTTTTCTTTATATTGGTTTACAATAGTAATCAAATCAGATGTTTTATAATGATTTAATTCTAATTCAAGGTCACACCGTTGAATAAGAGCGTCTAAATCTTTTGATAAATCTCCCTTGTGTGTTGTTGCAAAAATAACTGTGAAATGTTTTAAGTTTTTTCCATTGATTTTAAATTCTTCAATTACTGGAAGCATAAAGAACCCTACTCTTTTACTTAGCCTATTAGCCTCGTCAATAAAAATAATTCCTCCATTACATTCAATAACTTTATCTATAAACTGTTGTTCACTTTTTAATTCTCCTCCAGTACAAACGACCAATTTTTTTTCAAGCATATTAGCCATTATATTAGCCAATAAAGTCTTACCATGACCAGCAGGGGCAGATAAAAAAGTATGTGGAAATGTTTCATTGTGTTTTTTACAGCCTTGCATATAATTTAATATCTGATCTTTAGCTTCTTGTTGTCCTATATAATCTTTTAATTCAGAAGGTCTATATAAACTCTTTTCTTTACCTTCCTCTAATTTGGAAGTGTCTAATGCCTCTGGTTTGATAGTAATTTCCATAGGAGAATCCTTTGTATTATCATCATATCTTTCGGGGTGTTTCCTTCTATCTTCTTGATGATATTCTTCTAATTCATCAAGAGCTTTAGCAAATTCGGAATTTTCATTATATGTATCAATAATAGACATAAATTACTCCTTATGAAACATATTCCATAGTGCGATTTTAATTGGTTTATTGCATATTCGACAATCATCATAACAACTGCCATCATCATTTCATTTCAAATAATTGTCCTTGCATAGATTCTAATTTCTTTTTTGAACATAAACATACTTTGTTCAAAATAGTTTTAATTTTTACCATTATTTATCCTCTATTTAATATTTTCTGAATATGTAATTCAGAATGACAGGTTTGACAAAGCCAAATAACATCCCACCATTTTTTATAATCCTCATGATGTGCATGAATTAGTTTCTTTGGTAACTTCCTATTACAACAGGAACATTTATTAGGCTTAATTATTCTTTCTTTTCTTACTGCTCTTTGTAGTAGTATTCTAGCTTTTTCTTTTATATTTTTACCACAAGAGGTAGTCCATAAATGTAATGGTTTTTTAATCTGTTTTAAATAAGCTTTTCTACAAACATTCGTAGTAGTTCGATAATATCTATTCATTCTAACTCTACTTATTTCATCTTTATTATTTATATAATATTTTTTATCCCTTTGTTTACATCTTTCTTTATTATTTTTTCTATATTCCCTTGATACCTTTTTTAATTTATCTTTATTTTTTAAATAATACTTTCTATCACTTAATTTTTTATTCATTCTTATCTTCCCTGAACCTCAAAAAAACCGGATGGCGAGGTACATCTTTAGAACCAATCATCATCCCCTTATATTCTATTATTTTCCCTATATATGTGCTTCTGTTAGCCCATATTGCTTCTTTTTGTTCATCAGTCATGGCAATAACCACTTTTAATCTTTTTCCTTCATATTCAACTTCAAAAGCAGAGGCTTTATTAATAAGCACCCTATCACCTTTTTTCTTGCTAGTAACACTTCGACCTAATTCATTTATTTTCTTTTCTGCATTGGGATCAACCTCTGTGGCTTGAACAACATGGAGAATTTCTGCATCAAAGGTAACAAATGGTTTTACTTTATAAATTAACCCTTCCTTAATAGTACCTCTGCCACATTTATATCTTCCGTTCATATCTTTTAATATAAGACCTTCAAATCCTTGATTTAAAGCAGAGTTAAAATAACTTTCAATATCTTCTTTATTGTGCATTGTAATCTGTCCAACCCAATTAACTAAATCAGGAGGAAAATTTATTCCTTTTTCCCTTATTCTATGGTCAAAATGTTCATCAAAATTATCATTTTCAACACAATCAAAACAATAATATTTTAAATGTTCTGGTATTGTTAAAACTTCTCCATGTTTTTTGACTGATTTTTTATCTTCAAAATCTTGTGTCATAACATATCGTGTTATTTCTTGAAAGGTTAATTCAGGACTATAAATCTCTCCATCAAGAATACAATTATGCTCCTTTGAGTAATCAGCTAATGGCTGTAGCTTCTCTCTTAATTGTTTATTCTGTATTGGTTTTAAGGAACGTGAAAGCATTTCTCCCTTAATAAATAAACAGCGCAAACCATCAAGCTTATATGAAGCAAGTATCGGGTATTTTATCGAACTTAAATCTGTTTTTTGATTAGGTGCTAACATTGGGCGAAAACTAGGTACACTTTTCATAATTTAATCTCCTAATAAATAACCTTCGGTTGGAAAATAATATTTATATTCAACTCCCTTAACGTGTTTATTTCTTAATTGATTCAAAAGATATAAAGTATCTCTTGTATCGAAAGTTATAAAATTCCCAAAAGTTTTAACTCTTTTGTCTTTATATATTCTTGCTAAACATCTGTATTTTTTCTGAAATAAGTTTACATATTTTGTTATTTGATTGTCATTAGAATTTTGCGTGTGAATTGATAAAATAGGCGTGTGTTTTTTACCGTTATTGTATCTTATCGAGCCGTCGTCAGCTATCCATAGAGATAATGCGTCTAAAGTAATCAGATTCTGCAATGTTTTATATGTTAAGTTTTTTCTTTGACCTTTATTTTTATGATGTCCAGTATAATAAAATTTATTTATTGGAAAATTTGTATTAGTTAATGCGTTAGAGGTAAATCTATATGCCAAACTGCCATATCCTGTTTTATAGTAGCCAGTTCTACCTTCTAAATTCAGCAAACTTACTTTAAAGTTAAAATAATCTTTATTAGTATGCTGATATATCATTCTATAACTTAAAGCACTATACCGTTTATCAATACTCATAAAACTATCACCAAGGAGTGTTCCTGCGATTAATGATATTTTATTTTTTGTAAATTCAATATTCACTTATTTCCTCCATTTTAAAATTAAGTCATATCCGTTATTAAATTCTATAATATCAGTTGGATTAAAATTTTCTTTCCAATATTCTTTTGATAAAAGTCTTTCATCCCCATAACTTTTATAATCATATTTATTGCTAGGCACATAATGTATTAATACAGGAGATATTTTTAATTGATTTTTTAATATTTCATGTATTTGGTCATCTGAAAAATGTTCCAACACTCCATGACTGTGAATTAAGTCACACCTTTCATTATAAGGGAAGGGCATAGTAATATCAAACAAATCCCAATCAACGACAGAACAATCAATATGTTTAATAGCCAATTCAATTATATCTGATTTATTATCAATAATTTTATATTGACAATTCTTGTTTTCCCTTATTAATGCCTTTGTAATGTTTCCTAATCCACAACCCATTTCAATAACTGATTTTCTTACCTTCAATTCTTTTTTGATTTCATCAATAAAGCATTTATATTTACAGGTTATATAATTATAATAATTCTCATTAGCTTTATTTTTATAAAATTCACACCATGTTTGTTGTGTTTTTAGTTTCATATTATCCTCTAATTAGTTTATAAAATTCTTTTAACATATATTCTTTTAATGTCTGCATATTAGCTGTATTATAAATTTCTTTAATTTTTTGTTCTGTACCTTCTATGCCATATTTATTAAAGCATTTCTTTAATTCTTCTTGTGCCATTAATTGTACAATATTATATTTTTTCATTTTGAGTATACCATATATTAAGGGTTTGTCAAGGGCAACTGGTCAAAAAATTTATCGCTTGTTAAAACCTTTGTTGACTTTTTAAAATTTCTAAAAATTACTTTACTTCCATTATGATAAAACCCTCTGTTAAAACTTGTCTTTTCATATTCAATGTCTTTGTGTTTAAACTTGCAATTAAAAGGCACATGTTTATATTTCACTTCAATCATATTATCCATTTTTAATCTCCTCAATAATGTCCGAATATTTATCGGTATGTCCACATTCATTTGCCCAACAATCAACAGTTAATCTTCTTGATCCATCATAAGACAAACCTTTCCATCGTTTAATACCTCTTTTTTTTCCACATTTCGGACATTTATCAGATATTGTTACTTTAATAAGATTTCCTGCATATCCTTCATGTTCTATTATTTTTGGTATTTCTACTATCATTTTTATTCCCCTTCCATATAAAATTTATAGGATAGTTCAGCCATTAATTCAATGTCCTCTTGTAATAAAGCTAATAATGCCTGTTCACTCTCTAATATATCCTCTAAGGGGATATTACAAAGTAAATAGTACATTTTTTTCTTATGGTATATTAATGTTTCTCTCATTTTTGCCTCTGATCAATAATACTCAATACTATTTTTTTAATACAATTAAAGGTTTTTAAATCACATTCATTTTTAACATTAACATATTTTATATTTCTAACCCGAGATATTTTAAAATTTTTACATCCTACTTGTACCATATTATTAGTTATAGTTATATGAAATTTTAATCCTATGATATTGATACAACTATCAAACACCTGAGCTTTACCATACACCTGAGCTTTACCATACACCTGAGCTTTACCATACACCCAAGCCTTACCACACACCTGAGCCTCACCAGACACCCGAGCCTCACCAAACACCTGAGCTTTACCATACACCTGAGCTTTACCAGACACCCAAGCCTTACCACACACCTGAGCCTCACCAGACACCTGAGCCTCACCAGACACCCAAGCCTCACCACACACCTGAGCCTCACCAGACACCCAAGCCCTACCATATTGACTTAAATTATCTTCTGCTCCAATATATCCACCAACTTCTCCTTTTTTGCATATACCTTTTATTCCCACAATTGCCTTGATACGATAGAGTTTAATCCCACAAACCATCTTAAAGTCTGTTTTTATTAATTTATATTTTTTCATTTTATTCTCTCCTTAATATGGGTATTATTTTATCAGTTAAATATTTTTTATTCTCCAAAAGGAATTTGAATTAATTACCAACTATCTAAAAACATTTTATTATAAGCTGTTGCTTCTTCCTTTTTGTCAAACAACTTTATATTTCATTAAATTGTCCTCCCTTTTTTCCATGTTTTTTTAACCCAATTGTATTCATAACTTTCCAAGAATTTTTTTACATATTGTGTATTTTCAGGAAAATCATTTACATATTTATTCATTTCAATTGGGTTCATTGATTTGTATAATTTTAACTCACCTTTTCTAAATCTAGGCATATTATAGTCCTTTCTTATTTATTGATTGTTTACAAAATGATTCTCCTTTTATTTTTTCTTTCTGTAAGCAATCCAAAATCCTAATACTTTAATAGTTTCTCCGCCTTCTTGTAAATTTTTCCTAACTGTTTTCTCGGAAGTGCTATATTCAACCCATTCATATCCAATTCCTTTTTCAAATTTTAAAGCTTTTGTTATATCTCTTTCTAATTGATTTTCATCTTTCATTATTTTCTCCTTTTTTAAAAGTTTTCGATATATCTTTCCTTTATATTGTCTTTGTTCACTATTACGGATTTTTTAAGGTCATATTGTTCCATTAATTCTAATATCCATGTTTCGCACTCCTCTTTAGAATTAAAATTTTGTGTCTTATTTTCTCCGTTATTTAATAATATACCACAGCGAAACATTATATCAATCCTTTGTTAAATAAACATTTTCTTGTAAAAATTCTTCTAATTTTTGAATATCATCTATAATATCGCATCTATCTCTCTGTTTTATATTAACAGAACATACTATCCGCAATGCTATTATAATTCTTTTTATTTGTTCCTTAGACATACTTATTTGCATTTTAATAACCTCTTTTTATGAGGGAAGGTGATAATAACATTAATAACAATCCTGTCGCCACAATTATTAAACATTCTGATGATACATTTCCCATCATAAGCAATTTACTTAATTGTACTGAAAATCCCACTAACATAAAGCCCACAATCCATATGAATAAACTGTACATTTTTACCTCCTTTTATAGTTGTTTTAAAATTTGTTTTCCTCTTACTTGTTCAAAAAATTCTGGTTCTATATTCTTTAAATATTTTAATATTTTCTTTATTGTTGCTTTTTGTTCCTTTGTTCCTCTATCAATAAAAGGCTGTATTTTATCATCCCTTAACATACCTTTCCAAAAAATAAGGTTTGATAACTCTTTTGTACTGCCTTTTTTTCTTCCTCTTTTCTTTTTTTCCATATTAATACCCTCTATTTTATTATTAGACAAGATAACCAGAAACATAAAGAACATATTAAAACTAACATTAAAATGCTTTGAAATATAAACATTATTCTCCTTTTGCCTTAGATATTGCTTGTGTTAGTATACCAAATATACTATCTTTCCTGTTTATACTGTTTTCATTCAAAAGTGTATTCATAGCTGTCTCACAAGCTTCTAATAAAGTGTCTATGATGTCTTGCTGTTTTTCTGCTGTTTCCATAAATAATTTATCTGATTTATTCATTTTATACTCCTTTAATGTTTCAAGTATACCATATTAATTAAATTTGTCAAGGTCTACACTTCAATTACTTTTAATAATTCTGTATTGTTTGGTTGATGATATATTCGTTCAATATCTGCTGTTGCCATATTGTCAAAATATTGGATATTACCTTCCTTATCTTTTAAAGGCACATTAACCCCATTTATTCTTTTAACGATTATAAAACGGCTTATATTGTCCTCTTCTGCTTCTTCCCTATA
>SDBT01000116.1_pt1 | contig 101887 bp, 88 predicted proteins | sample 2277101 | NCBI WGS metagenome assembly SDBT01 (sample SAMN10404973, study PRJNA504765) | marine sediment metagenome | isolation source: marine sediment core GS10_PC15, 103 cmbsf | place: Arctic Ocean: Southern Knipovich Ridge | collected 2010
CGAAGAACGCTGCGTAGGACGTCGTGACGAACTCATCGTTGCTCGTGTTCTGGTTCAAGTACTCCTGGCTGAACATGAAGCCGAAGGCTACGTCGGCCCCAACGTGGGTCTGGGCCAGCAGATCTGCCACCCAGACGCCCAAGCCGGCGGCGTCCGACTTCCGGCCGAGGACCTCGACGTAGAAGCGCGTGACAAACTGCCGGACCGGGTTGGTCTGCTGGTAGTCATCCAGGTCCTCCTGCGAGTAGCTCTGGATTCCGTACTGGCCGGCCAGGTTGGTGAACTCCAGGGAGTAGACGAATCCCTTGAGCACGTCCTCGCGGAGCGTGCCGTACACCAGATCCCCGACCCAGTTGGCCTTACCCGGTGCGTCCGCGTCACGGTCGAAGAAGGCGCGGTAGGACGTGTCGACGAACTGCTCGTCGGAGTTGCCCTGGTTGGTGTACTCGGCGCTGAACATGAATCCGGCGGCCACCTCGGCGCCGGTCCGCGTGCCAGCCATGAGGTCGTCCACCCAGTTGGCCAGCCCTTCGGGGTCCGGCTGGCGACCGAGGACGTGTTGATAGAACCGCGTGACGAAAGTCACGACATCGCCTTCCAGTGCCGCGACGAACTTCGTGAAGTGCGATGCCTTGAACGTAATCGTATTCGTGAGCCAGTTGATGCTAATGTCACTGATATTCGAAGCAGGATTGCTGTTGGCCATATCGTTCCAGACCCACTCGCCCGCCGCCTCGTTGAAGAAGCCGATCGCCAGCGTTGCCATGAACCCGTCCGGAGTCATACCGTCCGGCATGGTGAACCTGAGTGTGATGGTGGCCTGGTGATCGACTTGTACGTCAGCGAGTTCGCCGTCATCGCCAAAGGAGAAGTCGTATATGCTTGAGATAGCTTGCCGGTCGGTTCCCATGGGACCGCCGGGCTGGCCGTACCGGCTGGCTGTGAGCGTCAAGGCCTGGGTGGCGTCATTGCCGACGAGCGCGAACGGCGGAACATAAACGGCGGCTACGACTTGAGAACCCATGATGGCGACCGCCGCACCCTCGGCGTTGTAGAACGTAGTGCCGGCGAATTCGAGGAGCCCGCCAGCCATGTCAAATCTGAAAACTCTCGAGGACGGGCTACCCGGAATCACCGGATTACCGGTGTTCTCATCGATCCGGACGCGGACGATCTGATCGCCGCCGCCGATTGCATAATCGCATGTGAAGGCACCATTAGCGACAATGAGGGCGCCAAGCGCGCCGCCGCCTTCAATAAGGGTCACGGCCGGCGCTGTGTTGAGGTCCACGTCGCTGTAGAAAGTCATGGAAAGCACGCTGGCGCCGACAGTGCCCGTGATGCTGAACTGGGGCTGGGTGTAGTTCAGCTCTATGTGATCGGGTGTCAGCCCCGCCAGATCCACGTTGGCGCTGGGGGCCAACGTCAGTGTGCCCGCCCCGCCGGGATACAGCGTGGTCGCCAGGCCCGGCATGTGCGCGGCGATAACATAATCGCCGGGGATCAGCGACTGAAAGACAAACACCCCGGCGACAGTTTGCACGGAAACGCTCTTGCCGAGACCGGTATTGTAGGCCACCACCGTGGCGCCGCCGATCAGGTCCTCGCCGGCCTCATCGATCTGGCCGTCGCCGTCGTTGTCCAGTCCGTCCGTCAGGCGAGCGGCATTGCGGACAGTGCCTGTCAGTGAGGCTGTGTTGCCGGCCAGGTCGAAATTGACGATCTCTTCCCCGCCGTCTACCAGCGCGACGGGCACTGACTGTGCCGCGAACCCGGGCGATGTGACTGTAAGCTCATCATTGCCTGCCAGCAGACCGCTCAGCCAGTAGGCGCCGGCGGAGTTGGTAACAGCCCTGTGGCCGATAGCGGCCGAGGCGACAACTGCACCCTCGACCGGCACGCCGCCGGAGCTGACCACGCCACTGGCCACTGCGCCGTAGGTGAAGGCGATGTCCCGAAAGACTGTCTGGCCGTCCCCCAGCGTGAACGGCTGGGACATCCACGGCGCTACGCCCTCGGCGACGGCGAAGAGTTGATATGTGCCCGCCGGGATCTCGTGAAGCGCATATTCGCCGGACGGGCCGGGCTCGCCCACAGCGCGGCCGAAGACCGAGTCACTTCCCGCCGTTCGCAAGAGAAATCGAGCAGATACCTCTTCTGCCGTGATGCCCGGGTGGCCGGCCGGGAAGGTAACTGTGCCTCTTACAGTGCCGTCGCCGATGGGAATACTGAGCTGCAGGTTATCGATCTGCTGACCTGGTTGACCATTTACCAGGACGGGGTTGCTGACCAGCGACTGCCAGCCCAGCGCATCCGTCTGGCTATCGCGGTGAGCAATGATCTCTTGCACCCCAGCCGGGAGGACCATTTCGAACGTGCCGCCTGGGTTCGCACTTGGGGCGAAATAATCTCCGTAGCCGTCTTCAATAAATCCCCATGCCGTGAACAGCCGATCCAGGCCCATGGGATCAGAGATCATCAACGTGGTATCCCGAGCCCAGGACATAACACCCAATTCGTCCGGCAGGCCGTAATCATCATACTCGATCAATTCGAACGGCAGAACGGTGCCATTACCGTTCCGGGGGGCAATTTGGGCAAAGTTGCTGATGCTCCCCGTAACCCGCACGCCTTCGTTCGAAGGAGTCAGAACGATGTCACGGACGATCTCCTGGCCGGACTCCAAGTGCAGCATCTCATCAGACTGGTTGTGTAGCCAGCCATCCTTCATCCCCCTCAGGAAGTACTCTCCCGGCGGCACCCATTGATAACTGTACTGGCCCAGTGCGTCAGTGGTTGATCCATGCCCGAAGTCAACATAGCCACCGAACACATCCTTCCCCGACAGTTCCACACCTGCGCCGACAATGGGGTTGCCGTTGACATCCGTAACGACGCCGCGGACAGTGCCGGCCTCAAGGACCGTCACCGTGCCAATGTCCAGCTCCTGACCGGCGTCGACGTTGTACGGGCCGATCCATCGTTCACCCCAGGCGTACCTGGTGCCGGCGACCTCGAAACCGGACCAGACCCATGGATCTGTCTCTAACCACACGTCAATACCCGCCGGTACGCCCTCGATCCAGAACTCGCCATTATTATCAGTGAACGCATTGGAGCCGGCATTAGGTATTGGATCACCGGCCTCGTTGATGACAAGGCCGTGGAGGACGCCGCCTTCTAAGAGATGGAAATCAGGCCCTTGCGTGCCGGACAAGGATGCCGGGTAGAGACCCGGTGCGATTTCAGCGGAATAGTGGATCGTATCCGTGGTGTCTGACGCGCTCAACATCTCGACCGGATAGATGGCCGTATCCGTCGGCGCCAGGTAGATCTCGTACCGACCCGTCGCGTCAGTCAGGGTTTTGTGCCAGCTCTGACTATAGTTCTCAGTGTAATCGGCATCGACAGCCACTTCGGCGTTATCGATGGGCACGCCCAATTCGTCGTAGACGTAGCCGTAGATGTGTGCGGCCCGGCGGAGGTTGAAGTCCATGTTTGTCGTGGTCGCCCCGTCGAAGACCACCACGTCGGGCAGGGAAGCATTGATGTAAGTGCGCCCGGCGACTTGCTGTCCATCATTGATGGACAGACGATAGTTCCACGACCCCAGCCCCCCCAGATCGATACCGACGACCTCGTACCTGCCGGTCGCATCCGTCCAGGCGTTGGTCACCCAGTCCCAAGCGTTCTCGCCGGCATAGTCCGGGTCGGGGCCCTGGTAAACGTCAACCAAAACGTTTTCAAGAGGCGCTGCAGTGGAAAAATCGAAGACGTATCCTTCGATTGCGGGGCCGACGCCGATGTCGGCCACCGCCGACCACCACACATTGTTAGCTTCCCCGCCGTTGGGCTCGTCGATCTGGCCGTCAGCATCCACTACAAACCCCAAGTAATAGTCGCCCCAAGCCGTACCCTCAGGAATCTGCGGCATGCCGCCGCCTTGGAAGGGGGTGCTTCCTCCGCCCTGCTCACCGCCTAGCCATGGCGTGTCCGACATACGGTACAGGAGCACATCATCAGCGTTGCCATATACCTGATCCGTGGACAGGATTATGTCATTGTAGAACGGCACGGAGTTGCCGAATCCATCGAACGCGATTGCATTCCCCTCGCCCACGTTGGATATTTGTGCTGTCAGGTCCAGCTCGTCAAGCGGCCAATATGCGCCGGCATCATAGGTCACCGAGTCAACCGTCAGGTCGGGCCAAACCGGTGCGCCACCCCCGGTACGGAAGCAAGTAGACTGTCTGACCTGTCTTTGCACGCCGAACCAATAGTAGTCCGCGTTCCTGCGGTAAAAGTGGTTGAAAAAACTCAATCCCCACTCATAGTTAGTTGCTGCGCTCAGTGCCCCCGGCGTCCACGTAGTGCGGGTTGAATTAATTGATTCCGAGAAAACCGATTCCCAGTCTGAATCGTCTACTTGGGTCCCGATCCCGTTGACATTGGGATCCACAACCGGGGACCACTGAAACGTGGGATTGGTAGTGACTCCGCCCATACCCATCGTTGGGAATACGGCTACGGGTACCTGTGTCGGCCGGGGGATTGGGGCCAGTGTATCCGGATTGCCGTAGTAGAACTCCGTTGTCACGTTTCCAAGCGTTGATCCGATCTCCAGGACGTAGGTCCCGGTGGCAAACTCCGCTTCCATATCTCCGACAGAACTAAACAGATCATTCCCATATCGCCACTGGGAATAAGAATAACCTTCATCTTCATGGACCAAGTCGTACCACTGGGCGGAGGGAGCCTGGAATCGAGCAGACTCGATAAACCCGTAACCAGCATCACGTACTTGGAACCAGAACTCGTACTCGCTGGGCGTGCTGACCCCCTGATACTCCACCTGCTGGTCGATCGACACATACATCGCCGGGTTAACTTCCCCCGTGTGCACGGTGATGCTCGTCCAGTTGCCGGGGCTCTCAAGGACCACATAGCCGGCGAAGGTGTCGCTGAACTGGTAGTCCGACCCGTAGCTGAGCCACCCGACCGTGGCATAGGCACCATCCAAGTCGTCAACATTCCCCCAGTCCTCGGTGTTGCCGGTATTCTGCGGTCCGGTGTAGTAGCTGCTGTCCGAGCCCTCAAATGTGTCGACTTGGACCTGTGCGCGGGTTGCGAGCACGTAGAAATCGTAATTGCCCGTGAAGTTCGTCGGTGCATTCTGCAGATCGGAGGTGCCCAACAGAGTGTAGTCCTGCTGGTCAATGTTATAGTAGGACTCCGCCTCGTTCGGCAATCCGCGGTAGTCCGTAGTCCCTCCCCATACCTCGTATGCTGCGGACAGCATGAGCCGCGGCTCGAGCTGCTCGAGGATAGCCGGCGGGAACTGCGAACGGAGTTCCTCTGAGGGTTCCCTACGGCCCGTCAAGCTGGCCCAAATACCCACTGTACAACTCCTTATCGCCGCCCGGAGCTAAGCTCTGCGCAAAGATACGTCAAGCCGTGTAGACTAAGCGATGCATTCAGCGCGGGAGCAACCTGCCCGCCCGAATAGAACGAACACTCCTCCACGCCATACAATGGTACCCAGTACCAGATGAAAGTCAAGGAGAATCCAGGAGTTCTGGAGGTTCCCGACCACCGGAACTCGGACGTTTGAAAAGATCCTGTCTCCCCCGGGCGTGGTGGGCCGCGCCAGTGCGGCCTGCTTGTCCTGAGCGTCTTGAAGGCCGATCCCACAATCGACGGAACTCGGTACGAAATTGTGGGCATAATTCAACCCCTCCCATCGCCTAGCCGACAGTGGATACGGAGCTAGCTGCGGCGATAACGGAGGAGGATCGGCCGGACGAGGGAGCAGAACCGGCCAAGGACAATTCCCGGGTAACCGCCAGGGTCCGATTCTCCGGCCCGTTCAGCGGGCGGCTTTTGCTTGCGGCTGTGCGCTTTGTCGGGCTTTCAGTGGGAAGGCCGCGGACACCAGACCGTCGTGGTCTGTTCGACAAAGGAGAGTACCTGGCGAGGAGGATGAAAGCGTGCTGGCATACACGAACAACATAATGGCGGTGACCACCGCACGCCACCTGAACAGGAACTATGGCGCTCTGGCCACGTCGGTGGAAAGGCTTGCCTCCGGCCTGCGGATCAACAGTGCGAAGGACGACGCAGCGGGCCTGGCCGTCCGAGAGTTGATCAGGGCGGACGTGGTGATGTTCAAGCAGGCGTCCCGGAACGCCATGGAGGGGGTTAACCTGCTCCAGACGGCGGAAAGCGCGTTGGGAGAAACGGGCGAGGTCCTGATCCGCATGAAGGAGCTGGCCGAGCAGGCGTCGAACGATACCTACACTGCCGCCCAGCGGACGGTCATGGATGAGGAGTTCAGCGAGCTGGCGACTGAGGTCACCCGTATCGCCAACTCGGCGAAGTACAACGAGAAGGAGCTGCTCTCGGCAGTGGGCACGACCGTAAAGATCCACCTCGGCGTGGGCACCATGGACATCACGTCCGATGACATGACCGCCGACGGGCTCAACATCGAGAGCACCGCCGCCGTCAAGGAAGTCTGGACGCACGGGGTGTACAAGTCCAGTGCCGATGACATCTACATCCCATCCGGCGACATCACCGCCGGCAGCGCGGATATCTTCAGCTTCGAGTTCAGCGTGGACTCAGGGGCGGTCGCCACCGACCTGGACGCCTATGACGCCACCGGTGTCACCCTGAACGAGCTGGTCGCCGCGGTCAACACCCAGGCCGGCTATGCCGCCGCAACGGCCGAGTACGACTCCGAGTACTCCGCCTACCGCCTGCACATAACCGCCCAGACAGCCGGCGACACAACCATGACTTGGGCCGGCTCGAACCAGATTACCACACTGGAAGGTAACGCCAACTGGATCGGCAGCGGCGAGAGCACCGACGGCAGCGACTCCGGCGGCGACATTGACTTGTCCACCGCAGTCCAGGCTGCCGCGGCCGTGACCGCCGTGGATGCTGCGATCGTCACCAAGGACAGCTACCGCGCAAAGCTCGGTTACTGGATGACCCGCCTGACCTCGGCCAGCACGGTTCTTGAAATTCAGGCCGAGGCCCTGCTGACAGCCGAATCGCGAATCTCCGACGTTAACATTGCGGCCGAGACGGCGGCGATGACGCGTAACCAGATGCTCGCAAGTGCCGGCGTGGCGATCCTGGCCCAGAACAACACCATGCCGCAGTTGGCCCTGTCACTGCTCCTGAAAATGTCGGCGATATGATCCCTCGGCAGTAGTTGGAAGAACAAGAAGTGACCTAGAGAGGCCCCCAAGGCGGTATCCCAACCACTCTCCTTCCCGAAATCTCCCCGTTGCCGGCCTATTTCATCAGCGAAGGCCGTCAGGACAGCCTTGGGAGCCGCAAAAAAGTCCGATTCTTCTGGGAATTCTACTTTTGTCGGCCTGGCACGCAACGATAATCTTGTTGTGGTCGGTGACTTGGGGGTCGCGAGCCATTGTGCCGTCTTTCAAAACCACCCTGGTGCGATCTTGAGTGACGGCTCGTCATGGTCGTCGGCAGCGGGTTGGCCGGCGAATCTTGGTTGTCTTGCCGGATGGCCGGCTCGGCCGACCTGCGATGAAAGGGCAAGAATATGATAACGGGAACCAGAGCGATCGGCGTGATGACGGCGACATGCCTGCTTTTCGGCGCGCTCGGCTATGCGGAGGATTACCAGGTCCGCCTCGAACGCCCCTTCAAGCCGGGCGACGTGCTGGGGCTCGTGGCCAAGGCGGGACAGACCCGAACCGAACGGGTCTCCGCAGGCGACAAGGTCGTCGAAGAGAATGCCTCAGCACTGAAAGCGCATCTGGAGGCCGAGATGGAGATCCTTGCCGTCAACAAGAAGGGCCGGATGACACGGGCGGCCCTGACCGTCCACAAGTTCTCCGGGAGTATCGACGGCAAAGCGGCCGGGCCGATCGCACCCGGCAGCGTCGTGGTTGCGACGAGCGCAGCCGACAAAACGGCCTTTCAACTCAAGGACAAGCAACTCCCAGGGGACGTCCAGCGGCTGCTCGGCATGCTCATTGAAGCCCACAAGGAGTCCGACCTGGACGAGGGCGACGACGAGGTGTTCGGGACATCCGCCCGAAAGAAGGTCGGCGAGAAATGGCCCATCAACAAGGCGGCGATCATCAAGTCCCTGACAAGACAGGAGTTGAGCATCAAGGAAGGCGACCTCAGCGGCACGGTGCGGATCACCGAGCTGCGCAAGGTAAACGGCGTTTCGTGCCTGCACGTAGCAGCAGAGGTCAATGCCGTCAAGTTCAGCCCCCCTCTGGGCGACGGGGCAAAGGTTCTCGGCGCGAAGATAACCACCCGCATGATCGGCGACTTTCCGGTGGACGTCACGCTTCCTCGGTTGCGTGACGGGCTCATCCTCAACATCGCAATGGAGATCCAAATGCCCGCCAAGGCCAAGGGCCAGGCCAAGCACATGGAGATCTCCTCGTCGAGCTGGGTGATGCGGGAATACACCCCTGTCCGCCAGAAGCCCGATCCGGCTGTGGCGGCGATCCTGGCCAAGCTTGAGCTGGCCAAAGCGGATCACGCCAAGGCCCTGGCCAAAGCCAGAAAGACGCTCCTGGCGGCCATCGAGTCGCAGTTCGAGGCCGCCCTCAGCGCGGGCGACCTGGAGTCGGTCACGCACTACCAGAAGGTCAAGGACACCGTCCAGACCAAGGGCACGTTCCCGCCCGGCCAGACCAACCGTAAGCTCGTGCAGGCCAAGACGTCTTTCGAAACGTCGGTCCGCAGCGCCACCTTCCGGCTGGCCAACGCCTACGGCACCGCCGTAGCCGAGTGCACCAAAGCCGGCGACCTCGCGCGGGCCGAGGCGATGCAGGTGGAGATCGAGAAGCGCGGTCTGGCCACGGCCGCCGGCGTGTCTTACCGTCTTGGCGACGGATTCCGCTGGCCGCCGTACCTCGAGCGCCGAAGTGGTATGTTCGTCGCCGTGAAAGGCGGCATTGCGACCAAGGACCGCGTGTATATTCGCACCAAGAGCGGGGACTTCCTGAACAAGGACTTCATCTTCGAGGTCGTTTTTGAAGGCGCCCAGGACCACGACACTGCGTTCTTCGGCCTGGGCGAGGCCCGTCCCGGGCGTGAGTACGGGGAGCCTGCTGGATCTGTCAACCTCCGCATTCGCGGGCCGGGCGAACGCAACGGGACTGTTACCGTAACGAAAGCCGGCCGCTTCGCCAGCAAGGCGATGGGCAACATACCCAAGCCTGGCACGCACCGGGCGAGGATCCACAAGAAGGGCCCGACCGTTACGTTCTCCATCGACGTGGACAACGACGGGCCCTCGTCGAACGATTTCTCAAAGAAGATCCCCGACATCAAGGCATTCGCGACGTTCCTCAATGACAAGAACTTCCACCTGTTTTTCGGCAGCGGTGCCAAGGTCACATACAAGGAGGTTCGGCTCGTCCTGCTGCACTGAACGAGAGGCACAAAGGACACAAGGATCACAAATTGTCAGGCCCTACGGCCCGCGTGTGCCGTTCCCCTGCCCGCGCCCAAAAGCCCGGCCACTCCAGTGGCTGGGAAAAAGACAGGTACAAAACGGTCGGCGGCGCCCAAGAGCCCGGCCACCGCAGTGGCTCGGTTGCCCGTTCGATGTTTGTTGCTGCCCCCTGCCGTTTGCCTTATTTTGTATTTTAAGGGCTGACCCTAGATCCCCGGGACAGATTGCCGATTTCCGATTGACGATTGCCGATTGGACAGCGGGCACGAAAGGCAAAATCTGCGGGTGGCCACCATGCTCTGATTATATCCTCTTGAACAGCCCGAACAGAACGCAGGATCCCGAGTGCGTCGTCCCCGAATCCGGTCCACAAACCTCCACGAGAACCGGCAAAACGCCTCAACTCGTCCCGGCGACTTGTCCCGGCGAAGCCTTGGCGAAGCCGGAAGTCGAAGACCAAGACGGATTTCCGGCCGCTTGCCACGCCGTAGCCCTGCGGACGAAGGCGGGTTCAAGGTTGCTGGACCACTACAGTCCTTCTGGTGAAACTCGCTTCGTGCTCGCCGAAGGCGCTGGCTGAGTGTCTGCCTTAGGAACTCGGCGCACAATATCGTCGCCTTTCCCATTCTCCCAAGTCCCGTTGGGTCCGCAGCTGGCCAGTCCCGTAAGTCGCCCATCCGACTTCAGGACAATGATCTCGCGCCCCCAAGAGTCGAGAATCGTGTTGCGTTCAATGTCAACATATCCGGTTTCATGGATACCAATCTCTGCGTTGACAAGCCACTTCACCAGACCCGGTAGGTCCGTCGGCGGCTCTTCGTTGCTGTAGTGCCGGCCATCACGGATGTAACCACAACACGACCGGAGAATGGTCTGCGTTCTCGCGACAGCGTGCCCGTGGTAGTCTGGCCGGTCACAATACCAAGGCGCGACGAACAGCACAACTAGCACAACTAGCACAACGAAGCCTGCAATTATAACGTATCTCATGGAAACTCTCCTATCTGGCAGTATCTGGCAGTATACTACTCGGCGCTGCCACAACACGTCCGCTCTTTGTTGGGCGCGCGTTTGGAGTGCAATGAAACTCAACGCATGCCTTGGCGGCGCCCGGATGTGCATTGTAGAGCGGAGCGATCTCGCTGCAGCGTATCTTAAACCCCAAGTGTGAGTTCACCCAGCGCACGTGCTGTTCGGTGACCCGACCAGCCTCTGTTCCAGAAGCAGGCCATCCTATAGCGACGGCCTGTTCCCAACCCCGGTTATCCTCTCGTCTGACGCCCCAAAGGCCTTGCCACCTCTCCAAAATTTGCGCCTGGCCCCGGAGTGGGTTTGCCGAGCGCGATGCACTCCGCAACAGGTCCTCGATGAACCTGAGCCGCCCCAGACCCGCTTCCATATGACCCGCTGCATATGCGATTCCTTCTTGTTCGTTCCGGCCCTCGTACTTGTCCACCCAGTCGTTGTAGGCGTGTATGGCCTCGTGGAAAACATAGGTGGGATCCAACGGCCCGCTGGAGATAAACATGTGCTTATCCCACCACCAGTTGCGGTAGTGTGCAACACCTCTTGTTAGGGGCCCCGTACGCGGCGCCACTTCGGAGAAATCGTTCGAATCCAACCACCAAAGGGCTTTGTTAAGCTTGTCCCATATGAGGGGCCTGAGCCCAGTCACCCAGCCTCCATTGGCCTCGTAGTAGAGGTATCCTGCGTGCTTGGCGTCAAGCTTGGCGAGGGCCCCAAGAGCTCGGCCTTTGGGGATCCACTTGATATATTCCCAGATCGCTCGTGCGCTCTGACCGGCCGAATAGATATCCTGAGCGGTCTGAACGACACTAAGGACAGACTCAATCGAAGTCCCGTAGGGGTCAATGCCCCGCAGTGGGCTAGACATGACATACTCATACAGACTCATCCCGCCAGCGTACCCCAGCGGATCGCGTTGCAGCCAGCGCCCGAGGGTGGGGTGGTACATGCGGCGGCGGACGTGGTACAGGCCGGATTCGGTGTCGAGGCGATAGCCGCAATACAAGACGACGTTGGCGTAGCTCGAGGTGCTGCTGGGGTTGCCCCAACCGCCATCGTAGAACGTCACCTTCCCGTAAGGGTCATATTCGCATCGCTCGACGGCATCGCCGCCTGTGTCCACCAGCGTCGTCACATTCATGTTCGCATCATTCAAGTAGTAATGGCGAACGCTTGTACCATCCGTATCGGCGTCATAGTCGCGAAGTACAGGCGCGTCGACATACCTCAGCGACCAAACGTACTGTTTATATGGGTCGGTATCCGAATCCTTCCTGACCTCCAGCATCTGCCAGTTGGTGTTGAAATAGTAGTCATAGGTGACATCGGGAGAGCCCTCGACCACCTTCTGGATGCGTCTGTTGACGCCGTCGAACTCGTACGTGGCGATCAGATTGCCCGGCTGGCCGCCGTTGTCATCCTTGACCTGCACGAGGCGGTTCTCCCAACGGGATCCCTTTGGGACAGGCGTCAGCCGATTTGCCTGCCCTGAGCGTGCCTGCCGCGAGCTCGTCGAGGAGGTCGGACGGCCGATCTCTGATCCCAAAGGGACAGGTTGCCGATTGACCATCGGCCACGAAAGCCAAAATCTCCCAGTTGCTACCATGCTCTGATTATACCCCCCCCGGAACGACCTTTGCCGGGGCAGGACTCTCACCCCCACGGGGCCTTGGGCCTGCTGGAACCATACGCCTTATCACGGCACATCTGGATCACTACACCAAGCCGTGACTTCTGCCTCGAACAATGCGTATTTCAAATCATCAAGACGGAGAACCAAGGTATATAGGTGCACCCCTAACGAGTAAAGACGTGGTAGGATGCAACCTACAAAACATACGTAGTCGCCGCCTGGTGATACCAATGGCGCCCTTAGCTCGACCGGGCCACTGATATCGACGATGGGCTTCGCTCTTTTGCTTCGTAAGTCAAACCGAATGATTCGCCAGCTTCTGGAGAACCACCACGCGCTGCGTCTTAAGACGAGGAACCTGTCAGCATCTACAAATCCGATAGGCAAGTACCCGTTGCACAATTCGCTCTCGCTACCAGTTGACACATCGATCGAGATAATCTTCCCATTTGAAGTCGAGAGCAGCACCTTCTTGTCATCAGGCGACCACGGAAGCGGCTGCACCCATTTATAAGGATCAATCATGCCGCCCCCCCCGATATCACCGCGCCAGATATCCCTCGTTGATTTCTTTGCACAATCGTAGATCTTAAGCGTGTGGTTATCCCAGTTTCCCCATTCTTTATCACCGGAGACCATGAATGCCAGCAGGTTACCGGTGTGCGACAGAGACAGGCTGTGGATATGCTTCGAATCCGCGTTGACGCGAGCAAGGGTAGTCCCCAATACTGTTTCTGGCCCCTCCTTCCCCCTTACTATTTGGAGCTTCTCTCCTGGGAAAGGCGGACCAACAAGAAGAAGCTTCTCAAGGTCAGCGACAACAAGGTCCTCAACATAAAACAGTTTGTTGTGTCCCCTTGTGGCGCTGTTTATCCTCCCATCTGGCAAAACGTCGAAAAGTTTCTGGCGTGTCAGGCCCTTTGGCGACATGCTTAGTAGGCAGATGTTTGTGTTTGCATCGCAGATCTCCTGGAGTTTGGTTGTGGCCAGAACATTAATGAACCTTTCATCGTCGAGGAGTGGCCCTGTGAAAAGTGCCCGTTTCTCCCCGTCGTCTGGAACTAGGTGTTGCAACGCAAGTTCGGGCACATTCTCTTTACTCTTCCCAAAGGGCCACACTCGCAAAGACAGACTAATTAGAATCAGGGCAATTAGAATGACTCCACCGATCAGTGCGAGAAGGCGGTATCTCATCATCTTACTCCCTCACCCTCCTACCACGCAATAAACAGCACTTGATCAGCGCATCATACGCGAAGGTGTAGCAGTTTCGGGCCACCTTGCTGTACTCGGTGACGTCCCATTTCTTGCCGACGGCGGTCAGACAACTCTTAATCCTCTTGGTACTCGAAGCGAGGTCGACTCCCCCCCGAAGCAAGTGGCATCGCTTACCCTTCCAATCTCCAGCTTCCATGTTTCGCGTGTTCTCAACCTTGTCGCGTAGATAATCATTGTCTATGACAAGCCGGTAGCGGTAGTCTCCGATTCTGCCGGCGTATTTTTTGTTATCATACGGCGACCTCCCCATGCAAAAACACCATAACTGTCCGCACATCCAGAACCGCGTATGCCCATGTCGCATTTTCATGTTCTCTAAGTCCGGGCCGAAGTCCCATAATTCAAGTTTCTCCCCTGTAAGCCAAGCGTGCCCAGGCCAGAACCCAAGGGACACGTTCTGGTTCCACCAAACGCTGACCTTTGTTCTTAAGCCCAGTGGATCTAGACCGCGCGTCGGATTGCCCAAGCAGTATGCATAAAGATTCATATCTTCTCTGTGTTGCTCGTTGACATTGGCATCAACACCGACAGTGTATGCCTGCAAGTTTGACTGCCAGGCGTCAATTCGGATTATACTTCTCGCTCGCCCTGAGACATACTGGGTCAAACGCCTGGCCCTCAGGCTGTAAAATTGTCCGACAGGCACAACGGCAGGTGGATTTATTTTCAGCCTGAGGGGATCCCGGGACAGGAACCGCCCGAGGGTGGGATGATATGGGCGGTTGCGGACGTGCGAGAACCCGGTCTCGGGGTTGTAGCGGTAGCCGCAGTACTGGATCTCGTTCTTCTTCGACTGGGCCCAGGTGAGGGTTGACGAGTAGTCAAAGTTGTAGATGGTCACCTTGCCATAGGGGCTGTAGGTGTAGTGTTCCAGGCGATCACCCGCGGCATCGGTCAGGGTGGTGACGTTCATGTTCGCATCATTGCAGTAATACACGCGATCATCATCACAGAGGCCGTCCGTGTCGGTGTTCTCATCGCGCAGAATCCCTGCATCAATGTAGCGCAAGGACCAGATGTACTGGAACTTCGGCTCGGTGGCAACTGCGGTCTTGGAGGCCTGGTCGTTTGCGTAGCGCTCCTCGACGACCTGCCAGCCGGTCTGATGATAGTAATCCGTCCGGTCCCAGTTCTCGCCGTCGGGGATGAGCTTGACGACACGCCGGTTGGTCCCGTCGTACTGGTACTCAGCCACCGTGGCCGGCGTCTCGGCGTCATCCTGCACCTTCACCACCCGGTTCCAGGCGTCAGACGATTGCCGATTTCCGATTTTCGATTGCCGAATGCAGAGCGGCGACAAAAGCGAAAATCTCCGGGTCGCTACCATGTTCTGATTATACCTCTCGAACAACCCGAACAGAACGGCGATAAAGGCCTCAACTCGTCACGGCGAAGTCCGAAGGACGAAGCCGGAAGTCTAAGACGAAGACGGATTCCGCCCGTTCAAAGTCGGTGAACCAGTACACCGGGTGCGCAGCAGCTTCTTTCGATTACTTCTAATTCCGAGGCTTAGCCAGACAAGACCTATGAGACCTGACCCAACTGGGAGCGCTACGTAGAGAATCTCGCACACTCGCCAGGTTAGCATCGGGTACAATACCCACAAGCGCAGATAAAGGATGATCCATCCCCTCGATATCGGAACACACCAGATCAAGAAATACGGGAAGTAGAACCGGGTTGCAAGAGCCCACATCTGGCGTGATGTCAGTTTCTCTTTACGCCCAATGAGGCACCAGTGGATCGAGTAAATTAGGGGTACCCACAGTAGATACGGTAAGACCGTCCAACAATACGAATACGCAAGCAGTTGCGCCCAGGTCAGACGCACGTGTGTTTGCCCAAACTCCTTACTTGCCACGTGGACATGTGTGTTCATTATGACGACCGACAATATCAGGGAGAGCGGAGTGGAAAGCAGGATCACCACGACAAGACTGAGGAGTAATGGACGTGTCCACGAAGCTTGTTGTCCGGGAAGAACGGCCATCCTGCCTGAGAGGCGCCCTAATAACAGCCGCACGCCCCGCCACCCTAACCGTGCCTTGTTCATTCTCCATGCCCCCATTGCATAGTGGGTACGTGCCCTTTCCCTTCGAGGTAGTCCTTGAAACCCTCAAAAGCCGTATCTCTCGATTTCTTGTCAGGGTACTTCGGTGCGCCGCCCGCATCGAGATGTTGCCATTCTCCGTATAATCCAAGGGCAATGTCGGCGACGTTTAAGTCTTCGTGAGTCGCAATCACAGAGAATGCCCCTCGAGTTGTTGAACCACGCGCTTTCGACTTCGGGTTCCCCCCTATGATTCCACCCTCCACCATGATCTTGATCTTGGTCTCTCCCTCGTACCCCGTTATCAAGGGATAAGAGGCTATGACTCGTGCGTCCTTACTTATGTTTTCGGCCGGCGCCGTTACGTGTTTCACTGTCTTGGCCGCTTCGCACCCTATGGGCGATAATGGTATCGTCACTATCTGCAGAAGCAGCTTCCCTACCGCTGCCACAGCCTCGGCAACGTAGTCGAACAACCGGCGGTGCGCGGGTCTCTCCTCCTCCGTCTTCCTATGCCGTACCTTCTTCAGCACGTGCCTTACCTTCCGCGAGGTCCTTACCACCTTCCGCAAGGCCCCAAGGGCCCTCCAAGCTAGACCAAATGCGTCACCCGAAAGGGAGGGGGCGCTCCCCACATACTCGTACAAACTCATCCCATCCAGGTAGCCGATGGGATCGCGTTGCAGCCAGCGGCCGAGGGTGGGGTCGTGGAGGCGGTTGCGGGCGAGATAGAGGCCGGTTTCCGGGTCGAACTTGTAGCCGGCGAAGAGGACGGTGTTCGCAACGTCTGAGACGCCGTCGCCATCCGTGGACCAGTCCGCATCCAGGACGGTGACTTCGCCGTACGGGCTGTAGAGGTAGCGTTCGAGGACTGAGCCGTCGGAGGCGTCCACCAGCGCGGTCACGTTCATGTTCGCGTCCGTCGTGTAGTACAAGGTGTCGTCGATTGTACCGTCCGTATCGCCGTCATGGAAGCGGACGACGGGCGAGTCCACGTACCGCTCGTCCCAGACGTATTGCTCCAGTGGATTGGCGTCGCCGTCCCGGCGCACCTCGACGACCTGCCAGTCATCATTGAAGTAGTAGTCGTAGGTCACGTCGGGCGTGCCTTCGACCGTCTTTTCGACGCGGTAGTTGCGGCCGTCGTACTCGTAAGACGCGATCAGATCGCCGGGTGAGCCCGAGTCGTCGGCGTAGACGGCGACCAGGCGATTCCACGCGTCGTACTCGTAGTGCAGGCGGGTGGTGTTCGCGCCGGGCTTCGGGCCGGATGTCATGTTGCCGGCAGCGTCGTAGGCGGGGTCGATGCCCGTGCTGATGTCGCTGATCTCGTTGGCTTTGTTGTTCGTCCGCGTCTGGTCAAGTGTCGTAACGCCGCTTTCCTTTACGACAAATCCGGACCAATTGCCGAGCCCGTCTAACGACCAGTCGTGTTTCCTGCTTGCCGCGCCCACAATGCCACGTTTATCCGGCGTCAATGTCCCCCGCCGAAAGTCTATCAGCCGATCCAGCCCGTCATACTCCTGGTTGGCGGTCGCGTTGCTCGTGTGATACAGCTCGCTGCGCGCAAGGGAAAGCTCATTCTTGCGATAGAGGCGGTTTGAGTTGCGGTCGTAGCCGTAGGAGAACTTGTCGCGGTCGGCTGAGGCGCCGTAGTCGCGCCAAAGCTGCTGACATGTCGATCTGCTGGGCCCCCGCCGCCTACTATGGATAATCGCCGCTACGCTGCGGCGGCTTCCGTTGCACGCCTGGTGGTTGCCACCTTTATCGGCTTGGCGGCGACGCGAACAACACTGTCCAAGCCAAACGGCCCGGGCGCCACTCCGAAAGCCGCGTAATCAGCGAACCATTCCCCATCTGCGCAGTAACGAAACTTGAACTCCCCGGCCGGTAAACGGATCTTTGCCAGCCAATGCCCCTCCGCCGTCCTGACCATGGGCAGCTCATCTGTGCGCCATTCGTTAAACTCACCAGCGAGGAACACGCGGTCAGCCTCAGGCCTGTAGAAGGCAAACTCCACCCAGTTGTCCATTACACTGACCATGATGACTTCTTTTCAAAGCGGGGCAAGTGCTCGCGGCGCTGCACAACGGCTACCATTCGTACCCGATGCTTATACCTCCCCATAACTCATCGTTGAGGAAGTGGCGAGCCATCGCCTGGCTGTAGCTCACGAAACCGTTAAGATACAACGCGCCGCAGTACTTATCCGGAATGTTCAGCGCGCTCTTGAGGTCGTAGCTAATGACAAGGCTGTAGGTCATGTTATTCAAGCGGGAGACGTTGCTGGGATACCCGCGGCCTTCGTTCTGTATGGCCTTCAGCGCCGTCGGGTCCAGCGAGTACGTGCTGAGCCAGTTGTGGCTCCAGGCCATCGACCACGAGGGGGTAATAGTGATGTTCTTAAAGACCGGTGTCCTTTTCGCGCCAAGGTCGGCCAGGACGAAATCGTGGCTGAGGCCGAACTCCCCGTAACTCCCGCTAGGGGCCAGGTCCATGTCCCAGGCGTAGAACAGGTACGGATTGACGATCGGGTCCTTGACGTTCTTGAACCCCAGCGCCCGCCACCACAGGCTGTCGTCGAACGACAGCTTGAAGTATATCTCCTGCGTGCTGCCGATGTCACCGTTGCCGGCTGCACCGTCGGCGTCGGCATGTGGAAACGTATACCAGATGAAGCCGATCTCCACGTCCGTGCCGATACTCTCGATGTTGTAGCCGTAGTAGATGGTGTAGTCCACCTCCTGCAACTCGGAGTCGCGGTCGTGGGGGGTCAGGTAGTCCTGGCCCTCGAACCACTCAAACCAGATCGAGCCGCCCACGCGCCCGGCGCGCCCGAGGTCCAGTTCCGTACCGAGGGTCAACTGGTGGTTGAGCCGCTCGCGCCCTTCATTACCGGCAAACCCCCAACTGCGTTTGTACTCGCTGAGGTTGACACCGCGCCAGATGTAGTCGGTGACAAGCGTGTAGTCGATACTGAAGGTAAGCGGGATGGGCTTTTTCCACTGCTCTCCCGCCGGGTCGGCTGCAGTCGGGCGCGCCGCTCCCGCGGCAGCCTCCTTTGCCTCCTCTTCCACCTTGGCCAGCCAGCCCTCCGCAACCACCGGCTTATCGGCGCAAACCGAGCTGGCCATCAACATCAGGGTAATCCCGGCAACTATCGCGATTCTTGTGCGTGTGGGCATGTTGATCTCCATTCGCTCGTTCTGCGTCCGTGCGGCCCCGATGACAACCGACCTGCAGCAACAAGCTGCCTGGGCGACCGCAGAATAGCCTCTACCCATATGCTCGATGCAAACCAGGAACCCATTAGCCCGAAATGTGGGATTTTCTAACACGCTTCGCACGATTGTTGTAAGCCCCTCTCATTGAAGGAGATACGTGCCTATCCTGCCGAAGGAAATCTTCACCGGTCAAGAGAACTTGCGGTGCAGCACCTCCGCGCCGGCAATAAATTGTCGAAAATCGATCAGATTCGCCAGGCTTGCGGCATTACGGAAGGCGGGCGCTCACCGCAAGCCCCTTCACCCACTATGCCCGTGCCGGATCCTGCTCTGGAGCGTGATCGGCCATGAAGGTGTTGAGATAGGTTGTCAGGTTCACGTCCCTGTTGGTCAGTTGGAGCTTGTGCCGTATGTGTTCGCGATGACGGCTGACGGTTGACGGCGATATGACCTGCAACCGGGCAATTTCTTTTGTGGTCATGCCCCGTCTGACCATGTCGCATATGCGGATTTCCGCGGGGGTCAGGCCCATAAACGCCTTGGCGAGGCCATCGGCGAAAGGCGACGTGATCTCTTCGAGATTGCGCCTCAGGAGGCTCAGGTACCCTCTCTGCTGTGGGGAGGCAGTGCTTTCAAGGGCGTGCAGGATCGGCAGGATGATCTTATCCACATTACTTTGCAACGCCTGGCCGATTTCGGCTTTCTCCTCGTTGATTCTGTCCATCAGCCGCCGCATGGCGATGTTGGACTGCTCCAGGGAGGCACGTTCCACCTGGAGTTGCTGCCGGGCATGTATGCGTTCGATGATCCTGCCGGTCCGCTCAGCCACCGCGTCGATCAGCAGTCTCTCTTCCTTCAGGAAGGGCCCCTCGTCGAGCGTGGGCATCTCCGCGAGGTAGTACACTTCCACAAAGCCGGCTTTCTGGCCGGAGACTTCGAAATCCGCCACCTGCCGCCACCGCGATTGCTGGAAGCCCTCAGTCGTGTACTCCTTCTGCGCGAAGACGATCCGGGCGCAGGTAATCTCCGGGTACTGCCAGGAACCCGGCAGGACCGCCACGGTTTCCTGGAGCAGCTCATCCAGCGAATTACCGCAGCGATCCACGGCGCTGGCGATCCCGTAGAGGCAGTTGAGCTCCTTCACACGCTCGCCCAGGGCGTGTTGGATCCTCTGCTGTTCAGCGCTCTGCCCGGGGCCGGTACGGACTTGCTTTTCCAACTTCGTGACACGGCGACGCAGAGCGCGTAACTCATCGATCAACTGGGCCTTTGTCTTGTTTCTGTCTTTCATGCCTGGGACCTCCCTATCCGGCTACGCCACAAGGCTTCCCTTTTCCCGGCCGCCATTTCTGGACCGCATCATAGGCCGTTCGTTGGCACAGGACAAGCCCTATCACGCACATAATGCCAATAAACTCTAGGCATCCTATAGGTATAAGCTAGGGCCCTAGATGCCTATGAGTAATAGGCACAAAATGGGCTGTAATACGGTACGGATGGGGTGCATCTCCACGTCGATAGAGGCGGTAACGCTCAAGGGGCTGCCGGCAGAACGAGTTGCCCCGGAAGAACAAGGATGGTCAGATGCGTCGCAAGAAGACCAGCCAGACCGCACCGCCGGACGGCGAGGGTCTTCGCCGCCGCAAGCCGCGCCGTCGCAGGACTGTAGTGCTCTGCCTCGTCCTTCTGACGGGAGTGAGTCTGGCAGGCTCTTTGGCCATGGTGCCCAGGCTGCTGTCGTCGGGGCAACGGCAGGTCGCGAGCGGACCGCCCTGGGACCTACTCGCACACTGCCGAGTGACGCCGCAGTACGACCGGCGCCTCAAGAAGGTCCTCATCTGTCTGCGAGGAAGCAGCAGTTCGCTGGCACTTCACCATGAAATCCTCGCGCGCCTGCCGCAATACTCGCAAATCATCCTGCTCATGCCGAGGACAAACCTGCGGGCGATTCAGTCCGACCTGCAGGACAAGGCCTATGGCGACCGCGTGCGCTTCGTGGTCTACGACTCCGAGCCACGCCAGGACCTGCGCTTCTACCTGGTTCTGCCGGACAAGGACCAGTTGGTGAAAGTCAACTTGAGCCGAAGCTACGGAGTGAGGGAGCTCGACTCGGTCTGGGCGCAGGATCTCTTCGTGGTGACAACCTCCCCTGCCGGCGGCTTGGTCTTGTTGCTTCCGTGCGTACAAAAGTACTTCTCCACCGTGGGCGGCGATCGGGAACAGTGTCTTGTTGCCGACAACGTCTGCCTGGATGACCTGTCCCGGGAAGGGTTGGAGATTCAGCGGTTGCCCCTGGCCTTCCGTGGCGGCAACATCCTCGCGGACGAGATCGGTGGCCGGCGGGTTGCGCTCATCGGGTGCGATACGTTCCGGATTTCGCGGGCGTCTTCGCAGGCGTTGGTCGGACCGGCCCTATCGGAATCCGCAGTGACCAGCTATCTCCGCAAAGCGCTGAACGTCGATGAGGCGATTGTCATCGGGGGACCGCAGCCACAGCCAGAGCAGATGTTTCACTTGGACCAGGCTGTGATGCTCCTGCACGGAGGTGTTGCCGCCGTCACGCGCATTGTCGGACCCTTGCCCGATGCGCCGGCCGACGCGCGGAGAATCATCGAAGCGAAGCAGTTCCTGTCCGGATTGAGGCGGGCCCTGGCCGGTGTGGGCTATCGGTTGGTGGACATTGATACGTCGGTGCGGAACGTCCTGAGCTTCGAACATTACATAAACGCCATTCCCTATGTCGATGCCGTGAGCGGCCGGCGGACCATACTGATGCCCGTGTTCCCTTCCGGCCAGACCGACTCAGACAGGCAACTGGTCCGCCGGAACTCGCAGACCCTTCGATCCCTCGGCTACAAAGTCGTCCACGTGCCGACCCGGGCCAACGAAATGAACGGGGGAATCCACTGTCTGGTGAACGTGCTGGAATAGGCACGAGGTTCGCACGGTCGCTGCCGCGGCGGGAAAGTCAGCCAGGCGATTTCGTTCACTTTTTTGGGGATTAATTAAACTCGCATCTCAGACAGCCGATAGTACGCGTGATGGACGCGAGGCTGTGATTGTTTCAGACGTACGCCGGCGGCTTTTCGCAGGCATGATCACACCCGCTTGAAAATGTGTCTTGTGCGATATTCGAACCGTCGAGGAGGCAGACTCTTCGGCAGATCGGAGGATCGCAAGGCGCAGCGTTAACTGGGGCGGTTGGTTTAACAAGGTCGGTCACGTCACGCTTTATCAGCGAAACTCCACGGGCAGGAGCCGGTCTATCGGTACCTGCCCGGGGCCCTCCGTCTTCACGCGGAGTGGAACACAAGGAGAAAACCAGCAATGGATATCAATGCTCTGGTCGTGGATGACTCGGGGGTCATGCGAAAAATGGTGATGCGCAACCTTATAGAGAGCCGAACGGCGCGGTTTACCTTCACCGAGGCCAAGGACGGCGCAGATGCCCTGGAGAAGCTCGATCCCAAGCACACGGACATCGTCTTCCTGGACTGGAACATGCCGAACATGAGCGGCATTGAGGTTGTGCGGAACATACGCGCCACGGTCAAGAGGCACATCACGATCGTGATGATCACCACGGAGGGAACAATGGGCAAGGTCGAAGAGGCCCTCGACGACGCCGGAGCGGACGGCTACATCGTTAAGCCCTTCACGGCCGAGGTGGTTCGCAAGAAGCTGGAACCCGTGCTGGAAAAACTGGCCCAGACACAAAAGAAATCCGGCGGATTCTTCGGGAAGCTGGCCAAGAAGATTGCATAGCCCTCAGGACCGGGCCGCATCGCCCGCGAAAGGCAAACACCATGGACGAAACGAACACAGAACAAGCAACAAGCACGGAACACACTGAATGTGTCCCGCAGGCGGCTGTGGAAATTCTCAAGGTCACCTGCGGGCTTACGCTCGAGCCGACCGATGATCCCGGGCACCTCACCAACGACGGCCTGATTATCGCCCTGATATCACTGGTGGGCGACGTGGAGTGGTCCATTTTTCTGGGCATGCCTCCCGAGACCGCCACGGCGGTGGCATCGGCGTTCGCGGGATTCGAGATTCCCTTTGAGAGCGAAGATATGGGTGACGCCATCGGAGAACTGGCCAACGTGGTCGCCGGGCAGGTCAAGACGCTGCTGGATCAGCGGTCCATCAGGGCGGATATCTCCCTGCCGAGCGTCATACGGGCCGAACACCTGGAGGTGCTGAGCCGGCGAGCGTCCATAGCCCACAGGTGGTGCTTTAACACGCCGCCTGGAAAATTGTGGACCGGAGTGACCGTGGGCGCCACGTTCGACGCCGCGGCATAGCCGCCGTGCACCACGGCTTTGTTGGCAGATGCGATTAGGTTAAGGCTTCAGGAAGCCGAAATGAGTAAACAACAGAACATTGTCGACAGATGCGAAGGCCTCAGCGGGCAGATACTGGCCCTGGACCCGCGCGACAAGGAGGCGATAGTTCAAATCGGCGCTTCTGTGGAGGAAATGATTCAGGCTCTCCCGGATGGTTCCTCCGAGGCTGACTCCCTTCTTGCCCTGGCGCTCAACGCCCTCCAGGCCGTCTATGAAGAGAAATTCCCTGCCGACTCGGAGGCGGTCGGGATGATCGCCGAGGCCGTTCTCGCGGCCGGACAGAACCTCACCGCCCAAGGCAGCGAGGAGGCACAAGACTCCGCCCGTCAGATCACGGAGTCTCTTGGCAGCCTTCTGGCGCCGGCCGAGGATGAACCGCCCGCCCAGCCCCAAACCGAGCAGGTTGCGGTCGGCGGGGAACCAGGCGAATCAGCCGAGTCGCCCCAGGAATCGCAGGCCGATCCGTCCGCGGAGGCGTCCGGTCAACCGCCGGAGGCGCCTGAGGGCCCGCCCACGTTGCCCGAGGATGCGGACCTGGAGCTGCTGGCGGAATTCATCGTTGAATGTGTCGATCACATCACCGGGGCCGAGGCGGCCCTGCTGGACCTGGAGAGCAACCCCGAGGTCGGCGAACAGATCAATATCATCTTCCGCGCCTTCCACACGATCAAGGGGACGTCGGCCTTCCTGGGCCTTGACCGGATTCAGAAACTCGCGCACCTGGCTGAGAGCCTCCTGGACCGCGCACGGGAAGGACAGATCAGAGTCACGGGGGGCTACGCCGACCTTGCACTGAAATCCTGCGATACGCTGCGGACGATGATCGAGGCCCTGGACGGCGTCAAGCCGGGCGGAAACCTGGAGATCCCGGACGATTACGACACACTGATGACCGAGCTTCGCGACCCGGAGGCCGCCGGCATAGGCGAGGAGACTGAAGAAGCGGAGGCGGTGCAGATGCGTGTGGGGGACATCCTCGTGGCCGAAGGGGCCGCCGACCGCAAGGCCGTCGAAGAAGCCGCCGACCGGCAGCAGGACGAACTGATCGGCAAGGTCCTTGCCCGGGAAAAGATTGCCTCCGCCACGGATGTAGCCCAGGCGCTTCGGGTGCAGAAGAAGATAAGGGGCAAGACGGCGGCCGAGGCAACCGTCCGCGTTGGCACCGGGCGCCTGGATAACCTCATCAACATGGTCGGGGAGCTCGTAATAGCCCAGTCCATGGTCGCCCAGGATTCCGGCGCGATAGCCACGGAGCGCCCGCGCCTGGTAAAGAACGTGGCCCACGCCGGCAAGATCATCCGCGAGTTGCAGGACCTGACCATGTCGCTGCGGATGGTCCCGTTGAAGGGGACGTTCCAGAAGATGGCGCGACTGGTCCGGGACCTGGCCCGCAAGGCCGGTAAGCCCGTCCAGTTCGTCACCGACGGGGAGGAAACCGAGATCGACCGCAACATGGTCGAGGAGCTCAACGACCCCCTGGTGCACATGATCCGCAACGCGGTGGACCACGGCATCGAGGCCGCCGAGCAGCGAACGCAGACCGGAAAGCCCCCAACCGGTACGGTCTGCCTGCGGGCGTATCACTCCGCGGGCAACGTCGTGATCGAGCTGGAGGATGATGGTAAAGGTCTGGACCGAGACAAGATCATCGCAAAGGCCGTCGAGCGCGGCCTGATAAAGCCCGGTCGCGAGCTGACCGAGGGCGAAGTTTTCAACCTGATCTTGCAGCCGGGTTTCTCCACAGCGGAGAAGGTCACGGCGGTATCCGGGCGGGGCGTAGGCATGGATGTCGTCAAGAAGGGGATCGAGGCTCTCCACGGGCGCATTGACGTGTCATCGGAGCCGGGCGCGGGTTCAAAGTTCACCCTGCGTGTTCCGCTGACAATGGCCATCACCGACGCGATGTTCCTGGGCGTGGGCGAGGAACGTTACATGCTGCCGACCGGGTCGATCGAGCACAGCTTCCGACCCAAGCCGGGCAGTGTTTCAACCGTGGTGGGCCGGGGGGAGATGGTCATGCTTCGTGGCAATCTGCTGCCCCTGTTCCGCCTGCACAAGCTCTTCAGTGTCGCGAACGCCGCCACCGACCCCTACGAGGCCCTGCTGGTCGTTATCGAGGGCGAGGGCCGGCGGTGCGCGCTGATGGTGGATGAAGTTCTCGGCCAACAGCAGGTCGTCGTCAAGACGCTCGGACAATCTCTTGGGCGGATCCAGGGATCCGCGGGCGGCACCATCCTGGGGGACGGCCGCGTAGGGCTCATCCTTGATGCCGTCGGTATTATCAAGCTCGCCACGGAGCAACAGAGCAAAGCTAAAGCGGCCAAGGCAGCATGAGACAAGCAAAAGGAAAGAACCCGTGGGTGTCGGATCAACCCAAACACCCACTGTATACAGAGGCTTCTAATACGATCAGGAAAGGAGGTGAGCAATATGACTGATCAAACAACAGTAGCGACCGCGGAACGGACCGCCGGACTGGCCGGCAAGTACCTGACGTTCATCCTGGCCGACGAGGAGTACGGCCTGGAGATCCTGAAGGTGCGCGAGATCATCGGCGTGATGGAAATCACGGCCGTACCGAGGACGCCCCAGTTCGTCAAGGGCGTTATCAACCTTCGCGGCAAGGTCATCCCCGTTATCGACCTTCGGCTGAAGTTCGACATGGAAGAGGCCGAGCGGACCGAGGAGACGTGCATCATCGTCGTGGACGTCGATGGCGTTGAGATGGGAATCATCGTGGACAAGGTCTCCGAGGTGCTGGACATCCCCGAGTCGGACATCGAGGATTCCCCGGCCTTCGGCGCCAGCGTCAATACCGATTTTATCCTGGGTATGGGCAAGGCCGACGACAAGGTCACCATCCTGCTGGACATCGGCAAGGTGCTGGGCGGGCGCGAGCTTTCCGCAGTGAAGGAAGCGTTGGAATGTGATTCGCAGTCTGATTCAGAGTCAGACTAGCCCAAAAAACAAGATACGAGAAGAAAGGGAAGAAAAATGAGCAAGATGTCATTAAAAGCAAAACTGTTGGTATTGTTTCTGTTGGTGGGGGTAACCCCGCTTGCGGCGTCGAGCCTGGTGGCCCTGTGGAAGTCCAGCTCAGCGCTGGAAGAACAGGCCTACAACCAGCTCGTTTCCGTCCGGGACATCAAGAAGGCGCAGATCGAGAGATTCTTCGCCGAGCGCAAGGGCGACATGGGCGTGCTCGTGGAGACGGTAAACACACTCCGCGACGAGTCGTTCAAGAAGCTCATCGCCATCAGGGAGATCAAGAAGAACCAGATCGAGCGATTCTTCGCCGAGCGTTTCGGCGACGTGTCCGTCCTGTCGAGCAATGCCACGGTCGCGTCGTCTTTGGAGGCCTTTGAACTGGCCTATGAAGCCGATGGCGGCAAGACCGGCGGGGCCGGCTGGGACGAGGCCGAAGACCAGTTCGGCGACTGGCTGGTGAAGTATAAGAAGGAATACGGTTATTACGACGTGTTCCTGATCACCAAGGACGGTACTGTTGTCTACACCGTCGCCAAGGAGTCCGACCTGGGTCAGAACCTCGTTACCGGGAAACTGAAGGACAGCGCCCTTGGTAAATGTTTCGCCAAGGCCCTCGGGGCACCGGCCATTGCCGACTTCAAGCCGTACGCGCCGTCCAACAATGAGCCTTGCAGTTTCATCGGGGCACCGATCAAGAAGGACGACGAGACCATCGGCGTGGTTGCTCTTCAGATCCCGCTGGACGGGATCAACGCCGTGATGACCGAGCGCAGCGGCATGGGCAAGACCGGCGAGACGTACCTTGTCGGGCCCGACAAGCTCATGCGGTCCGATTCCTTCCTGGATAAGGAGAATCACACGGTCGTGGCGTCCTTCAAGGACCCCGTGAAGGGGAAGGTCGATACCGTGGCCGCCAACGAGGCCTTGAGCGGAAAGACGGCCGCAAAGGTCATCATCGACTATAACGGAGCCCCGGTGCTGAGCGCCTATTGTCCGGTGAAGGTTGGTGATATCACCTGGGCGATCCTGGCGGAGATAGACGTGGCCGAAGCCTTCTGCCCGCACGTGACAGGAGCCGATAAGGACTTCTTCACGCAGTATAAGGAGCAGTACGGGTATTACGACCTGTTCCTGATTAATGCGGACGGCTACTGCTTCTACACAGTCTGCCACGAGGCGGACTGGAAGAGCAACCTGGTCAACGGCAAGTACGCCGGTTCCGGGTTGGGCAAGCTGGTCAAGAAGGTCCTGCAGACCGGGAAGTATGGCGTGGCCGACTTCGAGCCGTACGCCCCAAGCAACGGCGAGCCGTGCGCGTTCATCGCCAAGCCGGTGGTCCGTGATGGAAAGACCGAGCTGGTCGTAGCCCTGCAGCTTTCGCTGGATGCGATCAACGCCATTATGGTCGAGCGCAGCGGCATGGGCGAGACCGGCGAGACCTACCTGGTCGGGTCGGACAAGCGCATGAGAAGCGACTCCTTCCTCGACAAGGCGGGACATTCCGTCAAGGCATCCTTCGCCGGCACCGTCAAGGACAACGGCGTGGATACCGAGGCCGCCGATGAGGCGTTGGCCGGAAATACCGCTGCAAAGATCGTCACTGATTACAACGGTAATCCGGTCCTTTCGGCCTACGCGCCCGTGACGGTGGGCGAGACGACCTGGGCCCTGCTGGCAGAGATGGATGAGTCGGAAGCCTTTGAGGCAGTCAGCATGATGAAATGGTTGATGGGGATCATTGCCGCCGTGGGCATCGGCGCTATTGTGCTCGTCGCCATGCTGGTGGCACGCTCAATCGCCAACCCGATCAGCCGCATCATCGCGGGCCTGACGGCCGGTGCGGATCAGACAACGTCCGCGGCCGGGCAGGTTTCGTCGGCCAGCCAGTCGTTGGCGCAGGGCGCCAGCGAACAGGCGGCAGCCGTCGAAGAGGTCACCAGCAGCATCGAAGAGATGGCCTCGATGACCAAGCAGAACGCGGGCAACGCCGAGGAGGCCAAGAGTCTGGCCGCGGGGGCTCGCGACGGCGCCGAGAAAGGCGGCAAGGCAATGGGCCAGATGTCCTCGGCCATCGACGACATCAAGAAGTCGTCCGACGAGACGGCCAAGATCGTCAAGACGATCGACGAGATCGCCTTCCAGACGAACCTGCTTGCTCTGAACGCGGCTGTCGAGGCGGCCCGCGCCGGTGAGGCCGGAAAGGGCTTTGCCGTCGTCGCCGAAGAGGTCCGCAACCTGGCCCAGAGGTCTGCCGAGGCGGCAAAGAACACCGCCGACATGATCGAGGGTTCGGTCAAGAACGCCGATTCGGGCGTGGAGATCAGCAAGGAAGTTGGAGGCTCTCTTGAGGAGATCGGCGAAGGCAGCCGCAAGGTCAACGACCTGGTGGCGGAGATCGCCGCGGCCTGTGGTGAGCAATCTCAGGGCATCGAGCAGATCAACACGGCCGTCGGCCAGATGGACAGCGTGACGCAGTCCAACGCAGCCAACGCCGAAGAGTCTGCCTCTGCCGCTGAGGAGCTCAGCGCCCAGGCCGAACAGCTCAAGACCATGGTCCAGGAGTTGCAGATGGTCATCGGCGGCTCGGCCACAAGCAACGGCAAAGCCGCTGTGGTCAAGGCCGGCAAGCACCTGGAGTACGAGGTGGACCATAGCGCAGCCGAGCGGGTGCACGAGCTGCTGCAGAAAGGCGATGCCGACAAGAAGGCCAAGCGCCCGAAGCGGGCCCGCAAGCCTGACCAGAGCAAGGAGCTGGTGACGGCCGCCGCCGGCGAGGCAAAGCAGCCGAGCCCGGAAGCGGTCATTCCCTTGGACGATGATACGGAAGCGGCAAAGTTCTGACCTGGGAGCTTTGCTTTTCCTTCGCAAGCTCAGGGCGCCCCGCCCAGTTGGGGCGCCCTGGGCTCCCGCGCCAGAGAGGTGATTGTAATGCCGGTGGAGATGCTGTTATCGATAGATCTTTCTGAAGCGCAGTTCAACGAGATCAGCAACATGGTCAAGGGCCTGTGCGGGATCAATCTCCACAACGGCAAGAAGGAGCTGGTCAAGGCCCGCCTGACCAAGCGCCTTCGCAAGCTGCATTTTCGCGACTTCGCGGAGTACATGGCGTACGTCAGGAGCGACACGAGCGGGGCTGAACTGACGGCGATGCTTGATGCGCTTTCCACTAACCTGACAAGCTTTTACCGCGAGGGGGAACATTTTGAGTACCTGAGCGGGAAAGTGATCCCGCACATAATCGCCAAGGCCGGCAAGGTGACGCCGCGGCTTCGAATCTGGTCGGCGGGATGCTCATCCGGAGAAGAGCCCTACACCATTGCCATCGCGGTCAGCGAAGCATTTGGCCACCTGCCGCTCATGGATGCGAAGATACTGGCTACAGACCTGTCAACCCGCATGTTGGCCCGTGCCACAAGAGGCGTTTACGACGGCGAGCGCATCAAGGCCATCTCGCCGCACTTGCGGGCCAAGTACTTCCAGTGCGTGCAGACTCGCCCCGAAAGGCTCTATCGTGTCAATGACCGCATTCGGGCCCTCGTGCATTTTGCGCGGCTGAACCTGATGGACCACTGGCCGATGCGCGGGCCACTCGACGCGATCTTCTGCCGCAACGTGATGATCTATTTCGAGAAGCCCATGCAAAAGATGCTCATCGGTCGATTCTCGGAATTGCTGGCGCACGGTGGGACGCTTTTTATCGGCCATTCTGAAAGCCTGGCCGGCGTCCGCCATCAGTTCCGTTACGTGCAGCCGACCGTTTATGAAAAGCCCTAATGTGATCCGCTGGAGGAGAACGGATTGTGAAGCATATTGTTGGTGTAGCAGACATGAAGATAATCTCCCAGCCGGGTGAAACCATCGTCACCCACGCGCTGGGCAGTTGTCTGGGCATCGCGATCCACGATCCTTCCTCGCACGTGGGCGGAATCCTGCACGTGATGATGCCGCTTTCCAACGCGAACCCCGAAAAGGCCAAGGCCAACCCCTGCATGTTCGTCGACACGGGCCTTCCGGCGTTCTTTCGAAAGGCCTATACCGCCGGCGCGGCCAAGGGCCGACTGATCGTAAAGGTAGCCGGCGGGGCGAACATCCAGAACATGCAAAACGACTGTTTCGCCATCGGAGAAAGGAACTATACCGTGCTCAAGAAGATGCTCTGGAAGAACGGCATTCTCATCGATAGCGAGGACGTAGGCGGATGTATTGCAAGAACGATGTATCTGGAGGTGGGCTGCGGGCGCGTCTGGCTGACCACAGCCGGCACAATAAAGGAATTGTAGCATGCCGATTAACCTGCGAAAGACCGTGTCGGACGGGACGTTCCACCCTCGGGTGGTCCTGCCCGGCAACCTGAACGAATGGAGGAAGACAAAATGTCACTGAACGTACTGATCGTGGACGATAGCTCCGTGCTGCGAGCGATGATCATCAAGACGCTGCACATGGCCGGGCTTCCCATCGGCCAGGTGCACCAGGCGGCCAACGGACGCGAAGGTCTCGATGCCCTCGAGGACAACTGGGTGGACCTTGTGTTCGCCGACCTCAACATGCCGGTCATGAACGGGGAGGAAATGATCGAAAGAATACGCGACAACCCGGACTGGCAGGACATGCCGATCATCATCGTGTCCACCGAAGGCAGCACGACGCGAATCGATCGCCTGCTACAGAAAGGCACCAAGTTCATCCATAAACCCTTTACCCCCGAAGCCGTTCGGGAGGTCGTAAAAGAGATAACAGGAATCCACCATGAACAACAAGCTTGATGAAATACTTCGCCGCGTGGCCGAGAAGACCCTGGAGTCGCTGGCCTTCATGCTGCCGATGGACGAGGAATATCAGCCGGACGAGGCCCAGAGGCCGACCGAGGACGATTCGGCCCTGGTCGCGAGCGTCTGCTTCTCCGGGCCGTTCGGCGGCACGCTCTTCGTCGCGTTTCCCAGTTGCATGCTGTCCGAGCTGGCGGAGAACATGCTCGGACTGGACTTTGAAGCAGCCGCGCCGACCACGGACCAGCAGCGGGACGCCCTGAAGGAACTGGGCAACGTGATCTGCGGCAACCTCCTGCCGGAAATCGCCGGGGCCGAAGCCGAATTCGATGTCGGCGCTCCGGAGCTCCTGACCCAAGGCACGATACCTCAGAGCTATCGGCAGCGCCCGCTCTCCGCCGGAGCGCGGTTCTGGCTCGATTCGGGCAGTGTCCTACTGGGCCTGTTCACCGACGAGCCGGTTCCGGCCGCGGCGGGCCAGAGCGCGGATCAGAAAAAGGAACCCCAGCCGCATGATTAAGGTCCTCATAGTTGACGACTCATCCGTGGTCCGTCAGGTCCTGTCGGCCGAGCTTTCAAAGGCTGTCGACATCGAGGTCGTCGGCACGGCCATGGATCCTTACGTGGCGCGCGACAAGATCGTCAGTCTGCGTCCGGACGTGGTAACGCTGGATCTTGAGATGCCGCGAATGGACGGCCTGACATTCCTGGGCAAGCTGATGAGGTACTGTCCCCTGCCGGTGATCGTGGTCAGTTCTCTAACGCCGACGGGCAGCGAGACGGCCCTTGCCGCCCTGGACCTCGGTGCGGTTGAGGTTATCTGTAAGCCGGGTTCGGCATACACGGTCACCGAAGTATCGGCGGTGATCATTGACAAGATACGGGAGGCTGCGGGGGCACGAATCAGCAGGCCTCGCCTGCGGGAGCCCACCTCCGCCCGTGTGGCCGGACCTCGCGTCGCGTCCTTGCTGCATACCACCCACAAGGTGGTGGGCATCGGGGCATCTACCGGCGGGACCAAGGCCATCGAAAAGGTCCTGGTGGGCCTGCCGGTCGATACGCCGGGGACGGTGATCGTTCAGCACATGCCGGAGCACTTCACGGCGGCGTTCGCCGAAAGGCTCAATGGCCTGTGCGAGATGGATGTCCGCGAGGCAAAGAACAACGACGCAGTGGTACCGGGCGTGGCGCTGATAGCTCCCGGAAACAAGCACATGGTCCTGAGGCGCGACGGGGCCCGTTACTACGTGGAAACGAAAGGCGGCCCGCCCGTGCATCACCAGCGGCCGAGCGCCGACGTGCTGTTTCATTCCGTAGCCAGGCAGGCCGGGCCGAACGGCCTGGGGGTGCTCCTGACGGGAATGGGCGCCGACGGCGCGGAAGGTTTGCTGGCCATGCACAAGGCCAAGGCCCATACAATCGCGCAGGATGAGGCAAGTTGTGTGGTTTTCGGCATGCCGAGGGAGGCGATCGAACTCGGTGCCGCGGAAGAAGTGGTTCCTCTGGGCATGATCTCCGGACGGATCGTCGCGAGTCTGGTAGGCAAGACCCCTGCAGGCGTCTGAAGCAGCCGCGCCGCTGGGCGAAATAGAATGGAGATAAGAACATGGTGACAGTTGAGAACATTCTGATGACCAAGGGGCCCGACGTGATCGTTGCGTCCCCCGAGGACAACGTCATGGATGCAGCGAAGATGATGGCCCAGGCCAACGTAGGCGCCGTTATCATCAGGGACAACGACCAAATCAAGGGCATATTCACCGAGCGTGACCTGCTTCACTGCGTCGCCGCCGGCAAGAAGGACCTGGCGGCCATTCCGCTGGGGCAGGTGATGTCCTCACCGGTAAAGAGTTGCCGCCTGGCCGATGACGTACGACAATGTGCCGAGGTGCTCCAACGGGGGCACATTCGTCATCTGGCCGTTAATGAGGACGGCGCACTGGTCGGCGTAATCGGCCTCAGGGACCTGCTGGCCCTGCGGCTTGATGGTCAAAGTTGAAGGGGTATGCGACGATGAGACAGACGTCGGAGAAATTCCGAAGCATCTTTCTCTTGTGGTTCGCCGTTCTCGCGGTGGGAGTTGTATCGATGTGCGGCTCCGCAGCCGCGGGCGCCGGTGTGGAACAGGCCGCGGGCGTTATCTATTACCAGGTAACCTTCGATGGCGGCACGGTCCGCGACCTGGCTGAGCCTCCAAAGACCCGTAAGGGGATTCGGCGTGTCGTCCGCATCGCGCGCTTCGACGCGGATTTCAAGGGCTACCAGGTTCTCACGACGGAAGGCGCGGCCATGAGGCTCGTGCACACCGGGCGCACGGTGAAGCACGAACTGACATGGAACGGCACGGCGTGGGTCGCCCCACAAGACAGGGCCAAGCCATCCGCCCAGCCGGCGGGGACAACGAAGATGCCGGCGATCCAACAGGAAGTCCGCAAGATCGAGGCGGTGCTCATCGCCCTCAACGAGCGCCTCAAGCAGCACGACCACACCGTCGCACAGGCGGAAAGAAAGCTCACCTCCGTCAAGGGCACGGAGGCTGAAACAGCCGCCGCGCAGGACCTCAAGAAGGCCCGCAAGTCTCGCCAGGAACTGCTGGCGATCATCAAGCAGTACCAGCGGACCCTCGAGGCGATGAAGGATGCGGCTGGGGGCAAGAACGCGGCCCGCCCCACCGGCAAGGTCGAACATCTGCGCCGCCCGCCAGCCAAAGCCGACCTCGGCGCCGCCGAGGCCACCGCACGCAAGGCCATCCTGCCGCACCGCGTGCTCGTCCGGAAGCTGCCGCCCGGCAAGGGTAAACGCAGGTACATCGTGTGCATGAGGCATTCCGAGGCCGGGCGCTTCGGCGCGCTGTATTACATAGCCTACGCCGACACCGACGGCGACGGCACGCCCGACAAACTCATCGCCCGGTCAAACCTGGCCTCGGCCAAGGCGCCGGGTGAGTGGACGCAATGGACGTTCACCACGTCAGAGCCGTCGGTCTTCGCCGGCTGCGCATACCTGGAAGCGACCGCCGGCGCATATCGCCGAAGAGCGCCAACCGCCACGAAGGACCGGCGCAGGGGCGGAACCGAGGTATACGTGGGCTCCTTTTTCGGCGCCGTGCCGAGACACCGGCAGACCTACTGGCCTTACCTGGGCAACATACGGATTCGCGTCAATCAGAACCCGGACGCGTATACCAGGGACGGGCCGGAGATCATCTTTCGATAGGACGCCGTCCCCGGGCGCCCGCTCAGCCCGCGATGCCCTTCCAGCCGGCGTTCAGGTCCTCCAACATGCTGATCACCTCGCGGATCATCTGGGGGTCCTTCTTTACATTGGCCAGAGTCAGATGCCGCCTCATGAAGTCGTACAGCGAGCGAAGGTTCTGGGCGATCTGGCCACCGGCCTCCATGTCCAGGTCGAGGTCCAGTTCAACCAGGATCTCCATGGCCCTGATTATGCAGTCTCCCTTCTCGCCATCGTGGCCGGCTTCGAGTTCGTCGATCGCCTTCTTGAGGAACTTCATCGCCCCCTCAACCAGCATCACGACCAGGTGTCCCGGCGACTGGGTTGTTATTGCGTTGTCCCGATATCTCTCAATTCCGTCCATGGCTCTGTTCCTCAGACGCGGGCATTAACCCCAGCCCATTATGCTCGAAAGTGACATCATCATCGCCTCGAACGCGCCGCTCTGGGCTTCCAACCGCGCCAGGTTCGCTTCCAGGCGGGCGAACTTCGAGCGCAGCCGCGTTTCCTCACGCTCGAGCCGCTTGGTCTGACGCTCGATGTTGTCTTCGAGGGCCTCTATGTGGCCTTGGAACCCTTCCTTGACCACGGCTATGTCGCCCGTTTCATCGTCCAGGGCGTTGATGACCAGATCATAGAGCGAGCCCCCGAGCCCCCGCAGAACGCGAATCTCGGCCGTCTGCGTGCTGCTCACGCCGTCCCACTGCGCCGTGAAGACCAGCCCCCCCTCGGGAGTGTCGGATTCGCCCCACAGCGTGTTCCCCTCCCAGGTGGCGTTCCGCCACGGTGTTTCGCCTTTGGTGCGGATTTTCGCCTGTACAATGTTGCCGCTGCCGTCGAAACCGATCTCGACCTCGTATATGCCCGCCTCGGTGTCCTCTTCGGCGCTGGTGAACTGAATGTAAGTGTCGTCGGAAACACCTGTTGCCAGCGCCGACATCAGCGACACCACGGCGTAATAATCGTCCTCGATCGCCTCATCCAGCGCGGTGGAATCCACCTCCAGCTTTCCTTCGGAGTCGAACGTGACCCCGATTTCGGCCAGCATCGTGTAGGACTCGACCAGCGGGTCAAATCCCTCCGCCCTGCCCGACAGGATCATCCGAATCCGGCTCAGTATGTTGGTCACGGAATAGCTGCCCTGAAGCGCACCGCTGGTCTCAGTCTCCTCGTCGTACCGGGTGTGCTCGTTCATGGTGTCGACCATGGTGTTAAACGTGGTCACCAGGGTCTCAAGGCCGTTCTTGACCGAGCTGGTCCGCCTGGTCAGGCCCACCGTTACGCTCTCGCCTGCGCCTGTGGTGTTCTTGAGCGTCAGTGTCACGTTCGGGATCACATCCGTGATCGTGTTGCTGTCCCTCTCGATCCAGTCACTGCTGGGGTAGCCGTCCACGCGAATCTGCGCATCCTGAGCGGCCTGGGTCACCGTCCAGTTGTCGCCCACATCATCAAAGCCCGTCAGGGTCGTGCCCCCGCCGATCGTGATCTCGCGCCCGCTGCCGCTGTCCTTGCCGGTCAGCACCAAGTGGTAAACATGATCCGCGTCCACCGTGTATTCCAGGATGCTTGCGTTGACCCCCGGGTTCTCCGCATCGTCGTTTATCAGGTCCACAAGGTCCGTCAGGGTCGAGCCCGTGCCGGTGTTGATCGTCCTGGTTACCCCGTCGTAGGTATAGACAAACGCGCCGCTCTGCCCATCGGTCTTGGTCCAGTCGGCCTCGTCATTGAGCTCGGCGACGGCGTCTCCGGCGGTCAGCGTCTGGGCCAGTTCGCCGACGGGGCCCGGCTCTTCGGCCGTCAGATCCAGGTAATACTGCCCGGTGTCAAAGACAACGGATGCGGCGTCGTAGCCGCCGACGGCCTGGCTCCTGACGTTGATCAGCGCCGCAACCTGATTCATCGTATACCCGGTGGAGGCGGCAAGGACCACCCCGTCGATATCGGTCTCGCCACCGAAGTCAAAGGTATACGTTGCCCCGTTGCCCGTGGTGGTGAACCACGTGGCGTCCGCGTCGGCCACCCCGTTGGTGTTGCGGGCGCCGGACGTGCTGGAGCCCACCGTGGAGGTCTCCGCCGCCACGCCCAGGTCGTGAACGAGGGTGTGGGACTTGGCCAGTTGATTGATCTTGATGTCGTGGGTGCCTTCGATGCCCCCGGAAGACGCTATGGCCGACAGGATGGTGGTGTCCGACGATGAAGCCGCCACGCTCAGCAGAACATCCGCATCCGCGAGCTCGCCGGCGATGCTCTTCAGGTACCTCAACTGGGCGGCGATGCTGTCAACGGCGCTGGTTTTCTCCTCCCACTGCTCCTTCCGTATTTCCTGAAGCGCGATCGGCCGGGAGCTGATGGCGAGGATCCGAGTGACAAACGTGTCGGTGTCTATTCCTGAGAATACGCCTGCCAGGGCGAGGCTGCCCATGTTCTTACTCCTGCCGCCAATGGTACGGGCGGCGGTCGGTGAGTTCCGTGCTCAGCACCTTTATTATCGAGCGGGGACGAGGAAACTTGAGGATTGCTTCCCCGAGCCGGAGTGGATCCCCTGGCGGACCTGCACAAGGCTGGCTGTTGAAAAAGTCTACGAGTCCACGAATGTCACGAGGATGTGGATTGAACCCAGGGATTCAAATCCCTGGGCTTTCAGACCCATCCAAATTCGTGTAATTCGTGGAGAATGAGCCGTGGACTTGCGCGGGGATAACGTCGGTATCGTTGTGGATAACCTGGGGATAATATCTCTCGTGTCATCGCAAGTCTTTTGTCATAATATAGTTAGGAATATGAGAACTCTCTGGCAATACGTGTGTCACTGGAGTGTAGGCCCAGGAGGCCTACGGGTTTGTAGTAAGTGCCCGGTAGTCAATCGGGGGGCTCGATAAGGACGCGGCCGTTGTCGTCCTTGTAGAGGGCGGTGATGCCGGGGTTGGCGAGTTCGAGTTCATCGATGATCTTCATCTGCCGCTTGACCACAGCTTGCACGGTCGACAACTGGTGGACCATGATGTCGCGGATGGAGATCATGCCGATCGGGTGCGTACCCCGGGCGATAGGCAGATGGCGGATGCCGTGATCGGCCATGACCGCCTGGACCTCGGTCAGCGGGGTATTAAGACCGCACGACACGACCTTCCGGACCATGATGTCGTTCACCAGGGCGTTGATGGGGACCAAGCCTCGGGCCATCACCTTGGTAAGAATATCGCGCTCCGAGATGATGCCGAGCATGTCTCCCCGGTCGTCAACGACGACCAGACAGCCCACATTGTTGTCTCTCATAATGACGGCGGCGGCCTGGACACTGGCCTCGGGCCTGGTGGTCAGCACGGGGACATTCCTGGACACGACCGCCTCGACATAGTGTTCCTTTACCATGATATCTCCCTTTACCGTATCCGCCATGGGGACCGCTGCTCCGCAGCTGGTCACATGACAGGTGATGAGTCAGCAATAGCGACACAGACCTGTCCCTTGGGGAGACACAGAGGAACAGAGGCAAGAAGGCTGGCTTCCTCCCTGCTTACCTGCCGGAGGGAGGGCAGGTCTGTTCTCTCTGCGTCCCCCCTGGGGGCAGGTCTGTATTCCCGATGCATCGGGATCGTTTTCATCCTATCTACCAGCACAGCGACATCCGGGCGAGGCGCTCGGAGATGACGCCTCGGCGCCAGTGGCCCATCGCATTGGCCCGAGCCACCCGCAGGACGTTGGCGTCGTTCTCCCGGGCTACCAGCTCGGCGATGTGCCGCCGGTCGCCCTTCGGTGTGTCGATGATTGCCCGCAGGTGGCCCATACACCCGGGGCACACCTGGTCGCCGCTTGGATCCGCGGTGCCGCCGCACAGCAGGCACGTTCCTGGAATATGGCCCTCGGGGAAGTAGACGCCGGACAAGTTAAGGGGTTTGGCTTCCGTACCGTTCATCTGTCGCTCCTTCCGTCGCCGGTTTTTCCCACCCCCGAGGACCACCTGCTTGCCATCCCCGCCCTGCCGCCGAAAAAGCCGGCGCCGCGGGCCTTTCCGTGTGCAGTCCCGGCGCGCCGGGACATTCCCTATCGCTCAATCGCCGAAAAAAAGAAGGGCAACCCGGTGGTCGGTACTTGGGGGCGGTTGGTTACCGGGCTGCCACATCTTTTCACTCTACGTATTCAGTTTTTCCAGCTACCGAGAGATTATTATCTCAGCAGTGTCAGGGCCATCTGCGGCATGGAGTTGGCCTGTGCCAACATAGCCGTGCCCGCTTGTGCCAGCACCTGGTTCCGCGTCATGGCCGCCATCTCGGTCGCCACGTCAACGTCCGAGATTCGGGATTCGGCTGCAAGGAGGTTCTCAGACTGAATGTTAAGAACCGTCGTCGCAGCGGACAGGCGGTTCATCCAGTAACCAAGCTGAGCACGGTAGCTGTCCTTGGTGCCGATTGCGGTAGTTACAACGGCCAGGGCAGCCTCGGCGTTGGTGGCTGAGTTCAGAGTGGCGGTACCAGAGGCGTCGCTGCCGTCGGTGGACGCGGCGTCGCCGATCCAGTTCCCGGCCGTGCCATCCAGTTGGGAAATCGCTGCGCCCGCGGCGCTGAATGTCAGCGTCGAGTCGCCGGCCGTCGAAGAGGAAATCCGCAGCCGGTAGGCGTTGTACTCGGTATCAAGGTACGCATCCGCCATCGCGTAGCCCGCACCGGTGTTGATCGCGGAGACCAACTCGTTCAGCGTAATCCCGCTAGCCGCATAGGAACCGATGTCGACCTCAGTGGAGTCGCCGCCGGCGGAGAACAGGAAATCAAGGAGATCATCCGTGGTATCGGTGATATCCGTATCCGCAATGTAGAGGTTGTCGGCACTGGCCTTGTACGTAGAGTGCGTCCAGACTTCCGCGACGGCCGCAACGGAGGTGAGCCCGAGCCCCGTGGCCGTCATGGCTGCCGACGTGATGCTGATTTTATCCGTCCCACCCAGATGGATGTTGACCGTCACACCCGACGCGGCGAGCAGCTTCTTTTCGTTGTAGGCCGTGGAGTTGGCGATACGTGTGATCTCCGACATCAGCTCGGAGAACTCGCTGTCCATAATCGTTCGCTGGGCGGTACTGTACGTGTCGTTCGATGCCTGCTCGGCGAGTTCCTTCATGCGGATCAGGATCTCATCCGATGCCGCCAGGGCACCTTCAGCAGTCTGGAGCAGGTTAATTCCATCCATTGCGTTTCTTGAGGCCTGTCTGAACATCGCCACGTCAGCCCTGATCAACTCTCGGACGGCCAGGCCTGCGGCATCGTCCCTGGAACTGTTGATTCTCAGGCCTGACGCAAGCCTTTCCACACTCGTTCCCAGGGCATCATAACTCCTGCCCAGGTGGCGTGCGGCCGTTTCTGACATCAGGTTGTTTCTGATTGCAAGCATTCTTTGGTCTCCTTACCAAGTACCCTAGTTCTGGCGAACAGGACCACCATGGCCTGTTGTCTGCGCTTTGGTTTCGATAAATAAAAGCCCGACCAAACGTTACACCCTTGTCGACGACAACCGAACCGCAGGTGGAAGCCCGCTGCTCTGCGTTGTCAAACCCCGTTATCGATGGCAATGTGGATAACTTAAGGGCCTTGCGAGAGAATTGTCCGCCCGTCAGGGCCGACCCGGATCCGGCTCAATGAGGGCTGGACCGGCGAGACGTGCGCAAGTGCTTGCTACATAAGGAGAAACGGGAAGTTTGGCCGCGGCAGCCCCCTGCTTTCCCGCCGAGCCCGAGCAAATGAAATTTTCTTGAAGTTTCCTGATTTACAATGAGGCGGGTGTTGGTCCGCCACGTTCGACACGGCCCATCGCGTAAGTTTGCTGGGGCCAGCGGCTCCGCCAGCAACGTCAGATCCCGGTCGAAAGAATGTGTTCCGCGGCCCGGTCGGCGGCCTCGGGTGTATCAAGTTGACCCGATTCCAAGAGTTCCCTGGCCTGGGTCACGGCCTGAAGGTCTATTTCCTCGGTGGCAGTAGCCTTGAGGATGTACTGCCTGTAGGCCGCGTCGCCGGTGGGCGCCTCCCTGTCCGGCTGAGCAGCCTTGACATCAGGCGACTTTGCCGGGGGCAGCTTGGGGAGGTTCTCATCCGGCAACCCATGTGCGCTCACGTTTTCGGGTCCGTCTATTCTCACGCTCTTGGCTCCTGCTATCGTTCGCCAAAGTCATTGTCGGCGGCACGGCCGGTTTCTTGAATGATATCGGAGAAATTCTTCAATTTTCACGATTTTTTCTAAAGTTTTGGGGCAAACATACTCGATATTACTCGGCTCAGCCCGCGCCGGGTCGCGGGAGTGTGTGGGCCGCTTCAAAGGCAACGAATTTCCCGAAGATCTTCGGGCTCACCATCGCGACCCGCCAGTCTATGGGCCTGTATCCGCTTCGCATCTGTTTGTTGAAGAAATTGTGAATGCGCTCTTCGGTGTCCTTCTCCCTGGTGTCCCAGACGTTGTCAATCGCCCAGACCAGGCGTCCGTTCCTCAGGTCCATCAGGCGCAGGTACAGGCCCACTTGCATGGAGGGATGAGGGCGAAAACTCCTCACCTGGCCGATAATTATCCCGTCGCATTTGAATGCCCGCCGCATGTCCCGAAGTTGCTCCATGGTAAAGCCGGCCCGCCCATCGAGCGACAGCGTTTGGCAAAGAGGGTCCTGCCTGCTTACCACGTCAACGTGAAAGAGCCTTCGGGCCTGAATGGCCTGAGCCAACGCGACGGTCATATCGCCTGCCACGCGCGGGGCACTATCCAGGCCGGCCAATTCCAGGAAGACCACCCGGCGCAGCCTGGTCAGGTCCTGCGGGCTGCTCAGATAGTGCGCGATGTCAGCAGGGTGCTGCGTGCAGCCGCTCCAGGCTGCTGCGGCCAGGCAAAACAGTGCGGTTCGTGAAAGTTTATTCAGCGGATTCATCGGCCTCTTCCTTCGGTAAGCAGGGCTTCTTGTGTAGCGGGGCGCGTCCGGGCCCCACGGGCTTCTTGTGCGGGTTGCGTGGCCGCAGGGGGATGAGCAACCGGGGCGACGGTGGGCACGGTGACCTCTCCCCCAAGCAATTTCAGAACCTTGGTCAGGGCATCCAACTGCGCCCTCTGGGCCTGGCGCATCTCCTGGCGAAAGCCCAGGACACTGGCTTTCCAGTTCTCCAGTTGCTTCTGGAGTTCCATCAGCATGTCATTGGCGTCCTGGAGTTCCGTTTCGGCCAGGCTCAGGTCGGTCTGGAGCTTCGTAACCTGCTGCTTGAGCTCCACGCTTTCCTTGCGCAACAAGCGGTTGTCCTGGCCGGCCCGCGCGAGTTGGTCGGACACTTCAGAGTATCTTTTCGACCACTCTAGAGCGGCATCCACGGCGGTGTCGGACGCGGCCCGGGTCTCATCATGAATCGCGGTCTTCCTGAGATAGTCTAAGTCGCCCTTCCGGCCCTGCGGGTCGTCATTGACCTTTGCCTGCTTGGCCTGGAGCGGCTTCCATTGACACCCGCTCAGCGCCACAGCCGCGATGAACAACACCACTAGTGCTTGCTTAATTCGTTGCATGTCTCGTTCTCCTTCGTCCCAATGTACACCCTGCATACCGGCGCCGACTCAGGCAGTTAGCCTTGACCCGACGGATCGGCACAGGAGCAATCCAGATAAATCCTTTTGCCGCAAGTGCAGGTTACCTCGATGACGGCGGCGTTGTCCTTTTGCTCGGTGATCCGGGCAGTGGGCCCGCCGGCCGACGAAACCTGCAACTGGGGAAGTTCCAGCTTGCGCTTTCCAGCCATCCTAACCATGTCCTTCTTGATAATCCCAGTTCGAGGCATTAAGCACGTCCCTTTTTCACCCGGCCCGATCTCTCATGCGTAGTAATCCACGGTATGGTCGTCCTGGCCCTTTTCGTCATCCTCGTCCTCGACATTCTCGTCGATTTTCTCGCCGGCGGCGTCCTGCGGGCCGCGGGGCTTCTTGCGGCGAGGGGGACGCTTGCGGCGATTCTTCCGGTTTGGCGACGGGGCCGACCTCGAAGTCTCATGCTCCCGGTTTACCGCGTTCACCCTGTAGTCCTCAGCGGCCATGACTCTTTACCTCAAACTCATTGATAACTTGAACAGCGCACCGGCGTGCAACTGACTGACACGCGATTCGGTAATGGCCAACGTCTTTGCGATCTCTTTCATGGTCAGGTCTCGCTCGTAGTACAGCAGCAGAATAATCCTGTCTCTCTTGGGCAGTCCCTGGATCGCCTTGGAGACACGTGCGAGCAGTTCGTTTCGTTCGGCCTGAGTATCCGGCGCCGGGCCTTTGGCCACCAACCTCATCTCCTCCAGCGCCGGGCGCTGCTGGCTGAGGCCGTGAATCGACAGAAATGTCTGTTTCCGCGTTTCCTGAAGCGTTCGGTATAACTGCTCCTGGGATATTCCCGCGGCGTCGGCCAGTTCCGCATCGCCGGGGGGCGTGCCGCGCTGGTTGGACACTCTCTGATAGGTCGCCTGAATATGTTTGACCTTCCCATGGATCAGTGCGGGAACGAATGACCTGCCTCTTAACTCGTCAATAATGGCCCCACGCACCCGGATGTAGGCGTAGGTCCTGAACTCGGCCTCCTTTCCAGGGTCGTAGGCCCGGGCGGCCTTGACCAGCCCGACCGTGCCGGCCGAAATCAGGTCTTCCATCTCTACAACGTTACCGGACAAGTAGGGGGCGACCTTATGCGCGATGTGGCGTACCATCGGAAGGTTATCGAGAATCCAGCGCTCCTCTGCCCCCTCCCGCGACTGACACGCATAGGCCTGCGAAGCCTTCTCACGAAGAACCTTCGTGGGTGTCAGGCCGGATATGGTTCCATGGGTATTCACGATTACTGCTGGTCCTTCCCGTCGCTGGTTTCATCCTTCTCGGGCTCGGGCCTGACCGCTGCCTGGACGATAATCCGAAATGCCATGTTTCCAACAAAGTTGGTCAGTACGTAAATTACCGCCGCACCCGCCACGGCCCGCAGGCCGCAGAGCAGCAGTGGGACCCCGCTGAACCAACCGACAATCGCCAGGCCGAAAAACCCGATACTCGCAATGCTTGTCGATAACCGTCTCATATTCCCACATTATCCAACGGTCGCGGGCTCGGCCGCAGGCTGGGCCATCGGCTCGGCCTTGGGCGGACCCGCACGGTCGGCGGATTCTTCCGCCTGCTGCCGAAGGGAAACAGTGGCCAAAGACTCCACGCTTGTGCCGATTGCCACCTCGTCGTACGCCAACACCGGCAACTGCGACACCTGACGGGCCAACATGTCGGCCAAGTGAACTCGCAGCCGTGGCTCACAAAGCAGCACAACCTTGTCGTGGCCCTGCTCCATGGCCGACTTCCATGCGTTTGCGATTTCCTCCGCAAGTTCGATGGCCCGCTCCGGCGTCAGGGCGAGTGTATCGTCACCGCCCTCGGCCTTGAGGGTGCTGCAAAGTTCGTACTCCAGAGGCGGTTCAAGCACGACCGCCTGAATCTTGCCTTCCGCGTCGCTGTGTTGCTCGGTGATCGTTCGGACCAGCGCTTTTCGGGCCATCTCCGTCAGGAACTTGGGGTCTTTGCTCTTTTCGGCGTTGTCGCCAATCGCTTCGAGAATCTGTCTGAGGTCCCGAATCGGGATCCCATCGCGAAGGAGACTCTGCAGCACACGCTGCAGCAGGCCGATCGAGATGACCTTGTCCATGACTTCATTGACGAGTGTGGATTCCTTGTCCCGCAGTCTGTCCACCAGGACCTGAACATCATCTCTGGACAGCAATTCGTGGGCGTGCCGTTTCAGTGCCTCGGCCAAATGGGTCACCAGGACCGATTCGGGCTCCACGACGGTGTAGCCGTTAAGTTCCGCCTGCTCTTTCTGGTCCGGGTCGATCCACAGGGCCGGCAGATTGAAAACCGGTTCCTGCGCAGGCTGGCCCGGGACCTCCTTCTGCACGGTACCCGGGTCCATCGCCAAGTGCTTGTCGGGCTCCAGGCGACCGGAGCTGATCACGTGATTGTACAGGCGGATTTCGTAGCTGTTGGGGTCGAGCGTGACGTTGTCGCGGAGCCGGACCAGCGGCAAGATTATGCCGTATTCCTGCACGAACTTCCGCCGCAATGGGGCAATCCGGTGTGAGAGGCTCGTCTTCTGCCGAGGATCCACCGTCTTGATGAGCCGGCTTCCAACCTGAATCGAAAGCCTGTCCACATCGAGCAGTTCTTCCACCGGGGCCTGATCGGCCTCGAGGCGGCGGTTGGTGGGCTTCTTCTGGGCGATCTCTCGCTCATGGCGGCCCAATACTCTGGACAGCAAGCCCGTCCCCACCGCGAGCACCAGGAAGGGAATCTTCGGGAAGCCGGGCACAAAGATCATCGCGCCCAGCAGGAATGAGGAGATTGCAAGCGGCCGGCTGCGGGCCAGCATCTGGCAAATGAGGTCATGGCTGACACTCCTCATCGTCGAGGCCTTGCTGATAAGAAACCCCGATGACGTGGCAATGATCAGGGCGGGAATCTGAGTTACAAGGCCGTCCCCCACAGCCAAAATAGAGTAGGTCTTTCCCGCATCGGTCAGCGTCATTCCCCTGCCCATGCCGACGGCCAGCCCCCCGACGAGGTTGACGGCGGTGATGATAAGTCCCGCTATGGCGTCGCCTCGTATGAACTTGCCGGCCCCGTCCATCGCCCCGTAAAACTCGCTTTCCCGGACGATCTTCTGCCGCCGCCGACCCGCTTCGTCCTCGCCGATGAGCCCGGCATTCAGGTCGGCGTCAATGGCCATCTGCTTGCCGGGCATGGCGTCCAGATGGAACCTGGCGGCCACCTCGCTTATCCGCTCGGAGCCCTTGGTGATCACAACGAACTGAATCACCACCAGGATCAGAAATATCACCAGCCCGATTATGATGTTACCGCCCACCACAAACTGTCCGAACGTCTCAATGATACGCCCGGCGTCTCCGTGAAGAAGGATAAGGCGCGTTGAGGCCACGTTCAGCGACAGGCGGAACAGCGTCACGAACAGCAGAAGTGAAGGGAACGCCGAGAATTCTATGGACTCCCTGGCTGACAGGACCACGACCATCGTCGCCAGGGCAATGGCAATACTGCAGGAGAGCAGGCCATCCAGCACAATTGTGGGCAGCGGGATCAGCAATGTCGCCAACACCACGGCCAGACCCAGCGCAAAGACCACATCGTTGTTGGCAAGCAGCCGGTTCAACCCCTTGGGCGGTGAGTCCAGCAGAGAGGAACCAGCCGTGTTTTCAGTCTCTGGGTTCATTGTCAGCTACGGCCCTGTCTGGATGTCTGGGTCTTCCTTCGCATGCGGTATATCATCGCCAGCACCTCGGCCACCGCGACGAAAAGTGTCTCGGGTACGACCTGGTCCACCTCGACGGCGGTGTAAAGTGCGCGGGCCAGATGCGGCCTTTCGACAATGGGCACATTGTGCTTCCTGGCGACCTCTTTGATCTTCTGGCACAGGAAGTCGGCCCCTTTGGCGACCACCCGCGGGGCGTCCATGGTTTCGGCATCGTAGCGAAGCGCCACGGCATAGTGGTCCGGATTCGTGACGACTACGTCGGCAGTGGGAACCTCCTGAAGCATCCGCCTCCGGGCCGCAGCCAACTGGGCTGCGCGGATGCGGCCCTTGATCTCGGGCGAGGCCTCGTGCTGCCTGCGCTCTTCCTTCACCTCCTGGTGGGTCATTCGCAGTTGGCGCTTGTAGTTCCAACGCTGATAGAGCATGTCCACCAGAGCGATGGCCACCAGGGCGACCACAATCCTGGCCACCAGGCCGAGTATAAGCCTGCCTATTGCGTAGAGGGTCGCCTGCGGCGTCGCCCACTGCAGCAAGAGCACAGCATCGAAGCGGCTACCCAGATAGTGCCACGCAATCGCCACAATAACAGCTAGTTTCACCGTCGCGATCAGCAGTTGCATGATGGAGCGAAACGAAAAGAGATTCTTCAGGCCCTTTATCGGTGACAGGCGGCTCATATCAGGCTTCAGTGCCTTGACGCTGAAGGCCCAGCCGCCAACCGCCATGCTGCCGAAGGCCGAGGCGACAACTGTAACCGCCAGAAACGGCGCCAGCGCCGTAAGGCATCCTGTCGCCCGCGTCTGCAGCAGGTGGACAAACGTGCGGACATCCATTGGGCCGGCCAGAGACAGCGACAATCCTTCGCTAACCTGGAGCGTCAGCCAGCCGAAGAGCCGCTCAGCTCCCAATGCCATCGCCACAAGCAGGGCCCCTATCATCACGGCCGAGGAGACCTCCTTGCTTTCCGGGATTTGCCCCTTCTCCCTGGCCTTCCTCAGACGCTCGGGGGTCGCCTTCTCAGTGCGTTCTGACGCGGACTTTTCGGCCATGCTTCACAGAACCCTTGGCTATGCAGCGATAAGGAATCGGTTCATCCATCTGGCCAGTTCGACCGTGAACGTATTCAGCGTGGGCATGATGGCCGCCGCCATGAACAGGCCCATACCCACACGCAGCGGGAAACTGGCCATCAGGACGTTCATTTCCGGCAGGGCCTTGGCCAGGATCGATAACAGAATCGCCAGGACCAGGAACCCAGTCAGCACCGGGGCCGCCAACTTCAACCCAAACAGCAGCATCTCCGAGCCGGCGCTTACCAAACCTTCGGTCAGGGCAGGAATGTTCGGCACAGCTGCTATTGGGAAGGAATTGAAACTGCGGGCCAGTACCATAAGCAGGATGCGATGGCCCCCGGCCGAGAGAAACAACACCACAAAGATCATCTCAAACAGCGTCGCAATCGGCCGGGACCGGACCCCGCTGGCGGGGTCGAAGACCCCGGCATCAGCAAATCCCATCTGCCTCGCGGCAATGAGCCCCCCCTGCCGGACGGCCGCGAAGATGAATCTCGCCGCGAAACCCAGCGCCAGGCCGACGATGGCTTCCTGGAGGATCAGGATGATCGCTCCGAGCCAACCTACGCCGGCCGGGTGCGATGCCGGCGGCAGGATTGAGGCAAAGAAGAACGTTAGAAGCAGCGCGATACCAGCCCGGACGATCCACGGCAGAGCGTGCCAGCCGAATATTGGCGACACTGCAACAAATGCCGCCACTCTCGACATTAGCAGCACAAAGGGCAGCAGAATGGCGATCCAGTCTTCCATGGTCAGCGCGCCAGTCCTACAGAATGAATGTGATTGAATATCTCCGCGGTAAAGCCAACCGCCACTTGCATCATCCACCCGCCGCAAATAAGCAGGGTGATGCCGACACTGAGAAGTTTCAAAGCCAAGCCCAGGGTCATGTCCCTGATGGAAGTAACGGCTTGGAGCATGGCTACCAGCACACCGACAACCAGCGTTACCGCCAGCACCGGCCCAGCCACCATCAGCGTCGTTTCCAATCCCCGTTTGCCTATATAGAGAATCAGGTCTCCGTCCATATTCGGCCTCAGTGAAAACTGGTTACCAGTGTCATGGCCAGCAGCCGCCAGCCATCCACCAGCACGAAAAGGATGATTTTGAAGGGCAGGGAAATAATCGCCGGGGGAAGCATCATCATTCCGGCACTGAGCAGGATGCCCGATACAACCAGATCCACCAGGAGGAACGGCACGAACAGCAGGCATCCCATCTCAAAGGCTTTGCGGAACTCGCTGATGGCGAACGCGGGCATCATTACGTGTGCGGGAATATCGGCGACGGATTTCGGAGGGTCGATCTCGGCCAGTTCCACGAACATCTCCAAGTCCGCCGGGCGGGTCTGGCGCGACATGAACTCCTTCATAAGGTTATGGCTCTTGGCGCAGGCATCGGGAAGGGCCATTTGGTCGTTCAGATAAGGTTCCAGGGCCTGCTGATTGATCTGCGAGAACGTCGGCGCCATCGTGTGAAGCGTCAGGAACATCGCCAGCCCGATCAGCGCGATGGTCGGCGGGATGTTCTGTGTGGTAAGGGCCCTGCGAATGAACGCGAGCACTATTATAATCCGCGTGAAGGATGTCATCATCACCAGCATGCTCGGCAGGACGGCCAGGAGAGCAAAGACCACTGCCAGTTTCACGGGGGGCGACCAGTCATTAGCCTGCCCCGGTTCTGAAGAGGTGGCCTTGTTTATCAGGTCAAGCACCTTTCCGGGATCAGGCAGCGAGGTGTTCGCCTGCTGCGTCGTAGGCGCCGGGTCCTGCGCAGAGGCCGTGCCCGCTTGTACCCCCAGAACAACAAGAAGGATCAGCACGAATCCAAGCCGCATCACCATTCCGCGATTTGCCATTATCATTTCACCATTTACTTCGCCGATGCATTTATCCCGTTTCCGGCTGGTTCGAGGAACCGGCGACGGCGAGTGCTGCGGGCGGCCCTTCAGCCTCGACGTCGCGGGCTACCTCGGCGTAGTTTCCCGCGAACGCGTCGGTTACGTCGCCGAGTCTGACCACGCCGTCGCGTGAACTGCCCACGAGAACCTTCCTGTCGCCGACCTGAAGCAGATGAACGCTCTTGTGCGGGCCCAGATATGCCGTCTCCAGTACGGAGATTCGCTTTCCTCTGGACTTGGCCAGCCTTGGCAGGAGTTTCTTGACCACCACGATTGCCACAACGCCGACGAACAGTATTACGAGCGTAGCAGCCAGCATCTGCCATGCTATCCCCGTGGTTTCCCCGTCGCCGGGAAACCCTTGGCGGAACCCCCCCGGGCGTGACGTGGGCGCGGAGGCCCACACTCTCTCAACCGCCAGGAGCATCACCATAGCGGCGCCGATACCGGTGTACAGCCACCCAGTGGACCCGAGAATCCTTGAAAATGAACACATTCTCTTCACGCCAGTGTAAGATTGCATATTGCGTGCCAGAGATTCACACACCTTGGATATCGCAAGGTGGCGGATATACGCCGACAGCATCCGGAAAGTCCGGAAGTGTAGGATGGCTTTATCCCCCCTTGAATATGGCACTTACGCAATCATCGCCGTTGTGCCCCCCCACCTTTGCCGGCCTGCCGACCGAAGCCGCAGCCGCCGGCGATGCGCCAATGTGCAGGAATCGGACAGCTTCCACAGGAAAGTGTCGAAAAACTTACAGATAGACACCGGGTGTTTCTCAAGCCTCCTCGGCCTGCTCATCGCCCTGGCTGTCCTGTGAGAGGATTTCCTCAACTCGCACGCCCAGTCGCCCGTCAGCAACAACCAACTGCCCGGTGGCGAACTTTATCTCCCGCAGGAACACGTCCACCGGCTCGCCCGCCTGCTTATCCAATTTCAGGATTGAGCCGGGGCCCATCTGGAGCAATTGGCGGACCTGCAGGCTGACCTGCCCCAGGCGTACGGAGACCGGCATCGGCGTATCCAGAAGGATGTCAACCTGCCCGGGAGGCCCGGTGGCAGCTGTGTCCTGTGCTTCGGGCAACTCGGCCTGCTCGACTTCAGCAGCCCCACCCGCCGAGTCATCTACCTGCGTCTGTGTGTCTTCTTCTTCTTGTCCATCAGCCATTGGTTCGGCCCTTCTGCCTGTCTGTGAAGCGTTAACCGGTTTCTCGCCTGAGTTCATCGTGGGACATTATCCCGCCAGCCACTTGCAGACCGTATCGGCCGGTACACTGGACGGGATAGCCGAATAAAACAGTCGCGCCTTCTACCGTCAGTGCAATTGTCTGACCGGCCTCAGTGCCCGTCAGCAGCACGTCGCCTTCTTCCAGAGACATGATTTCCCGCATGGTAAGCTCCGCCCTACCCAGCCAGACTTCCACGTCAACTTCCACCTGATTTATGCGGGCGATGATGTCTTTTCGTATCTGTTGGGGGGATTTGTCGGGGGCGGCTTCATTGTCGGCGCCGGCGGCCGGCGCCATGATGTCGCTGGCCAGCGCCACCTGCACTACGTCTTGCTCGGCCTCCGCCGACGTCCGAAACGGCAGGATCGTGTATTCCTCCGCAGAAACATTGGGGGGCAGTTCCAGGCTGCTGGAAACACCCTTGCCGCATCCAAGGGCCCGGCCACCGGCGGCCTGGAACGGGCCGTTGAACGCACTTACCAACGACTCGACGATATCCGTCAAAATCGCCGATTCCAGGGAAGAGAGGTCAGTTTCTCCCGCTGCCGCGCCGCCGAGTACCTTCGCTACCCATCGGTTGGCCTGTTCGGCCGGCACCATCACGAAGCCACACCCGGCCACGCCTTCAGCCGTCAGGGAAATATAGTACTTTTTCGTCTCATCCTCCGTGGTGGAAAGTTGTTCAGCGTAACACTGGATGGATGGGGCCGGCTGAAGTTCCACATCCTCGTGAATCTCGGCGCAGAGGGCGGCGGACATCTCACTTCCCGCTCCCTGCGTGAAACGCTGCAGTTGCTCAATCTGGGCCGGGGTGAATCGGCACGGCCGGTGCCAGTCGTAATCCGTCACGTCGGTTTCCTCAGGCGCGGCCGGCGGCTTCTTCCTTGCATCGGCCAATAGCTGAAGAATCGCCTGGTTGGACTGTGGCGCCGTCTGGGTCATTGAACGGCCCATTCCTTGTATTCCACTCTGACTATCAGGGGGCGATCGTTCGGCCAGAGCCTGTCGTTCAGGGAATCCTGAATATCTCTCAGGATGCGGTTGAGATTTGCAGCCCCGCGCACCTCGGCAAGGGAACAGTCGGACAGATAGAGAATCAGCCAACCCCTGAGCGCGGGTAGTTTCTCTTCGATGGTCTCGGCAGCGGTCTCGTAATCATCCTTGCGGATGACCAGAGTAAGCGTCGCCCGGATGTATCGCGCCAGGCGAGGTTCATTGAGGTTGACGATGATAGGCGCCAGGTCATAGTACGTGTATTCGTCTTTGCCGTCTTGCCCCTTGGCGGGGGCCGGCGATTCTTCCCCGGCGGCGGCCTGAGACGGAGATGCAGATGTCTGCGCGCTGGTCAACCGCGTCACCAAATACCCAGCCCCGGCTGAGAGGACAACAATTCCCACAGGCACCAGCAGCCGTAGGAGAATTCCTTTCCCTTCTTGGCCTGTTTCTCCGTCCGCAAGGGCGTCTGCAACTGATGCTTCCGCGTTTTCGTCTTCAGCCATGGCTCAACTTCCTCGTTGAATTACGATCCGGATAAACCTCGCCTTGGCCGTCTTGTTAGCGCGGGGATCGTATTGTTGCCCTGCTCCTCGGCCCCAGGAGACCAGAGACCAGCCTGGCGTGGCGGTTTCGCCCCAGAGAGCTTGCTGCAGGAAGTCCTGGACCGCTTTTGCCCGGCGGCCTGATAGAAGCCACCGCAGCTTTCCGGGCGGCTCGTCGGGCGCCAAGCCAACTACGTAAATCTTGCCCCCACCTTCAGCCAGGTTCTGTTTGATGTTCACAGCCAGATTATCCAGGTAACTCCGGGCTGCGGCGTCCAGAGACGACTGCGACCGGCCGAAGTGTATGGGGGTATCGATAACATTCACCGGTCCGGCCGAACGATCAGTCGTCTCATCGCTCGTCTCGGTGTCTATCAGACGCTTCAGGTCCTGGAAAACTTGGCGGATCGTTCTATCCTCGGCATCGATGACGCGCTGCCTTGTGGCCTCATCGCTTTCTTCGGTCGTGTATTTCTTCTTCTTGTAATCTCCTACGAGGATATGTTTTTCCCCATACAGCCATTTCGGCAGTCCGAACGCGGCAATACTGCTGATAAAGCTGCCCCGGCCCTGGTTGAACATTTCAGGGTCTCGCGTCATCGAGAAGACCTGAAGCAGGACAAAAAACGCCAGGAGCAGAGTGACCATATCACTGTACGACACGACCCAGGCCGGGACCCCAGCCGGCTCTTCTTCCGATGTTTCGCGGGGTTGTTTCATCGTCTACAGTTCCGCATCCGTTACTGCGTAACGTCTCTTGCCAACAGGGTGATTCGTATAACCGACTCGTTCAGATAGCGTGCCGGTGGCGCCCGGTCGGTTGCGCAGATGCTGAAACGTTCCTCGGGCAGGCCCTGTTGTTCTCCTGTCAAGAATCCAACAATCGCCCAAGAGCGCATCAGCGCGGTCTCCCGCCCACCGGGAGCGGCGCCCCCCCGCTGCATCTGGGCGACAACCGCCTTGCACGGCACGAGCCTCATAAGTGAAGCAATACTTTCCAGTAATTCCCGGCCCGCAGGCGTGAGAACATATCCCTCGCCCCAGAACAGCCGTGTGCTGGAGACATAAAAGACTTTTTCGCTGCTGTAGGCATCCGTATCAGGGATTGGCTCAGAGGCTTTCGGATGCTCCAGGCTTTTCACCTCCGGTGAGTCGGGTTTCTCAGCGCCCTGTTCCGTCCGGTCGACTACTGAGTCCGCCGGCGGCACGAACGAATCACCACGCTTTTCCTGTTTTTCGTGAATCGTCTCTTTGGGGCGTTCGTGGAAAGCTCCCTTCAGCCGCGCAAGAGCGGCCTCGTCGAACGACGAGAAGCTCAGCAGAAGCACAAAGAAAGTCAGCAGCAGCGTCATGCAGTCGCCGAAGGTCAGCATCCAGGCAGGGGCGCCCGGAGGGGAATCTTCCGCAGGGCTTGATGAATTGCGCATTGGCATTTACGCCGCCTATGCCTTTCCCTTGCCGATGGTAGGCTTAAGTTCTTCGCGATACTTGGCCGAGATGAACGTCTGCATTCTCTCTCTGACCTCCGTGGGGCTTTGCCCATTGGCAATGCCGATCACGCCCTCGACGATCATCTCTCGCATCAGGGTCTCCTGCTTGGAACGAATCCCCAACTTCCCAGCGAGTGGGATAAACACCAGATTCGCCAGCAGCGCCCCATAAAACGTCGTGATCAGCGCGACGGCCATGCCCTGGCCAATGTTCTTGGGATCATCCAACGACGTCAACATCGCCACCAGCCCGATGAGCGTTCCGATCATGCCGAAAGCCGGAGCCGACGCCCCCATGAACTCCAGCATCTTCTTGCCGTTCTGGTGCCGCTCCTGAAGGTACTGAATCTCATTAAGAAGAGCCCTTTCGATGGCCTGTTCATCCTGACCGTCAACCACCATCTGCATGGACTTGACGAGGAACGGATCGTTAATGCCTGCTACCTGCTGCTCCAGCGCCAAGGCGCCGTCGCGCCGGCTGATCGCCGAGTAGTTCACCATATCCTGGATCAGTTCCTGCATCGAAGGCAGCTTGCAGAAGACGGTCTTTTTTACGATCAGCACGATCTTCAGAAGCTGCGACAGGGAGAAATGTATGAGCGTCGCCGAAAGCATCCCCCCGATGGTTATCATCATGGACGGAATATGGATGAATATCGCCGCGCTCGTGCCGGCTGTAATCGCAACGATAATGCACGAGAATCCGCAAAGGATGCCGATGATGGTCGCTACGTCCATGAGATCATCCCTCTTCCTGTATCTTCTTCAATTTCTGGCAGAGCTCCGCTGCAATATCCTTATCCGGCATTTCCCCAAGCAACTTGGCCGCGGCTCGCTCCGACATGTAGAACAGGATCTTCACCACATCGTCTTCCTGTTTGTTCTTGCACATGCCGACGAGGATTTCGCTACCGCTGGCTGTGTCCATCTTGTCGTAAATCGCAGCGGTGTGCTTGAGATTCGCCTTTTCCAGCTTGGCCACGAGGACGCGACTGTTTTCCAGATCCGCCTTGGCCTCTCGCAGGCGAGTCAACGGGGCCATCAACTGCATCCGCAGGGCTTCCAGTTCCTTTGCCTGCTTGGCCAGGAGTTCCTCCGCCAGGTGAATCCGCTTCTGTTGCTTTTCCAGTTCTCTCTGTTTGGCATTGTAGGCGCCGATCTTCAGACGGAGCTCCTTTGCCAGCCGGTCCAATTCCCGCTCTTTCATGCTGATGGTAACTGGTTGGACCGAGGCGGGCGTGGGGACTTCGCCAACTTCCAGCAGTCCTTGCTGCGCTTGGGCGGTCGTTGGCTGCAGGCCCGGCCCGGCTTTCTCGCCGCTCAGCCAGCCCGACACCAGGAAGGACGCCGCGAAACTGAGAGCACCTAAGACGGCCAGGATGATAATTCGCTTTTTGCCTTTCATCTTTAACTCCTCATTGCCGCCGGCCCGTAGGGCGCCGCTGCAACATCCTGTTAACGAAGGCAACCTGGGAGCTCTCGTCCAGTTGCTTCTGTTCTTCTGTCATCATTTCCTTCACGTACCGTCCAAACGCCTGTTCCCGCAGACGTTCCAGGCCCTTGCGCGAGGACCTCTTCTTGGCCAACGCAGTCATCGTCTCGGTCCGCCGCCCTTGCAGATTCTTGAGTTCTTCTCTCAGCCGATCCAGGCGGACCTCCTCGGCGGCGGAGTATTCCATGAATATCTGCTGCCTGGCCAAGCGCCGGGCCAGGGCCTCTTGGGCCAGTTCGGCCAGAGCAAGGCGCATGGCGGCTCGACGACGAAATACTTCCTGGTGGACGGCCGCTATCTGCTGTGACAGGCGAAGTAATTCCACCTGAAGTACCCGCTCCCTCTGGCGTGTTACTTCCAGCAGGCGCTGCAGCGGCCAACGGAAGCGTTTCATTTCTTGGCCTCATGACCTGCCTCTCCGGTCGGCCCCTGCTGTTCATCCGGCAGCAGGAAGTCCCAGGATTCCGTTATCTCGCAAAGCCGCCGGAGCGTCTCCGGCAGACCACAGTGGGTTCCGATCGGCTGAATCAGAAAATCGTTCACCCGGTCAATGAGTGAGATGGCCTTGTCGATGTGGCGATTGCTGCCGACTGAAAACGCTCCGATGTTGATGAGATCCTCGGCGTTGCGATACGTCGAGTATATCGCTTTGAACTTCTGGGCGGCTATTTGGTGCTCGCGGGTGGTAACCGACGGCATCAGTCTGCTGACGCTCTGAAGGACGTCCACGGCGGGGTAGTGGCCCTGCTCGGCCAGCCTCCTGGAAAGGACGATGTGGCCGTCCAGTAGCGAACGGGCGGCATCGGCTACCGGATCGCTCATGTCGTCGCCCTCGACAAGGATAGTTAGTATTCCCGTGATGCTGCCGCTCTGGGCGTAGCCGAGACGTTCGGTGAGTTTAGGCATGAGGGCAAAAACGCTGGGACAGTAGCCCTTTGTGGCCGGTGGTTCGCCAGCGGCCAGGCCGACCTCCCGCTGAGCCTGGGCAAAACGGGTCAGCGAATCCATCATGAAAAGCACGTCGTAACCACCGTCGCGGAAATACTCGGCGATCGTAATGGCCGCGAACGCCCCCTTCACCCGCTGGATGGGAGAGGCGTCGGCGGCGGCTACAACCACAACGCTCCTGGCCAGACCCTCATCGCCCAGCGACTCCTCCAGAAACTGCCTGACCTCCCTGCCTCGCTCTCCTATCAGGGCCAACACGTTCACGTCCGCCTCGCTGGTCCGCGCAATCTCCCCCAGAAGCATACTTTTGCCCAGACCGCTGCCGGCAAAGATTCCAATCCTCTGGCCCTTGCCGATGGTCAACAGCCCGTCGAAGGCGCGGATGCCGAGCACCAATGGCTCGGTAATCGGCCGTCGGCTCAGGGGCGGCGGGGAGGCACCGTCCAGCGAACGAAAATCTTCGCCCTTCAGGGGGCCACGCCCGTCTATCGGTCGTCCCAGGCCGTCAATTACCCTCCCCAGGATTGTCTCGCTCAGACGGATGCACCGCGGCGAGGACGAGGCAATAACCGGGGCGTCCGGGACGATGCCCTCGATGCCCTCCAGCGGCAGAAGGATACGATTCTGCTCGTGAAAGCCCACCACCTCCGCCAGCACTCTGCGCCCATCGGCCAGGCGAATCTCGCAAAGCTGCCCGACGCCCACGGGCGGGCCCCTGGACTCAACCCTCATTCCCGCAACCCGGACCACTTTGCCTCTATAGGGCATCAGGTCTGCCTTTTGCAGCTTTATCCGGTATTTGTTCAGGTCGACCAGCATGCCGCCTTACTCCGGGCTTCCGAGGGTCTTGGTGATCTCCGCCAGATGCTCCTCTACGGTGGACTCAACGGTCCCTTCCGAGGTCCGCAGCAGACATTCGCCTCTGTCCACGCCGGGATCGGCACTAAAACGGACAGTGGCTTGCGCCGAATCGGGCCCGTCCTGTTCCGCCAGTTCACAGCGGGCAAGGTCGTCCGGATGCAGGTGCACCACAACATCCGTCCTCTGCGGAATCCTCGATAGCGCCTCTCGGACAATCGGCTCGATCTGGTATCGCTCGGCCTGTATCTCCTGCATCAGGACCTTTCTTGCGATGTCGATGGACAGGTCGAGCAGTTGTCCTTCAGCCTGCTCAATAATCTTCTCGCGCGCCTCGCGGCACTTGTCGGCAGCCTTTTCCAGCGCGCTCCTAGCCATGCGAAGGGCGGTCAGATCGGCCTCTACCTGCTCGGCCACCTGGCTGCGGATAAGTTCCTGCTGATCGGCAGCGGCAATGACCTGGTCCTCGGCCGGGCCTGCACCGGTGGGCGGACCTCCATTCTGTTCACCCGCTATACCGACAGCCCGCAGCAGGCCGGGGAGCTTTACTTCCAGATGTTCCAGCATTGTCATCATCCTTCTTCAAACTCCAGATCTCCGCTGGCGTTCATCTGGCGAAGCGCGCCCAGGATTTCTTCTCTTGCCTGCTGAATCTCATCCTGCTTTGGCGATGACAGCAGCGAGGCTTCCTCATCGAGCATGCCCTTTGCCCTTTCGGAGATATTGTCGCGAATTTTCGCCGTTATCTGTTCATCAGCATCCACCAGGGCAAGGGCGAGCTTTCGGGAATCGACCGAACGTAAGGCCTCCTGAAGCGCGCGGTCGGCCACCAGCGGAATGTCCTCCCAGATCACCATCAGGTCCCCGACCGACTTGGCGGCCTCCTCATCCTCTTCGCCCAGCGATTTAGTCAGGCTCCCGCGGACCTCGACATCCATGGACCGCAGGAGGACCGCCACTTTTCGCAGTTGTTGCTGATGGGCGACAGCCGGATCGGCGCGGGCATTTGAGCCCTGGGCCAGACGCTCTTTCAGTCGGGACTGGACCACCATTGCCACTCGCAACTTCGCTTCGGAGGACACTTCCTGGCCGGTGGTCATGCATAGGACCGTCGCAGGGCGTCTTTCCTCGTCCAGCATTGCCAGTAGTTCTGCAGATCTTTTGGCAGGTAGTTCCGATAGGACCACCGAGACCACCTGAGGCGACTCACCCGCCAAACATGCCGCGATATCCGCAACATCGGCCGAGCGAAGCTGCAAGAACGGGTCGCGCGCCTGGACGCGTTCATTCACCTGCCGAAGGACCTCCCGCGACTTCTCCCGCCCCAGCAGTATCTCCAGCGTCTCTTTGACGAAAGTCTCGCCACCAGCCTTTTTCTTGCCCCCCATCAATACGTCGACAATCTCTTGAGCCAGCTCATCGTCGGCAGTTGCCTGCCCCTCGTCCGCCTGGGCCAGGTAGGCCAATTCTGTGGCGATCTCGGTGATGGTTTCGGGCTTGGCCGATCCGAGCAGTTCAGCCGCTGTCGGCGGGTCGAGGTTCATCAGCAACATCGCTGCTTTTTGCGGGCCGCTCAATGCCACTTACGTCTCTCCTTCCTCGGAACTAACCCAACTGCTGAACAAACGTTTGACCTGTTCGGGATTATCCCGCAGGGTCTGAGTGATCTGTGCTCGCATGAGCGCAGCATCGTTCTCGGAGAGGCCTTCCGGCAGCAGGTTGCTCATCCCGCCGACCTGTCCTTCCAAGGCGGGCTGAGCCCCGCCTGACCCACCGGCCTTTTTCTTTGGGCCCCGAAGCACTCGCATCGCCACCAGCACCCCGATTACCAGAATTCCCAATGAGAAACGCCTGGCCATCTCCAGGAGGAAGCCCGGGCTGATCAGCCCGTCGTCCTCTTCCGCGGAGTCCTCGGTTCCGGCGGGTTGATGAAACGTCGTCTGCACCACCTTCAGGGCATCGGCTTGCTTTAATCCCACCGCGTTTCGGATGATGTCCTCGACGTCCTTGATAGAAATGACTGTCGGAGCTGCTGTCCCTTCCGATTCTTCGCTGGCGGCGGGCGCAGACAGGTCTACCATCGCCGCCACCATCAGCGACTTGATTTTCCCCGGCAGGTTGGTCGTCTGGCTGACGGTGCGGCTGACAAGATACTCGGTGATGGTGTCTTCTTCCTTGGTGGTGGCGCCTTTGCCTGCTCCGTCGGCACCTGACGCAGGCGTGGTCGAACTGCTTCTCAATTCTTCCTTGGTGATAACCTTATTATCCGCGTCGTATTTCTCGATGCTCTCGGTGCTGCCGGTGATATCGATCTCGGCATCGACGCGCACAGATGCGCGGTTCGGACCCAGGACCGCCGCCAGCATCTTCTCGGCCTTCTCGGCCAGATATTCTTCAACCTGCGTCTTGTAGTCCAGCAGGGTGTTTGCCTTTCTGGCCAGCTCGCTGCCCTCACCCCCACCGGTCAGCAGTCTGCCTCGCCCGTCGACAACCACGACCTTTTCCGGCACCAGGTTCTCGACACTGCCGGCGACCAGACTAGTAATCGCCGCAACATTGGAAGGGCTCAGCCGCCACCCGGGCCTGACGCGCACGAGCACGGTGGCAGAGGCATTCTTCCTTTGCCCGGCGAAGAGGGCTGTCTCCGGGCGGACGATGTGCACCCGTGCGGTCGTCACCCCGTCGACCAGTTTGATGGTCTTGGCTAGTTCGCCCTCGATGGCCCTGGTGTAGTTGACCCGCTGTGTGAAGGGGCTGGTGCCTATCTTTTCCCTGTCGAGGATTTGATATCCCGCCTGGCCACCGACCGGCAGGCCCTGCGATGCCATCGTCAGCCGAAGCGAATGAACCTGCTCGACCGGGACCTTGATTGTGCTCCCGCCGTCCGCCAATTCGTAGGGAACGTCCGCGTCGTTTATCTTCTCAAGGATCTTGCCGGCCTCTTCCGGCGCCAGCCCGCTGTAGAGCAGGGACATTTGGGGCTGGGTCGCCCATCCAACCAGCAGCGCCACCGCACCTATGCACACTAACAGGATTACCACAAGCAGCACGCGCTGGATCAGGCTCGTCCGCTGCCAGATCTGCTGGAGATTTTGTATCTGCTGCACCACTTGCTCTCACCACACATATGCCGGACAGCGCCGGCTAAATCTGCATCTTGAGCGTCTCTTTGTACGCCTCAATCACCTTGTTCCGAACGCCGAGCAGCAACCTGAAACTCAAATCAGCCTTGGCGACGGCCGCGACCGTTGGCAGGATGTCCTGTCGCTTGCCGGATAGAAGCTCCTGGATCGCCACGCCCGATTCCTGCTGCTGGCCGTCCACCTGGCCTATGTAATTCAGAAGCGCGCGGCCGAAATCGCCCTTCGAAGCCCCTGCGATTTGCTTGTCCGCGCCTGTGGCGGGCCGCAGCGAAATCGGCGGCGTCGGTCCCTGTACCGGATTTATTCCAGACATTGGTATATCTCCCGCTATCTCAACAGCTCGATAGTTACCTCTATCATTTCCTGGTATCGCTTGAGGACGGCGGCATTGGCCTGATACGCCCTGCTCGCAGCCACCAGCTTCATCATCTCGGTCGGCAACTCCACGTTGGGCATCAGGACATAACCGTCCTTGTCCGCGTCGGGGTGCCCCTGCATTAAGACCCGCTTGAAGGGGGTAAGCATGTCAGGAGCGACCTGTTGGACCTCGACGCCCCCCAGGGACTCGTCGTCAGTAGACAGGACGACCTCCATCCGACGATACGGCCCACCGGAAGACGTCCGTGACGTGCCCGAATTTGCGATATTGTTTGCAATGACGTTCATACGGGTCGTTTCGGCCCGCAAGCCGGATACGGCTATGTCGATCGGATTTGAAACACCGTTAACACTCATTGTTCCGTCTCCCTATAATCCGTCAGCCCTGCATCGCCAGTTCCATCTGCCGGTACATTTTCGACAGAAGCCTGACGTAGGTCTTGTACATCGCGTCGTTCTTGATCATCTCGCCGATCTCTGTTTCCATGTTCACATCGTTGCCGCTCGCGTCCGGCAAGGTGTTTTCCGGCTGGAAAATCTTCATGGCAACATCCGCGGCCCTCACGTCCGCGCCGGAGGCTATCGCCTTGGCCAGGAACTTCTCGAACTGGACGGCCTTTCGCCGATACCCGGGGGTGTTAATGTTGGCGATGTTATTGGCGTTAACCGCCTGGCGAAGACTTGCGGCTTTCATCGCCGCCTCGAGGTACTCGGTAATGCCTGGTCGTCTTACCATTTGTCTTCTCCCTCGGCCTGGAGATCCCCCGCCTGGCGGTACCTGCGGAGTTTGGCTCGCAGCGTCCGGTCGGTGATGCCCAACAGCAGGGCGGCCTTGGCCTGGTTCCGCTTGGTGCGGCGCAGGGCCTCCAGGATCGCCTGACGCTCCAGTTCCTGAAGGCGAAGCGTAGCAGGGCGGACCTTTCCGGTTTGCTGCAATTCGGCCTGAAGGAGCGGCACGCCGCGAAACGAAAGGGTTGCTCCTTCGCCAAAGATCAGCGCGGTGCGAACGGTATTGCGCAGTTGGCGAACGTTCCCCGGCCAGTCGCACTGGCCGAACAGCTCCATCATCGCGTCGTCCAGGTGGACAATTTTCCTGCGGGCCTCATGGGCATGGAGATTCACAAAGTGCCAGATCAGTGCGGGGATGTCTTCTTTTCGCTCGCGCAGGGGAGGCAGCATCAGTCTCATCCCGCTTATGCGATAATAGAGGTCACTTCGGAACCGCCCTTGCTCGATTTCCTCGCCCAGATCGCGGTTGGTCGTGCTGATCACCCGAACGTCGACCTGGAGTGTCTCACTGCCGCCAAGGCGCTCAAAATCCTGCTGCTCGAGGACCCTGAGCAGTTCAGCCTGCAGTTTCCCCGATGTCTCTGATATCTCATCCAGCAGGAGGCTCCCACCGTGGGCGCGTTCGAAACGGCCTTTGTGCTGCTGACAGGCGCCCGTGAACGCGCCGCGCTCGTGGCCGAACAATTCGCTTTCCAGCAGCGTCTCACTCATAGCGGCACAGTTGACCCGGACGAACGTCTCGTCCCCACGGTCGCTTTCCCGGTGGATCAGGCGGGCGATCAACTCCTTGCCCGTTCCACTCTCGCCGGCGATCAGAACCGGCACGGATGTCGGGGCGACCCTTCTGGCCAGGCGAATGACCTGAAGAATCTGCTGGCTCCGCCCGGCAATCTGATATTCGCAACAGACCCGGTCCTGACCCGCATCCGGTGTCTCGCAGTCGCCCGTCATAACCAGCATTTTGGAGCCTTTTGGTTTGTCCATTCGGCCATCCAACGTTACAGAACGATACCTATTTCGGAGTCTCCTTCTCTGCCTTCATCTCCTCGAGCAGGGCGCCGATCTTACTTGTCTGGCGCCACTCGACAACCTGCGCCTGCACCTGGGCTAGTGGGGCCCAGAGCGAGTCTGGGTATTCAGCCAGAAGCTTCTGGAATTTTTTCGAAGCCGCTGAGGGGTTCTTCTGTCGCAGACAGTTCGCCGATTGAAACAGCAGCCAAGCCTTCTCCTTTGCGTCGGAAGTGCTTCCCATAGCTGTATCATAAAAGTCCGCGGCCAGATCCGGGTGTCCGCCCAGACGCAGTGCTTCGGCCAGGCCTGCCGGGTCGGCAACGCCCGCCTTCGGGAGGCTCTTTATTCTTGCCAGCGTCTTGGAGGTGATTTGCGCCGGGCGGCTCACGGGCTTGGTGCTTGCCTCTTCGCCCGAACCCGAACGCCTCCGCTTGCTTGCGGACCCCATCCCCACGGAATCGTTTGTCCGCCCGAGCCGAATCGATTCCAACGCGCGGATAGCACGGTCCAGTTGCCCGGTGGATTCTTTTTCTGCGGGTGCTTGGACATGGCTGCGCCACAATTGATGCATCGTATTTCTTATCCGGGCGTAGATGGGCGACCTGTCTGGGCGTGTCTGCTGCTCCGCCGGCATCGCCACTGCGGCGGCACAAGCCACACAGATCAGACCAAGGCAAACGGCAAATCGGGCGGTCATTCTTCTTTGCCTCCTGCCTTGGCCCCCGTCGTAGCCGCCAGGGCCATCGCCGCAGCGTCATACTGGCCCCTGGCCAAGTAGGCGGCCACGAGGATCTTTTGTGCCCGTTGCCGCTGGGCGGCGTCGGCGGATGAACTGACAACCTGCCCGGCGACGGTAATCGCCAACTTCGGCCGGCCGATCGCCAGGGAGACTTCGGCCAGGTCGCAGGCAGCTTCCTGCGCTCGCCGCCCCGCACGCAGCGCAGGCAGCGCCTCCGTTAGCTCCTCGTATGCGGCCGACATCCGTTGCGCCTGGCGATAACACCGCGCCAATTCGACACGGACTTCCGCGCGCATGTGCGGATCAGAGATCGAGCCAAGCCCGACGCGAAGGAGCTTAGCCCCTATTTCCGGCAGCCCTATGCCCCGATACATCTCGCCAGTGAGGGACAAGACCCTATATTCCTGTTCGGGCGTCCTGTTGCCGCCGCCGGCCATTTTCAATGCAGCCATCGCCTTGGCCACTTCTCCCGTCTTCCAGTACGCCCGGGTCAGCCCAAGGAGGGCATCGGTCTTCCGGTCCGGGGCAAGTCCCTCTGCAATTGCCAGACGAAAGGCATGGATGGCCTGGGGCAGCGCACTCACGGCAGCGCAGGCCTGGCCCCGCAACAGATACGCTTCAGCCAGATCCTCTTGGCCCGGCTTTGTAGACAGCGTGATGTAGCGGTCGATCCAGTTTATCGCCTCCCGGTAATCGCGCTGCTGATACAGGCACTTAGCGGCGCGGAAACAGGCGATCCGTCTGGATGAGGCCGAAAGGTTAAGGAAGTAGAGTTTCTTGAAGAGGCGGAAGGCCTCGGTGGGTTGTCCGGCCTTCATTGTGGCCTCGGCGAGGGCGGCGTAGGCCTGGGCGGATTCCTCACGGTCGGGGTATCTGTTCAGCAGGGAAGTAAGTTCGGCTCTGGCGCCCGTGTAATCACGAAGTTGTATGAGAAGGCTGGAGTTCCTCAGCAGCGCCAGCGGCGCCACGCGAGATCTGCGGAAACGCCGAGCGATCAAACGGTACTCATTGATCGCCTCGGCAATCTCACCGGAGCATTCCTGCAGCAGCGCTATGGCGAAATGTCCTTCGGCAGCACATTCTGCCTGCGGGGTCCGGAGGAAAAGCCGCCGCCAGACCGATATCGCCTCGCCTTGCAACATCTCCCGGAACTGAGTCATCGATTCATAAGCAACCGGGTCGTGCAGGATGACCCCCTTGCCGGTGAACCTCGCCACGAGTCCGGCCGAACCCGCCGCCACCTCGCACAGCCGCAAGGCCGAAGCCGCCGGAGAATCCAGACTGATCTGCCTCTGGCGGATCGGCCCGGGGACCTCACCCCATCGCAGATCGATGCCGGCCTTGGTGACAATGCAGCCCAGCAGGTCTTCCAGCGGCGCTCGCCAGCACGCCGCGGAGAATCGTTCCAACAGCCCCTGTCCCTCCAGACGGCGAACCCTCGGGCTGATCGCAGCACCGACGGCGCTTTGGCTGCCGGCTTCCAGCACACTCTCCAGGGCTCGCTCATCCAGCCCCATAAACAAGTCCAAGGGGGGGCGCACGCGCCACGGAGTCGGATCATCCGCCCAATGGAACGAAAGGACCTTCTTGGTCAGTGCGCGGGCCACCAGGAAATCACACTCTCTGGCAAGGGCGTCAGCCTCAGGTAGCGGGGCGGCATTTGCAAGAGCGAGGTAGGCCCGCATCCTGGCTTGGAGATACTGACCTTCAGCCTCGGCCAGGCGGGCAAGCTCGTAATTGGCCGCTGCGCGCACAGCGGGAGAGATATCGGCCGCTGCCTGGAAGAGCGGCGGGCCAGCCTGCGCACTCTTTCCCAATCGTTGGTAGCACTGGCCGATCCGCAGTTGGCAAAACCCCGACACGAAGTCCTTCGCCGTTCGCCCGTGCAGGAGTTTCCACAAGGCCAAATACTGCTCTGACGCCCCGGTATAATCTTTCTTCGCAAAGGCAGCACGGGCCGTCTTCCACGAGACAGCCTGAGTCTCCTGCGGTGGCTTGGAGCGGGGGGCGGGCGAATCGGTACGCTGCGCGTCCATGTGGGCCGGTCTGGTAGAGACGACTGGCGCCTCGCCGGAAGACCTCTCCACCGGGCGCGCAACCATCCAGAAGACCGAGGCCGCCAATATTACCACGGCCAGCGTGTTGGCCAGCGTGAAGACATTCGCAGCCGAGATCCGCCCTGAGAACCGCCGCCCCGCAGCGGCAATCAAATTGTGAACCAATCTGCGCGGCTGCGACTGGGCACCGGCCTCAACATTCCGGCTGGGCGTCTCTTGCCGGCTGGGCGTCTCTTGGCCCGTTTCCTCGTGATGTGAAGCAGTGTCTTCGTCCATAACAGCCCAACCTTGCAACGCGAGATGCAACGGGCGTGCCAAATCGATCTCGGCGGAAGAGAGGGGCTGACATCCCCGCATTCACGGGAAATGTCATGGCAAGAACCTTCAGAGCGCCACGCAGAAGTGTCGGGATTCTATTCAGCCGGTGTCCGTTTTTCTGACGTTAACCGTTAAGACATGCCTCAGGCCATTTTAGCCGACGCCGGCCTGCCCCGTATGCTCGGACTCTGGATATCATAGCGTTTCAGTTTATCGTGGAGGGTCGTTCGGGTAATACCCAGCATGGCTGCTGCCTGCGTTCGCCGACCGCCGGATTCCTTCAGCGCCCGTGCGATTAGTTCACGCTCGGCGGCTTTGAGTGAGAATTGCTTGCCGACCGACTGAGGCCGTTCACTCAGTTCCTGATGAAGTTGTGCTGTCTGGTGGTCGAACACCAGGCTGGCAGCGGCGATTTCCTCAGCCTTTTCCAGGATGATCGCCCTTTCTATCACGTTGCGCAGTTCGCGGACGTTGCCCGGCCAGTCGTGCTGTATGAGCTTCTGCACAGCATCCCTGGCCAGCCCCAGCGGACCACCCGCGCCTGGGATATCCGAACAACCAATGAAATACTCAGCCAGTAGCGGAACGTCCTCACGGCGGCTCTCGTGCCGCAGCGGCGGAATGACGATCGGGAAGACCGCGAGCCGATAATACAGGTCCTCCCTGACTCGGCCTTCCTTGACCGCGTCCAGCAGGACCTTGTTGCTGGAGGCAATGACAGCAGCCGTACAGGGAATCTCCTTCGTGCCGCCGACTCTACGAAAATTCTTTTCCTGAATGACCCGCAGGAGCTTCGATTGCAGTGCCGGAGTCATCTCGCTGATCTCATCCAGAAAGATGCTGCCGTCCGCCGCCTGCTCGAACAGGCCGATTTTGTCTCTGTCAGCCCCCGTGAAGGCCCCTTTCACGTGACCGAATAGCTCACTCTCAAGAAGGTTGGCGTTCAAAGTTGCGCAGTTGACAGCTACGAATCGCTTGAAATCCCCACAGCGCCACCAGTGCACCGCCCGAGCGGCCAGTTCCTTACCCGTACCCGTCTCGCCAAGGATCAGAACCGGATCGCACCCGCTTTCGGAGACCACCCTTATGGTCTTCAGGTGTTCGACGATCGCCGGGCCCCGGCCGACTATTTCAACCCCGTCCGGGCACTCGTCGCAGAAGAAACGCCGCTGCTGCGACGACAGCTCCTCCGTCGCTGACCCTCGGATCAGTCGGCTGAGTGTCTCCTCGTCAATGGGGGCCCGCACATAGTCCAACGCTCCGGCCCGGACGAACTGGACGGCATCAGCAATGGTGGGATTCTTTGAAACAACCACCACGGGAGTTCGCCGCCCGATGCTCCGCACGTTGCGTATGAACGAGATGATCTCCGAGTTGTGCTCCTGCTGGCAGATGAAGACCAGGCCGAAACGTTGCCCCTGGATAAGCAAGTCGAGTGCCTCGATCGGACTCCGCACAAACGTGACTTCTCCGACGCCCTGCCGGCAAAGCTCTGGTTGCCGCAACGCGCCGGCACAGTCGCGAGACTTCCCGCAAACTACAGCTACTGAGCACAACATCCGTTTTGTACTACCCATTCGTCATATCCTGGTCCCGACGTGGCTATGCCCTCTACGCCACGCCGGGTACAGCCGGTTTCCTTACCTCTATGACGTCAGTTTCGTTTCCAGCCGCCTGTTGTGCCTCCTAAGCTTACGGCGCGTTCGGCGCATCGAACGCCCTTCTTGTCATGCGCGGATCTCGCCATACCGCCACCCATGGGGCCAGCCCACGACCACTCAGTTCAGCTAACATCGCCTGGCCGGCAGCAATTATTTTTCCGGACTGCATCATGGTAATGCGGGAAACGTACTCGTTGGTGGCAGCTGCGTCAAATAGGAAATGTCAGGGAAAACGCAAAATTCTCTCATAACGTAATCTCTCGGAATTATCTCGGTGAGCTACAGCCTACTACAATCTAGATACTATCCCTTGGGTACAATCAAGAAGAAAACATATATCTTGTACTAATGATCCAAACCGCATGGGACTATTAACCCATCCTGCAACATTCGTCAAGCGCCCTGTGTTAGACTTTGCGGACCAAAGCGTCGCGATACACACGCAAGGATTTCTTGCCCTTCTTCAGCCGAGTGAGTTTTTCGGCCAGTTGGCTCTTTTCGGTAGCGAAGGTAAGGCAAAGCTCATTGTAGAGACGGCAGATACGTTGGCCTGTGGCCCGGTCAGATGGCACGGCAAGGCGCGATATCCCATCGAGGAGTCTTTCGGCCTCGTCGGTCAGTGCGGCGGCCTTTTCCGATTCGCCGCTTTTGGCAAGGCGGACCTGCTCGGTGAGTACATCCAGCAGCCCGGCGAGCGCCCTTTCACCGTCGCTGTCGGCGCTCGCCCGGGCGTCTCGCCTGTGTTCGCCGCTGCCGTTCATGCGTTCGAGCCCTCGGAATGCCGGCCTTCTGCAATCGCCTTTTCCATTTCCTCCAGAAGCCTCATAGCTTCGGGTTTGCCAGGCTCGTGTTCCAGGACCTTCAGGGCCGCCTCTCTGGTCTCGCCAAGCCTGCCCTCACGCCCATACAGCGTCGCAAGACAAAGCAACACAGACGAATCCGTTGGATGTTTTTCCAGATAGACCTCCAGATAGTGAATAATCTGGGAAAAACTTCGCATGTGGCACGAGACCTGGAACAGGCCCAGGAGGGCTACCAGATTGTCCGTATCCAGTTGCAGAGATTCAAGGTACATCTGGAACGCCGCTGAGTAGTCACCCCGCTGCTGGTACACCATAGCCAAGCCGGTGTAGGCCTCGCTGCAGTCCGGATGCAGGTCTCTGGCGATCTGGAAGAGTTGCTCCGATTCGTCAATTCGCTCGCCCTGCAGCGTCAGAAACCCCAGGCCGAGATACGGGCCAGCATCCGTTGGGGCAAGGACAGCCGCGGCGGAATAATATCTTACCGCACGCGGGCAATCCTGCCGGGCGGCGTAGCAATCGCCCAGACGCTTCAGGATTTCCGGAGAGCGATCAGGCTGGGACGAGGGTTCGGTGATCTTCGGATCCTTCTGGTTGCGGATCAGACTTTCGGCGCAAGATAAGGCCTTTTGCAGGTGTGTGATGGCCTCGTTGTAGCTGCCCATTTCGTACAGGACCGTCCCGGCCTGCATCAGTGCGTCGGCGTCGAGCGGGTGCTCCAGCAGATGCCGCTGGATGCTTTCAAGCGCTTTTTTCTTATGGCGCTCTGCTTTCTGGTCGGCGCTGCCACGGCTGGCGGCTTCCTGTGGTGTTTGCGTCATTGTTCTCGTCGCATCCTGTTCCCTGCCGCCACTTGACTGCAGCGAGGGGGCTCGTGCGCTGTTGAGCATGTACCGTTGCGTCTGCCCATTTCGGCATAGCCCTGGAGAAGCATAATGGTCGGTCCAAGCCCAGATGGACAAGTAGATTGCATCCATAACACACAGGTGCAAATTGTGTGCCTGAAGAGAGTTAAATCCGCTTCTTGCGATCGTGGGGGTCATTCGTCCGACACAGATTTCACAAGGTTCGCAAAGACAGCAGGTACCTGCAAACGCGTTCCCTGTCGCCAGACAGGTATAAAGCCGGCCGGTCCCTCATGATCCCGGACCGCGCAATGTTGACGTAACCCCTGTACTAGCAAATACTTTTGTGTGCTCTATACGCCTAACGTTCCGTCTCCTGTGTTCTTTGTGCGGCCATGGCCCGGTTCGCAGAGAACCGCAAAAGTCTCGCACGCGCACCGCGCCCCCCTTGTGGATTCTGTGGCAAGAATACCCAGTCTAGATGCGTGCCAGCCGCGCCGGCCGCGCCGGCCGCCGGCATAATATGTCAAGTTATTGAACACTTGGTAAGAGAAATCGGCCATTAACAACACCGGCCGCATCGCTGTTCAGCAGATCGGTGGATCAGCCGGACCCCTAGCTGAGATAATTCATCAGGGACAGGCTCAGCATCCTGGCAGTCGAAGCGAGCATCATCTCGTAGTACGTCTGGGTCCAGGCCAGGGCCGTGGCGAGTTCGACAATGTCGGCGTCCTGAATGCCCGACCTTTGTGATGCCAGCTTGCCCTCTATGTCTGCCAGCGATGTATGGAGCGCGTCAATCGCCTGGAGTTGCCCGCCAACGGCGGCCATGCCTTCGGTGAGACCCGCCATTACCTCTGTCAGCGATTCGAGAGCCTCTGATATCTGCTCGCCCTGGTCGGCTTCGCTCAGGCTCCGGTCGTTGGCCAGCAGGTCGCGCACACCGATCAGCATTCCGAAAACGTCGTAGGTGCCGCCTACGCGAACCGGCTCGAGGCCGATGCGGACGATCGCCGTGGCGTCCACATACAGTACCCGGTCGGTTGCAAGATCGGTAACTGCCTCGTTGGTGGTAAATGTGGCCAGGGCCGCCGTGGAGTCTCCGTCGTCAATCGACATTGTCCCTGTGGCGGTGATGGACACCTCCACAGTGCCGGACAGGCCTCCGGCCAGGCTGGTCATGTCCACATAGACCACGTCGCCAGTGGCATTTTGGAGGCTGAGATTATTGTCGCTGCCGGCGTCATAGGTTTGGGCTTGTCCGTCGTCAAGGCGGACGGTGGTGTTGTCGGCGTCAATGGTGAGCTTGTGGGAAGTCCCGAGAATTGTATCGCTTGCGGCCGAACTCGTCCCCGCCGCTACGCCCGTAGCGCCCAGATAGGTCGTCGTATCGTGCTGCAGGGTCAGCCAGACGTCTCCGCGGACACTCGATGTGCCGGTTCCAGCCGCTGCACCGGTGTTACCGAAGAACGACGGATCCTCCCGCTGGTCGCGGCGGAAGATTGTGTCACCGATTATGGTAGAGGCGTGTTCGACCCCCGGGGCCACGGGCACACGCGAGTTCTCAAGAGCGCCCTGATAGGTCACCGCTGTTATCTTGTCGCCGGGGCGTTCAACGTCGTAAGGCGCCAAGGATGTATTGTCACCGGCAAAGAGATATTTCCCCAGCAACTGGGTGTTGGCCGTCGAGACAGCCCGTTCCAGCAGGGAGTCAATTTCCGAAGCCATCCCCGCTCGCTGCGACTGGTTGTACGTGCCGCTTGCAGCCTGGGTAAGCAATTCCCGGATGCGGATGAACGAAGTGGACAACTCCTGCAACGAGGACGACGCCTGTTCACGGTCGGACAGAATCCGGTCGAGATTCTTGGAGTAACTTTCCAGGGACCGGCCCTGCGCCTGAAGGCTCATGACATGGTAGGCATCGGTGGGGCTATCCGAAGCGCGAATGATCCTGGTGCCGCTAGCGATCTGTTCCTGTATCTTGACCAGAGCCTGCGAGCAGCTTTGCAGGCCCGCCGTCATGGTATCGTAAATTGCTCCCCAACTGCTCATAGCATCCTCGTACACAGTTCGCAACGGCTCAAATCAGCTCCATCAGAGATTGCAGGGCGCGATCCTGGGTGGTGATGACCTTTGCCATTGCCTGGAACATCCGCTCGAAGACGATCAGTTTGGCCGCCTCTTCGTTCAAATCTACGCCACTGACCTCATCTCGCTGCATGTTCAGCTGCTGCAAGACGCTGCCCAGACCTTCCGTTCTCGCCTGACGGTTCGCAACCGCCTGTCCGACTTCCGTAACCAGGAGATTGAAATACCCCCCCGGATCCATATCTGCCAGAGCCACCAGATCCGTCTGACCGACCAGGGCCATGCGGCGGATATTGGCGCTGTCGGTCCCCGCCGCGCCCACAGCCGTTGCCAGCCCCCCCGGGGAGTCGATGATTTCCTGCCGCACCGCTATATTCACGGCCTTGTCGCCCGAAAAGAGCGTATTGATCCCCGCAGCAGCCAGAAAACCCGTGGGATCCGAATCGTTCAGGGCCTGAATGGTGAATACGTCACCGTCGTTCAACTGCCCCATGCTCCAGACCACGGTCAGGCCGCTACCAATATCGATTGGGTCTGCGGCGGCGTATCCGACGCCTATGTCGACGCGTTTGATGAGATTCGAGCCCGCGTCGCGCACCTCCATGTACAGGTCGTCGTCTACGCCCACCTCTCCGCTGCCGACTACCGTGCAAGTGAACACCTGGTTCGTATCGCCGGTATATATTCCCGAGATTGTCGGGTCGGCGGCTCCGGTGATGGTCTCGGTATACGGGTCGGGCAATACGGCCGGAAGGAAATCGAACTCGTAGTCGGTATCAGCCACGATCGTCAAGATAGTATTGGCGAAGGATGCCGACAGCCCGTCTATGGCGTCGATGCGGCCGGCGACGTCACTGGCCGTATCCGTCGTGACGTCTACGGAAATTGCGGTGCGGGTCAGGACCGCCTCTGCGCCGGTATTGTCCGTCAGGCGAAGGTAGAAACTTCCGCTGGTGACATCGGTGGACCAGGTATTGATTACTCCGGTACCGATGGACACGCCGGTAAGTTGGCTGAAAGACCCGTCCAGGCCCACGCCCTGAACGTGCAGGCCGTTGATCTGGGTGATGATTTGTCCGGCCAACGTGTCGAGCTTATCCACGATGCCGGGGATGAGGTCGTTCTTCAGGGCCAGCAGGCCGGCAATGCTCCCACCTGAAATGGTGATGTCGTAAACAGAAGAGCCCTTGCGGGCAATCCCGAGTTTGCTGTCGCTGTTGAGGCCCGCCTCCAATTCTATCGCGGTGATCCCGACGACCAGCGGCTTGCCCCAGACGGACACGTTCAATGCCTCGGGTCTGCCGGTGTCCTCCGTAACAGTGATGTCGGCCAGTTCTGCCAGTTCGTGGATGGCCTGCTGTTGGCGGTCGCGGAGGAGATTGGCCTGGCCCGCCTGCATTGTTACCGCGGCAATCTCCTTGCTGTAATCAGCGATATCCTGGGCCAGAGCATTGACCTGGCTGACGTTCTCGTCGACCACCAGATCGATCTGATCTGACAGATTCTGGAGGAACTGCGCGAGGCTGCGGAACTGTCCGGTTAGGGCGTCGGCCGTCCAGGCCACCTGCCCGCGCAGGGGCAGGCTGGCGGGGTCAACGGTCAATTCCATTAGAGAATCGAAGAACCGCCCCATGGCCATGCTGATGCCTTCGGAGCCGACCTGCCCGAACGCGCCCTCAACGGCCTGCAAGAGGTCCAGTTCCTGCTTGACCTGCGAGAGAGTGGTCTGCTGGCGATTGATTTCCTGTTCGAGGAAGGTGTTGATGCGCCGCCGGATCTGGGCGACTTCCACCCCGCCAATTGGCACCCTCCCAAGGGGATTGAGGTTCACCGGCCTGGTGATCAACTCCTGGCGGTGATAGCCTTCAGTGCCGACGTTGGCGATATTGGTGGCGATGAGATCGATGGCCCGTTGGGCCACATTCAGTCCGCTGAAACCTATGGAGAAATTTTGCATCGGCTATGACTCCGTGTCCATCAGTCCCGTTTCCGCCCGCCAGAGATTCATGCCCTCCACACCGTAGGTCACCACGGCCTCGCCGGCAGGCAGTATACTCTCGAGCAACATACGGTTGATTCGGACGCACTCCCTCAGAAGCATTGCAGTTCGCAGGTGCTCCCGGCGGAGTTTCCCGGTCAGATCGACGATCCTCCGCCTTCGATAATCCGCCGGCCGGGCCCACCGAGGAGGTAATTCAGCCACGAGCCTCGATAGTTTCAATTTCTCAACCTCGCAGCCGAGGGCCTCGGCAAACGTCCCCCGGACTGCCACAAGGCGCAGGTCAGCGGAGGCCTGTACTTGCTCCGTCTGTTCCACCTCCTCGAGGATCGCCTCGGTGGTTTCGTTGTCGCGGCGCACCAGCGCCCGGGACAGGCCTGCCAGTTGCGAGCACTTCAATTCCAGCACATTGATCTGGTCGTCCAGGGCGCCCAGCAGTTCGTCGATCAGAGAATCCATGCCCGATGAGATCATCGATACTCCTCCATCGATGGGGCGACGGCGGAATTCGCTGCGGCTGGACCTGCCAACTCCTTATAGATTCCCCGCCACAGGCCCATCCCCCCCTGCTCGGCAACCTCCTGGGCAAGGTAGTACCAGAAGATGCCCTGCATCTGTTTGGTGATTCCCGTCCCCAGCAGCGACGATTCGGGAATCGTTCGCCTCATTTCTTCCATCAGCTTGTACAGCAGAACAGACTCGAAATCCTTGGCTGCCTTTTCAGCGGCGGTGGCGTCGCCGCAGTCTTTTGCTCTGCCAAGACGCTCGGCAAGGCCGTCGATCCCGGCCATGGATGCCGGCGGCACCACAATCGAACCTGCGAGCGGCTGAACATCACCCATCTCATCTTCCTACATAATTTTCAGTTGCGCCTGTAAAGCCCCGGCCTGGCGCAGCGCCTCGAAGATCGCAATGAGGTCCCTCGGCGTCAGGCCCATCGCATTAAGCGCCCTGGCCAGTTCTGAAACCGACACTTGGCGGGGCACCACGTGCAGCGCTCCCTGTTCCTCGATTGCCTTGATCTCGGTCCGATGGACTTTCTCGGTCGTGCCGGTCTTGGAGAATGGCAGCGGCTGGGAAACGTATTCCTTTTCCTTGGTGATGATGGTAAGGCTCCCGTGAGAGATCGCCACGGTCGAGATGCCGACATTCTGCCCTACCACGATGGTGCCGGTCCTCTCGTTAATGACAACAAGGGCAGGCATGTCCACCTGAACTTCCAGCACGCCGATCTTATCCAGGAATCCGGTCAGGTCCGCCTTGGCCAGCGTCTTGGGTATCACCACCCGGATCGTGCCGGCATCCTCGGCGTGAGACGAGCGGCTGAAGACGGCATTGATCGCCTTGGCGACCCTGTCGGCGGTGGCGAAATCGGGGTTGCGCAGGTTGAGCGTAATCCGCCCGTTCTCGACCCAATCGGCTATCTCCTCCTTCTCAACGGTCGCCCCGGCGGGAATACGTCCCACCGTGGGGTGATTCTTGGATACGCTGGCTGCTTGGCCTGAGGCCGAAAAGCCGCCAATGGAGATCGAGCCCTGGGCCACGGCGTAAACCTCCCTATCGGCCCCCATCAGGGTCGTTATCAAGAGTGTCCCGCCCATGAGGCTGCTTGCATCACCAATGGCCGATACCGTTACGTCGATTTTGCTGCCTTTGCGCCCAAAGGCCGGCAGTTCCGCCGTAACCAGCACGCTGGCGATGTTCTTGCTGGACATGTCGTCGGGGTTGAGCACCAAGCCTGACTGGCGGAGAACGTTGACCAGGGCACGCCTGCTGACTTCCGAGTCGTCGCCCGTACCGTTGAGGCCCACCACCAGCCCGTAGCCCCAAAGTGGATTGCCGCGAACTCCCTGAATATCAACGATGTCCTTGATTCTCTCGCCCCGGGCCGGGAAAACCAGCAACATCGTAACCAGTGCTACAAGGGCTGAATACCGCATATCCTTTTCCTTTCCCAAGCCTGGACCCGATCAGAACGGATTGAGTTTATTGAGAATCCGTCCCAGCCAGCCCGGCTTGCTAAAAGAGTTCTCCTGTCCCTTATGCCGGTAGGCGATCCTGAAATCCGCCACCTGGGCGCTGCGTACGGTATTGGCGAAGGTTACGTCGCTGGGGCGCACCACGCCGCTGACATCAAGGATCCGCATGTCGCCGACGACCGCACGCTGGCAAGAACCCACGATCACGAGGTTCCCGTTCGGCAGGACGTCCATGACGGTAACAGTCATCTTATCCACTATGCTCCGGTCGCTCTCATAATCAGCCGACCCGTCAAACTTGTTTTCCGCGTCAAGCTCAAACTCCGCGCTGGAAAGGTTGAACAATCTGCCCGTGAACCAGTTGAGGCTCTTCAAGAGGCTGTTCTCTCTTACGGGCAGATCCCCCGACGTGGAGAAATCGCGGCTGGAGCTCTTCGCCAGCGCTCGTGTCGTCTCATTCTCGATGACCGAGTGCTCGGAAATGACTATGGTCAGTATGTCACCGATCGCTCTAGCGGTATCGTCGGTGTGGAGAGGCCTGATGCGAGATTGGGCCTTGGCCCAGATCGACCCCGCACCGGCCGACGAGGCCGCCAACATCAGTATCACCGCCGAGAGCATGGCCCATCGTAATTGTGCTTTCATGTTTTCACCTCTTTTCATTGACCCAGATACCATAGACGATAACTTTTCCAGCGCTGCGGTCATCGGCATTGCTTTCATCGTATTGGCCCGGTGCGTCCCCGGCCGTCGGCACCGCTGGAATATTGCCGTGGGGTACTCGGCACCACCGTGCCGTCAAACGCTACCTTTGCAGAGATAATCCGCTTGCTGTCAGTGTTGCGCACCTTGATCGATTCGCCGGGCCGACCATCCTGCAACGCCTGCCCTGTCGCCGTAACCGTAAAACCGATCCCTTCGATCTTCATCGTAACTGTCTGGTTTCGGCGGACGACGATGGCGGGCCTATTCGTCCTGACCATGCCGCGTTGGATTACGCGGCCGATGGGTATGGTCTGAGCGGCCAACATGCCGTATGGGCACGTCCAGGCCGACCGCGGCCTCGACTCAACGTGCACGATCTTGATCTTGGCGTTGTCAGGTGTGATGGCCTGGCCAACGGCAATGTCCTTCGTAGCGACTGTCTGCCGGACCGGGTAGACCAACTTGAAAAGTATCGCGGTCCGGGCCCGTTCGCGCTTGTCGCTAAGGGCGGAAACTTCCACCTTCACGTACCCGACCGAGGCGCCGGCGGCAAGGCGGGACCTCAGGCTAATCTTCTCACCTGCGGGCACCACAAGTCCCTTCGGCCGCCGGACCAGGCGCCACCCACACCCCGCCGGGCCGGGGCGGCTTTTCTGCAAGAGGGATTCCGCCGACTCGATCAGTCGCCCGGCTTCAATAGTTACCTCATCGCGTGTAATTTCAACACGGCGTGCTCCGGTGATCTTCACTGCTGCGGCGTTGAAGCCCAGGGTAGCCAGGCGGGCGAGAATGGTGGGACGGTCGATTACGATCTTTTCTCCCGACAAGGGCGCCCTGCCCATAGGCACTTTCATGGCCTTCGCGGCCAGCGCTGAGTCCCCGCCCTTGATAACAGCGATGGAGGCGAGCTGCAGGTTCCGGCACTTCACGCGCACGGCGCGGGGCAGGTGCAGGTAGAGATCACGGCCCTGGGCGCCCAGGCACGGGCAACTCCAGAGAATCAGGACCGCAAGCACACTGATGGTCTTACCTTTCATGCCGGTCTCCTACCTGATCAGTTGATTGGCGGTGGTGAGCATCTCGTCGCCTGCCTTGATCGCCCTGGAATTGATCTCGTAGGCCCGCTGGGCTGTTATCAGGTTCACCAACTCGGTAACCATCTGGACGTTCGACCGCTCCAGGAACCCCTGCTGGATCGCGCCCATGCCCGCCTCGCCGGGCGCACCGGTGGTAGCCGTGCCGCTGGCCGGTGTCTCCGCCAGCAGATTGCCCCCTTCGCTGGACAGGCCCGAAGGATTCGGAAAACGCACCAGCGTGATCTGCCCCACCGACGAGGAGGTATTGTCAGAACCGCTGAAAACCGTGACCGTGCCGTCCTTTCCGATGCTGATTGAACGTGCGTCGGATGGGATCGAAATCGACGGCTCAAGGGTATACCCCCCGGAGGATACCAGGTTCCCGTCGGCGTCAATCCTCAGTGATCCGTCGCGCGTGTAGCGGGTCGAGCCGTCAGGCATCGTTACCTCGAAGAACCCGTCGCCTTCGATGGCTACGTCCAGGTGGCGTCCCGTATTGTCCATCTCTCCCTGCGTGAAGACCTTCAGCGTTGAGGCAGGGCGCACTCCGCTGCCGATCTCGAAGCCGCTCGGCGCGATAACACCGGCGGCTACTTCCCGACCGGGCTCCTGAAGCCTCACATACATCAGGTCGTGAAAATCCACCTGGCTCCGCTTGAATCCCACAGTGCTGATATTGGCAAGATTGTTGGCAATGACGTCTACGATAGTCTGCTGGGCCGTCATGCCCGTAGCGGCGGTTGAAAATGCTCTTAACATGTCATTCTCCCTGAATCTAAGCCATGGCTACGCGCAGGATGCTCTCCAGCCGATCGTCCTGCACCTTGATGCTTCTCATATTGGCCTGGTAAAGCCTTGTCACCGTGATCAGATTAACCAGCTCCCCTACGACATTGACGTTGGAGGCTTCCTGAACGCCCTGGTGAACGGTGGTTGTCGCAGCGGGCCCCGGCCTGACATTCGCCGGAGCACGGAAGCATGCCAGGCCTGCCGACGTGAGGCGGCCCGGTTGCTCGAATTCCACGATTTGCAGTTGCCCAATGACCTGTCCCCCGCCAGAGACCTGCCCGTCACTCGAGATCTGGACGCTGCTGGCGCTGCTGCCCGCAGGGATGGTGATAGGTCCGCCTTGGCCGCTCACGGTCCGACCGACCGAGTCCACCAACCGGCGCTCGGCGCTGACCTGAAATATCCCGTGGCGGGTGTAGAGCGGACCATCGGGCGTCTCGATTACGAAAAACCCTTTGCCCTGCAGGCCCAGGTCCAGCGCCCTGCCGGTCCGCGCCAGCGTGCCCTGTGTAAAGTCAATGGAGCTACGATCGGTGATCTTTCCTCCCATAGCCGCGCCCGGGCCGGTAACCTGCCCCCCGCCCGACGCGCCCTGAACAAGCGCGCTGACCCGGCGCTTGAACCCCGCCGTGTTGGCGTTGGCTAGATTGTGGGTGATTACCCGGTAGCGCTTGGTCATCGCCGACATTGCCGAAGTAACAGCCTCTATCGAACTATCCATCTGCGTGTTCCTTGAGTCTTACCGAACCGTCGCCTCTGCAGGCTCGATCTGTTCCCTTGCTTGCTGAACAGCGGCCAGATTCGTCTGGCGGACAAGTTCGGCCATCTCGCCAGGGTCCAGCCCAACCAATTCAACAGCCAACAATCTACCGTCCCGGGTGTCGGCTGATTCTCGCCGGACTCTCCCCGACGCCTGCACCAGCCGATCCTCCGCGAGTCTGACGGTGATCAGGATCCTTTCGCCCACCCGGGCCTCCAGCGACGATTGGAGCACCAGGAGGCCGGGCCCGCCCATCTCCACAACCTTGGCCGGAACAAACTCCGGCGTTTCCTGCTCCGTATCTTCACCAAAGAATGGCAACCTGGCGATATGCGCCGGCATGTCGACCTGCACGCGCGGGAACCTCCTGCGGTTGATCAACCGAACATCCTGTGTATGATTCAACGTCAGCCTTCTCCCGAGGCGGTAGACAACCTGTGAGTCGAACTCCCACGCCGCCGATCCGACCGAATGCCGAACCACACAGTCGTCGCCGGGCCGACACTCAAGCGCCTCGGCCGTCTCGACGATGAACGCCGATCGGTCCGTCTCAAGGATGGTTGCGCCAACGGCCTCTGAGCGCCCGGGGGGAGTAATGAAAACACTGCTGCCGACTGCAATTTGCCGGCTGGAGATAGAAACCTCGGAGGTTTCCGCCAAAGGTAGCCTAAACCCCAGTTTTTCCCGCATTGACTCCACCAGGGCGTCGAGGTTGGCCCGCATTCTGTCGGACATGGCGGCGGTCCGGCGGTGCCGCATCAACCGCGCGACGGCTTGATTAAACGAGCCCTCAGAGGTGTATATGGTGACCGCGGCCCTCAGCTTGATAAGCCCGGCCATGTGCTGCAGCAGCTTGACTTCCTCTTCCCTGAGGCCGGCCTTTGTACCATGCGCAGCGAACGTCGCCCACTTCTTACGCCGCCGGACGTAGCTGTAGCCCAGGATCGCCGCCAGAACGGCACATGCCACCAGTGTCAGCAGTATCACGGTCGTCCACAGCCAGGCCGACCTGCCGCCGGGAGACCATGCCTCTTGCAGGCCATACCAGCGGTCCAGCGCCGTCACATCCCGGCCTGTTTGCTGCAACGGTCTGATTATCGTGGCCCACGTGTTCATGCGTTTACACTCGCGTGGCTATCGAATGACGCTGGCCAGCTCCCGCAGGATTTCGTTGGCGACCCGGATAGTCCGGGCACTGGCCTGGAATCCATTTTGGGCCTGTATGAGGCTGACGAACTCCGCGGCGACTTCCACGTTGGAGCCCTCCAATACCCCGCCTCGGACAGTGCCGGCCCCGCCACTGAGACCCTTGGTGGGCACCGGTTCGCCCGAGTTACCGGAGCTCGAATAGTAATTGTTCCCGAGGCTCACCAGGCCGCCGGGGTTCTGGAAGGTCGCCAGTTTGATTGCCGCTATGTCCTTGCGAATACCGTTGGTGAACAGCCCGACCAGTACGCCCTCACCTGAGACCGCCAGACTGGAAAGTTGTCCTGACGAGTACCCGTCCTGCCCTCTGGCTGAAACGGTGGTCGAGCCGCCGGAAAGCGAAACGCCGTTATATTCACCAACCGTGCCGAGATTTAGCGCAATGGTACGGGTGGTGGTCGGGTCGTTGCTGAACTTGATCTGCAAACTCTGCGCGTCGCCGGGGCTGCCGCTCATCCCGCCAAAACTGCCGTCCGTCAGAAACTCAATGTCCTTCATCCGCCTGTCCACCACGGCCTCGACTCCGCCGGAGATCGATGTCAAGACCAAGTCCCATTTGTTGGGGTCGGCGAGGGTCCGCGCAAAGGCCGCTGACATTACGTGGCCGATGCCCTGAGAGTCGAAGATTTCCACGTCGGTGCTGTACATCCCCTGGCTGCCGACGCCGAGCATATTGAAGTAATTAGGCAACTCGAACGATCCGTCGCTGCCGGCAGCATCAACGTAAGCCAACTCGAGATTCGTTTCGCTGTAGCCGGACGCGTCGTCCTTTAACTGGATTTCACCGTTGACGATGGTCGCGGTCGAGCCGGTAAAGGCGGTGCTGATCGCCGTCAAGAGGTCGCCAAGGTCGTCGTTCACGATGTCGGTAATGGTATAGGAGGTGTCAACGGTGGTTCCGGCCCTGTCTGTGCCTTTGATCGTGATCTGATCACTGTTGGCCAATGACGCCGCCTGGTCCAGGGCAGACAGCAGGGTGGAGGTCGAAGCCGGGGCGCCGCTCGCTGTGTACACCGTGCCGGAGGTGAGCAGGCTTGTTGTGGCATCCTGCGCGTCGGCGCTCAGGTTGCCGCTCATGGTAATCTCCGTGGTGGCCTTAGCCGGCAGGGTCTGGTTGTAGGGGACCCTGACGTTGTCGTCGCCGGCGGTCTGGAAGCCATCGGCCACACCCTCGTTGCCGATCCGCTGGACCCTGTAACCGGTGCTCGGGTCCACAAGGTAGTTCTCTGAATCGACCGCGAAGGCCCCCGCACGGGTATACACATCCTCCGTGCCGCTATTCAGGACAAAGTAGCCCTTGCCCTCAATGGCCAAGTCCAGGCTCTGTCCCGTGCTGATCAACCCGCCCTGCGTCATGAGCCGATCAACGCCGGCCAATGTCGCACCGCTGCCGACCTGAATCGGGTTCATGCCGCCGGTGGTCCCGGTCGGCTGGGAGCCCTCTCGCAGCGTCTCGCCGAGCAGCTCGGCAAAAGTGACGCGGCTGGACTTGAAAGCAAGCGTGTTGATGTTGGCCAGGTTATTGCCCGCCACGTCCAGCATCTTCTGATGGACCCTAAGGCCCGAGACGCCCGATAGTAGTGCATTGCCCATGATCTATTTCCTTTCCGCAGTAGAGTCCCGGCTAATCTCTTACCGACATAACTTCGCCCAGATCGACGTAGTGGCTGCCGACCTTCAGCAGCACCTGGCCGTCATATACTTCCACGCCTTCGACCGTGCCGATGGTCAATGCGCCTTGATCCTTCGACATGAAGGTAACTTGCTTGCCGATCATGCCGGTGGCCTCGCTCATTTGGACGGCCAGCAAGGCCTTCTGAAACGTGCTGCTGATGTTCTCGAGGTGGTCCAGTTGTGAGAGCTGGACCAGTTGCGAGGTCATCTCAGCATTGTCCATCGGCTCCAGCGGATTCTGATTGCGCAGCTGCGTCACCAGCAGGGTCATATAGTTGATTCCAATGTCTTCAGCACTTTGTCCCAGGCCCGTTATGCCGCTCATGGTTTTCTCCTAAAGCCAGACATTAAGCTTACCCTCGGTGATCCCGCTCACCTCGAGGGGTTCATCCGCCGACAATATCTCCCCGTCCAGTTCGGACGCGGATGTTGTTGTCGAGTCCGTTAACGATGCTTGTGGCGTTTGATCGCCCGACCAATCCTGCCCCGGCCCGCCGTCGCTTGATAGATGCGAGCCGGAGGCCGTTTCTCCCCCGTCCTGATGATCCGTCAGGGTCATCTCCATCCGCCGAAGTTGGATCCCCGCATCCGACAAACGCTCCAGCAGCATCGGCGCTTCCCGCTGGAGCTCAAGGAGCGTCCTGGAATTGTCCACCGCAACAACGCCGTGCACCTCCCTGCCGCGGGCGTTGAGTATGACACGGACCTTTCCGAGCTCCGGCGGGTTGAGTCGGATCACAATTTGCCGGCCTTGACCGGCCGCGCTGGCCCGGAATGCTTCGGTGACCTGGTCCGTCACGGATGCCGGCAGGGCGCCACGGCCCCATCCCTGGGACATCTCAACCCTATGAAGGCCGACCGCGCCATCCGTTCGCCCAGTCTGCCCGGCGCCCGCCGAAAGAACATCCGTCTTGTCACTCGCACCATCTATGGCAATTTCAAAGTGCCGCTGTATCCGGCCTAACACCGCACCGGCGCCCGTTCGCCCACGCAGGGGCCCGCCATGGCCTTCCCGTCCTGGCCAAAGCGATACCGTGCGCTTTCTGTCTCCGCCTGAAACCTTGGCAGGTACGGCTTGCCCGGCCTCCTTGTGTGAAACATTCAACCCCCGCAGGCGGGAGATCCGCCACCGGGCCCGGCCTCTTGGGCTCTGCTGCGCAGGACCGCTATGCAGCAAAGGCATGGATGCGGTCAGCCCAACGAGCGAATCTTTTACTGGGCTTCCCGCGGTACTGCCGCCCTGATCAGCCAAAGAAACGCCGTGGCGAGCAGAGACAACCGCAGCTATCTCAGAGCCCAGAGGTCCCTTCCCGCTCTCATCGTGTCCTTTGGCATTGGCTGGCAAGACAGATGGTGCCTCGCCCCGGGGGATCACCAGTCCGCCCTTTGCTGAGCCGGTTGGAGTTCCTGCCGGAACCTCTGTGCGTGATTGCGCCGCCACCGCCTTTACGCCCGATTGCACGACCGCCTCGTTTACGCGTAATTGCGGGACCGATGCCTGTTGGGCCCTGGTGCTGGGCAGCGCCTTGCCGGTGGATCGACTCCCAACCAAGGCCAGGTAATTAGCCGCTCCTTGCGCGGCCCGGAGAACCGTCGTAAACACCGGCACCGACGCAGGGCCCTTCTGGCCGACCCGATAGGGTAAGATCACCCCGGGCACGTCTTGGCCCGCCACCGCAGCCTGCACGCAAACTTGCGCGACCTGGGGGTTCTTCTGTTTCCTGCTGGCTCGCCGGTTGATATGAGCAAGCCAGCCAGCGGTATAGGTCTTGGAGCCCCTCTTGCCGCTCTGCCCAGCCTTGGGCGGTGCGGCCGAACGATTTGTCCTTTTCCCACCCTTAACCTGCCCGCTCGCCGAATTGGCTTTCGTGCCGCAGCGACCGTTGCCGGCGGGCTTCCCAGCCGTGTGAGGGACCAACATATTGACCGCGATTCCGTTCATGGCAAGAGCACAGATTCCGTGTCTGTGCGATACACCCAAAGCAACTTCCGTGCCATTGCCTCAAGATGCGACGGAGTGAATTTCTATCCCCTTTTGTGACATGGGGTTAACTGCTGCGATTTGTCCCACCGCGCTTGGATGCCCCGCCATGAAGAAAACCCCAAAGCGGAAGATTCTTCCGCCTATCCGGAAGAATCTTCCTGGACTGACAGAGCACTACCTCGCAGAGGGAGAAATCCGCGCAACTTCCGTTAGAGAGGTAATCCCGGCCCGGACCTCGGCCAGGCCCGCCAACCGCAGGGTCTTCATTCCCCCCTGGACCGCCGCGAGCCAGATATCCTCCGGCTCGGCCTCCCGCCGGAGCATCCCCCCAATGCCTTCATCCACGTGTAGCACCGAGAATATCCCCGTCCTGCCGGCATAGCCGGTATTGGCGCATTCTTTGCATCCAGCCCCACGATAAACCGGAAAGTCAACTTCGTCAGTGCGCAGGCTAAGTCTTTCCAGCAGATCCGCTGAAGGATCGGTCTGCTGTTTGCACGCCGGGCAAATCCGGCGCACCGTTCGCTGATCGACAACCGCCAGCAGCGCCGCAGCAACGGCCCAGCGCGGCGCCACCTCCAGCATCATCTCCACAGCGGCGCCGGCGCTCTTGGCGAAGATAGAGCCCAGTATCAGCACACCGTCAAGGGCGGTATCCACCACGGCAACCGCCGGGTCGGTAATGTCAGCCACCACGATCACGTCCGGATCCTGCTTGCGGAAGGCAGAGAGGCCCTCGGCAAATGTCAGGCCTGCTTCGGCCACCTGGCAGCGGCTGACGCCTTCGAGCCGAATTTCCTGACGTCCCTCCAGTGCGGCCAGGTCCCGGCCTGAATCTTTCATCTCCGCGAGCATAGCCTGCAGGGTGGTGGTCTTGCCGTTCCTGGGCGGCCCGGCGACCAGTATGGCCCCGCACGGCTGTCTAAGCAGGCGCCGCAGCAACGACAGGTCACCGTCACAAAGCCCCAGTTGGTCCAAGCCAAGGACCGCCTTGTCGGGATCGGCGACCTCAACGACAACCTTCTCGCCCAACCCGGTGGGGCAGGTCGTTACGTGGAACCGGAACTCTCTGCCCTCAATGGTGGATTGGAATTGCCCTGCCTGGGGACGTACAGTCTGGTCCAGGCCGGCCAGATCCTTGAAGCGCCTTATCAGCCGAGGCGCCAGCGCTTCCGGCAGACGCATCCTGAAATTGGCATTGTCGCGTATTACCCCGTCTATCCGCACACGAAGCGACAGTTTCTCCCGGCAGTAATCCATGTGGATGTGCGTGACCCGCCTGGCGACGGCATTGCGCAGAATAGCCTCAGCCACCTGGTCGGCGGGATCGCCCGGCTGCCCGGCTTCCGCCTCAGGGACCTCCGCGACCGCCGGCGAAGAAACGTCGCAGGACAACGCATCGTCCTTGGCCGAAGCACTTTCCACCACCGCCTCGGCCTCAACAGACACCTCCGCCGACGAATCGCCACCACCCGCAGATTCGCCCTCCTGAAGCGACACCTCGGCCATCAGAGCCTCGATATCAATGCCCCTGTCCCGGAGAAACTTAATCAAGCCTGTTTCCGAAACCCTCACGCTCCCGTCGGGCATACGCTTAGACGGCAGCCAGCCCTTTTCGATCCAGTTGGTAACCCCCTTGGGGCTGGACCCGAGCACATCCGCTACCTGGTGGATGCTGAAAAGCCGGTGCAACATGAAAAACTCCGCAGCTTCTTAACCCTCGGCCCTTCCCATCCGACAGGGCCGTTCGAACAAGACAACCCGCCCGTTCCCGGGTGGCATACTACCGGCGACCGGGCCACGTGCCCACAGGTATTATCGAATTAATGATGACCTGTCAAGTTCCGGCAGATGGGGTCTGGCTGGTCTGGACTTGCTGATGGTTCTCGAAAGGGAGCTTTGCGGGGTTCTCGGGTTATTCCTCCACCCGGTTCGTGATATCGCGGCAGGACTGGACAATCTGGACCAGCCCGCCCGCCTCGTTGAAAATGGGTGCGGCGGCTACCTCCATCAACACCTCGTTGCCTTCGGCGTCATCGTAGATGTGTTTCACCACGACCGGACCTTTGGCAGCGACGACCTGCACCAGTGGGCAAGGGTGCTCCACTCCATCACACGGGACGTCACGGTGGCGAAATACCTGATGGCACCTCAGGCCGGTGGCAACCGGGTCCTCTACGCCGGCCATGTCCCGTGCAGCCCGATTGGCAAGAACAATTCGGTAGTCCGCGGCGATAACCATGGTGGCATCCGAGATGGCCTCGATGACGGCCCCCAGAAGGTGCCGGGATTTCTCGATTTTCTCCTCCGCCTGCTTCCGCTCGGTGATGTCCCGCACGGAATGGACTATCTGTCGCACTCTTCCGCGTTCATCCTTTATCGGTGAGGTGGCTACGTCCAGCCAGCATCCGCCGAGGTGCTCCTCCTGGATCTCCCATCGCTGAGGTTCGCCGGTCTCGAACACCTTGCAGGCCCGGCACGTCTCAGGGGGATGATCCGTTCCATGGATCAACTCATAGCAGAAGGCCCCGAGCACGGTCACGCCCTTGAATCGCTCCTTCATGGCCCTGTTTGCCAGCACAATTCTGTAATCCGTATCGATCACTGCGACCATGTCTTCAACGGCATCGAAGGTGCTCTCCCATCGTGATACCGCAAGCTCCAGTTGCTCCTCCGCCCGCTTGCGCTCGGTGATGTCGCGGGCGTAAAGGTTCACGTAACCGGCTTCGACGACGGGCGCGAACGTTACCAGGAACGTCCGGCCGTCAGACTCGATTTCGACATCTTCCCTGGCCCCGGAGACCAGCACGCTGGCCACAAGCTCGGCCCGCTGCTTCGGCAGCGCCTGGCCCACCCGGCAGGACCATGTATCCAACAGCGGCCCGGCGGCCTTGTTGGCGAAGATGACGGTCCCATCGCCCGCGGTGCGCAGTACGGGGTCGGGGCTCTCGGCCGGGAATTTCGCGAGGTCGACAATCTCTTGCTGCGCTCGCTTGTGATCCCGGCGGATGCCGGCCTCGGTCAGCTCCCGCGTCACCGCCGGCGCAAGGCGGGCCAGATTGCCCTTCATCACGTAGTCATGGGCGCCCGCCCGCATCATCTCGACCGCGGTCTCCTCCCCGATCTTCCCCGAGACCTCGATGAAAGGTATGTCCAGGGCGATCCTTTTCAGCAATTCCAGGGCCTTTGGGGCGCTGAAGACAGGCAGGGCATGGTCGCAAAGGATCAGTTCCCAGTCTTGCTGGTTAAGGGCGGCCTGCATTTGATCGGCCGTCTCCACTCTTTCAAAGATCGGGTCGTATCCTCCGCGGCGCAGCTCGCGCAGCATGAGTTGGGTGTCATCCTCAGAGTCTTCAACAATCAATACTCGAAGCGGTGTGCTCATTAGATCTCATCCAGCATTGCGCAGCGGCTCGTTCAGCAGCAGCCAGTACAGGCCCAGTTCGCAAACCGCCTCGGCAAATTGGCCAAAGTCCACGGGCTTGCGGATGAAGCTGTTGCAGCCAAGCTCGTAGCTCCTGACAAGGTCCTGCTCTTCCGTGGAGGAGGTGAACACCACCACCGGAACCAGCTTTGTCCGCCCGTCGGCGCGGATTTTTTGCAGCACCTCCAGGCCGTCCACCTTGGGCAGCTTCAGGTCCAGCAGGACCATCGCCGGCGTGTCCGTCGTGTCGCGCCCCGAATGGGCGCCCGTGCCGAGCAGGTAGTCCAGGGCCGCAGCCCCATCACGCGCCACGACAATCTTCTTGGTCACGTTGTATTGCTTAAGTGTTCGTATGACCAGTTTCTCGTCGTCCGGGTTGTCTTCCACCAGTAGAATGCTTCCTTCTTTCATTGTATTCCCCTGTCATAGTGTGAAGCAGAACGTCGCTCCTTTTTCCGGCGCGCCTTCGCCCCATACCTTTCCGCCGTGGCGATGCATGATGCGCGCCACCGTTGCCAGGCCGATCCCCGTGCCCGAAAATTCCGCCTGCGAGTGCAGGCGCTGAAAGGGCACGAAGAGCTTGTCCACATATGCCATGTCGAATCCCACGCCGTCATCCCGCACGTAATAGGCTTTGACGTCCTCGCGTTCGACGGTGCCGAACTCTATCGTCGCGCGGGCGCGCCCGTCGGTAAACTTCCAGGCGTTATCCATCAGGTTCTGAAGCGCCAGGCGAAGCAGGGCAGCGTCACCATGGGCGGTGACTCCCGGCTCGATGATGAACTGGACCTGGCGGCTGGGTTCAGCCTTGCGAATCTCCCCCGCGATCGAGCCCACAAGGGCGCTGAGGTCCACCGTCTCGCGATTCATTTCCCGCAGTGTCACGCCGGACAGGCGGAGCAGGTCGTCAATAAGTTGCGTCATGCGTGCGGTGGCCTTCAGCACGCGATTGAGGTGGTCCCTGCCCTCGTCGTCGAGCCTGTCGGCGTAATCTTCCTTTATTGCCTGGGTGAAGCCGGCGATTCCCCGCAGGGGCGCGCGAAGGTCGTGTGACACGGTGTAGTCGAACGATTCCAGCTCCTTGTTGGCGGACTTCAGTTCGTCCGTGCGCTGCTCGACCAGCTCCTCCAGATGATGCCGGTGCCTTTCAAGTTCTTCCTCCGCCCGCTTGCGCTCGGTGATGTCCCTTCCGATTGATTCGAAACAGACTATGTTCCCTTCTTCGTCGAGGATCGGGATTATGGTGTATTCGATAATGATCTGACGCCCATCTTTGGCAATCCAGCCGAGGACGGCGTTCTTGATCGTTTTCTTGGTCGTGTTGATCTCTTCAATAACCCGCTTTTGCTCTTCCACATAATCCGGATGGATGATCTTGAACCCCAGGCCTGGATCGGCCAACCATTCCTCCTGTGAATACCCCAGCAGGCGCTCGGCGGCAGGATTGGCGTAAACAACGTGCCCTCCCTCGGCTCCCACTCTGAAAATAACCTCATCGGCATTATCTATTATCCGATCATAGCTCTCGTTTATTCTCCTGATCTCATCCTCCGCCTGCTTACGCTCGGTGATGTCTGTATGCACTGAGACAGCGACTTTCCCGTGCTCGGAATGATCGAATACGCTAACACTCGCATAGCACCAGAATAGGGCACCATCTTTCTTGATGTTGTTAATTTCGCCCCGCCAAGAACCGTGCTTGTCCAAGGCCTGCCTTATCTCCGTTGTCGTTCCTTCGGGGGGCTTCCCGGTGGGGGCATTGACGACAGAGACGTGCTTGCCGACCATTTCATTGGGGCTATACCCGAACATCTCCTCAAATTTCGGGTTGGCGTAGACGATCACGCCGTCATCGAACCGGACCAGAGAAACGCCCTCGGACATATTCGCTGTAATCTCGCTTTGAATGCGTTGTTCCTCCTCCATTCGTCTGCGCTCGGTGATGTCGCGCGAGACGGCCAGCATGCCGACTATCTCATCCCCCTCAACCAGGGGCGATGAGTTCACCTCGATATGCAGCACGTCGCCCGAGGCCCTTCGATACGCCGTCTGGTAGGGCGACGTCGACTCGCCGCGCATCGTCGCCTCGAATATCTCCTGCATCCGTTGGCGGTCCTCGGGCACGATCACGTCCAGGAAGCTGCGGCCGATGAACCATTCCCTCGGCCGCCCCGAGCGCTCCACGACCCGGTCATTGACGAACGCGAATCGGCCCTGGTGGTCCAACCGATAGACACCGTCGTGCACGTTCTCGATGAGGGTTCGATACTGCTTTTCCGACGCGGCCAGGGCCTCATCCGCCAAGACCCGATGGATTGCCGTGCCCAATTGCATCGCTGCCTCTTCCAGCATCTTGACCGTCTCGAGAGGGACCATGTTCTCCCTGGTATCTGCCACGTGGATCAAGCCGAGAACGCGCCCCTCTGAGGTAATCGGAACCAGTGCCACAGACTCGTATCCGACCTCGTTGCACACGTTGCGGGTCTGCCCCTTGTCCTCTTGCGAAACCGTAGCCAGGAAGCGCGTGGTGGCGTTCATGTAGAACGAGCCGCCTTCAGTGTAGAACGGGAGGGCGGGATCAGTGTTGCCCTTGATGACGTTGATACACATGCATTGGTCCGACTTGATCGAAAGAGGGCTCTCTGAGTCGTAGAACTTCTGACTGAAGCCCACTTGGGCCTCGTAAGGGATGTTGCCCTCTTCATCCAGAAGCCGGATCCCTGCAGCGGCGCACCCCATAAAGATCTTCACTTCCGCCACAAACTTTGTGAGCAGGAGCCCGGCCTCCGCTTGCTTGTTCGCGATATCGAGAAGCTTGTGTGACAGGCCCAGCGCCTTCTCGGCCCGCTTGCGCTCGGTGATGTCGCGGAGTATCTCCAGTTTCCAAATGCTGCCGTCCGGGTTCTTCAGCGGCGAGTCGATCAGGTCATACGTTCTGCCATTTTTGGCGGAAGACCATTCCCACCGAACGGTTTTCCCGGCCCAGACCTCCTCGTTCTTGCACCAGGGGCACACCTCGTTGCGATCATGGAAGTACTCATAGCACTTTCGATCTTCGCAGGGGCCGAAGTCTCTGATGAGCACCGGGTTCGCATACTGGATGTCGTGTTCCTGATCAACGACGTAAACGCCATCAGCCATTGTCTCGAAGATATGCGTCAGTTTGTCTCTCTCAGCTCGCAACGCCTCCTCCGTGCGCTTGCGCTCGGTGATGTCCACACCGTACCAGTTGACGTACCCGGCGCCGGCAACAGGAACAGCCCTGAAGGCGAGAACCCTCCCTTTGTGCTCGACCTCAATGCGCCTGATCGAACCCGACTGAAGCACCTCGGTGACAATCCGCCGCCACTGCTCGGGTGCCGGCTTATCGAGGCCGGACTCCAGGTGCCCAAGCAGGCCAAGGGCGGCCGTATTTGCATACAGGACTTTACCGTCCCCTGCGATACGCAGCACCGGGTAGGGATTCTCAGATGGGAATTTCGCCAGGTTGACAATCTCTTCCTCCGCCTGCTTGCGATCGGTTATGTCGACGGCCACACCAAGAATGGCGGGTTTGGCTGTGTCCGCAGCAATGTACGGAACCTTAATTGTGTGCAGCCACCGCTGTCGACCAGCGCCGTCGGTACACCGTTCCTCCGGGATCGTCAGTGTCTGACCGCCTTCGATCACCTTTCGATCCTCAGCCAGCATCCGTTTCACTTCCTCAGGGTCTGGGTGGATCTCCGCGTGCAGCCGTCCGGTCATCTCTTCTACTGTCATCCCAAGGGAGTCTGCTGACGCGCGATTGACCAGCAGGAGTCGGCCGTCGGTGTCCTTGGTGAAGATCCGCGATGGAACCAGATCGATGATCTGCCTCAGTCTCGCTTCGTTTTCGCGCAGGGCCTCAGCCGACTGCTGCAGCACGCCGGCGTGTTTTCTCTCTTCGGCCAGGAGTATGCGGGCCCTGCCGCCGCGATAGACGGCGTAGCCGCCTGCAACGCAGATCACCGCCAGGCCCGCCATCAGGGCGTACGTTACCTTCTCCTGGGCTGCAATTGGCGCCGATATCTGGGACTTCGGCGTCACCACCGCCAAGCCGTACGTTTGATTCCCAAGGCGGATCGGCGTGAACGCCACCAGCTCCTCAACTCCTTCCAGGGCGTTGACATGCTCGTCCGTGCCTTCATCCCCGTCCTGCACGCGTTTCCTGAGCCGGCGCTCCAGCTCCTCGATCTCCTCGTCGATCTCAAGGCCGGCGGCTTTCCCCGACGAGCGCCAGTTGTCCTCGATTTGCTCCCACGTCAGGCCCACATACTCGCTATTGGTGTGGTGCAGCACCTGCCCGTTATCCTCCACCACCCAGCAGAGGCTCTTGCGGCCGGTCTCCACGCGCTTCATGCACTTGGCCCAGAGCTTCTTCAGGTTGATGCTGGCGCAGATGGCCCCATTGAATTGGCCGTTCGCGACGATCGGTACAAAGACGCGCACAACCGTCTCCGTGGTGTCGATAACGCACTTGGCCGGCTCGCCGACCCAGGGCTTATGAGTGTCCTTTACGCCGAGGAACTCCGGCCACTTGGAGACGTTGTGATCCTTGGGCGTTTTGGGGCTGCGGGTGATCACGTTGCCCTCGACGTCCACGCACGTAATGTTGTTCAGGATGTCCGTGTGTGTGTCATAATATGCGTCGATATGCCCCTGGCCACTGGGCGCCCCCCGGTGTATGCTCCGATGTCGGGCCAGTGCCCGAAGGTCATCCTCGATCTCCGCGAACACCTCCTCCACGCCGGCTGCCAGGCTGCGCGCCGTAGTAAGCTGGTGCCGCTGGAACGTGGCCGTCAGTTCCCTCTCGAAAGTGACATGGCTTCCGTAAAGCAGGGCCAGCAGGATAGCCGTGACCAGCCCGCCGGCCAGAATCAGCATGACAGTTCTTGCGCGCCCGGAAGCATGCAACGCTTGGAAAGTGCGATTCAACTTCTTCACATTCGCATCCCGCTGGCAAGCCCGCGCCCCGTGATGTTGCGTAAGGGCTCCATGATCTGGACCACCGTGTCCATCACCCCCGGCCGCATATCCGCAAGAACCAGCACGCCAAGCACCTTGTCCTTGAACCCCATCAACCACTTCCTCCTGAAACTCAGCAACAGTGAGCAGCAGGCACGTCCTCCCCTGACCTTACCTGTATTATAAGCAGGGGCGACCGCAAGTTCCAGCGCTTTGCCAGTTTCTTGTCGTTTTTCCACGTATGGGCGCCCCTTGCCGCGCCTCCAGCCGCTATCTGACGCTCTCATTCCTGACCGAGCCTCCTTCCAGACAGGCCTGTCTGGGCCAGCCACCGGGATCAAGCCGACCGCGACAAACCAAGCCGCGTATCTTCCGGCGGCAGAATCAACTCCCGCGGGTGCACCCGGCACCACTCACCAGCCATTGTCGCCAATTCGGGGTCGAAGTCCCTCCCGGAGCCTTGTGTCAACTCATGCAACATGACATCTACCGGGAACGCCTCCTTGTAGCTTCTGGCCATGAGCATGGCGTCCATCGAGTCGGCAATTCGGATCAGCCGCGAGCCGAGTGGGATATCCTCCCCGGCCAAGGCGTCCGGATATCCGCTGCCGTCCCAGTTCTCGTGATGGTGCCGGATGATCTTCGCCTCCGCGTTGAAGGCCGACAGGTTCCGGACGATCTGTTCCCCCAGGGCCGGGTGGCGCCGGATGCTCTCGAACTCCTGCTCGCTCAGGTTGCACGGCTTGACCAGAATATGATCCGGCACGCCGATCTTGCCCACGTCATGGACAATTGCGGCCACGGCGACCGACTCGACGATATCCTCCCGGACGTTGAGCTGCCTGGCAAGCTGCGTTGCATAATGCGTCACCTGCCTGCTGTGCTGCTTTGTGTAGGGGTCCTTTGCCTCGACCGCGGATACCAGCGCGTGGATGGCTTCCAGCGAGGTCGCCTTGCGCTGCGGCTTGGGATCCGCCCCGTGCAGGTGCGGCGGTTCCCGCCCGGCCCCGGCGGCGGTCGCGCGGGATATCGCCCCGAGCAGGTCTTCCGTCGCGATGGGCCCCTGGAGCATGTCAGCAGCCCCGAGTGCAAATGCCCTGGCGATTTCATGATGGCCCGAATCGCTGCTGACGAGGATTATCCTGCAATCAGGTGAAACTCTCCTGGCGTGTTCGAGCAGGGCCGTGCGCGCGGGGTCGGGAGTTGAAAGGTCCACCAGCAGAACATCAAAGTGCTCTTGTGCCAGGGCCTTGTTCGCCTGGGCCACTCCGGTAACGCTCGCGCAGTCCAGACTCACGTCACTGCGGATCTCGGCGAGCAGATCATCGGCGGGCGGGACGTCAGCTACAACGAGTATTCGGGGCGCCCTGGAGGACATCCTCCTGTCTCCTCTGGTTCGATGCCCGACCTGAGCTGATAACAGCCAGCCCCGCCCCCAGGGTGACTTACCCTGCTTCTGTGTCGGAAGATTCGGCGAGTGTCTTTATTACGAATCAGATTTTGTCTGACACGCCCCCTGGCCCGCGCTGGGGGCATACCGGCAGTCTGCCGAACATCATTTTGTGGGCCGTCTTGATAAACCCCGCCCGTTCAGGGGCCGATAAGGTATCTGGTCGGACCTGGGGCGCCGGAGAACCAGGGACAATGGACGCGCCGCCGGCCCACTTTGTTCGGCCATACATTTTTCCCGACTCGACGCCGCTCACGGCGTCTGGGCCCGCCGCAGCGCACCCCGGCCGCATCCCAGCCGGCAGCCAATCCCCTCAAGAGAACTCCAAAGACACACAATCCGCTCAATGCTGGATAGTGGGAAGGGGGGGGGCATCATGAGAGGAACACTTTCGACATCGGCGGTGGCCCGCTTGCTGAAGGTGTCTGTCGGATCCATCGTCAACTGGATCGATAAGGGGGATCTGAAGGCCGGGCGCACACCCGGCGGCCACAGGCGCATCGACGTGAAGGATCTCGTCGAATTCCTGATCAGACACAAGATGCCCATTCCGGTCGAACTGACCGGCGGGGCCAGGAAGATCCTGGTCGTGGATGATGAGCCGGCTGCCATAGAGTTGTTAGCCGACGAGATCGAGGCGGAGTTTCCCAACTATGAAGTCCTGGAGGTTCACAATGGGTTCGCGGCGGGCGAGATCATCGGATCGCTGAAACCACGTGTGGTAATCCTGGACCTGCACGTGCCGGGCGTGGACGGCTTTGAGGTCTGTCGGAGACTCAAGTCGAAAGACGAGACCAAGGACATTGTCGTGATTGCCATGACGGCGCATCCGTCCGAGGAGGCCGAGAAACGGATACTGGACTGTGGGGCCAAGATCTGCCTTACCAAGCCGCTGGACATTGCCAACTTGCTCACGGAAGTAAGGCAGGTCCTGAGGAAGACTGTTTGAGCAACTCGCAGTGGGGTAACCAACGGAGACAGAAAGATTATGAAAGAGCATCAGACAGGCAATCGCACTAAGAACGTGCACAAGGGCGGCCGGCCTGTTACCGGCGCGCCGAAGCGCCACAGGACGGCGGCGAAGCAGCGCGGCCTCAGCGACCAACTGCGGCTGGCCAATCAGGGGATCGGCGCGATGCATGCCGCTATCGAGGAGGCGGCGGACCTGTCCGAGAAGCTGACCGGCCTGGACTTTGACAAGGCCGTTGAGGTCGCTGCGCGGGAAGTTGCCAAGATATTCGGCGCCGACCGGGCGGTGGTGTGCTTTGAGGGTGGCGACTTCCCGATTCAAGGCCCGTGCCTGATCCACCGGGAGAAATGTCTGGCGTCGGAGCGGCGCCTGCTGACGCAGGCCAAGGCAAGTGGGGCGGGCGATGGAACTCCGGTCGTCTCGCCTCGTGTGCCGTCCCCATGCGCAAGGCTGGGCGGCGCGGCAACGAGAGTGATCATTCCGCTGACGATTGCGCCGGTGGCGGCCGACGGCGAGAATGGCGGGCCCCAGTGCCACGGGTTCCTGTGCCTGTGCGGGGTCGAGCCGGTCGATGATGCTTCGAACAATTCGCTGCTGTACAAGGCGAGGGTCATCCGGGAGATCCTCATCGCGAAGCTGACTTGCGCCGTCTTCTATGCGAGGCTGTGCCTGAAAAGTGAGGTAGATCCTCTCACCGGTCTCAAGAACCGGCGAGTTCTGGTAGAACGGCTGCGGGAGGAATCGAAGCGCGCCAAACGGTATGGGCATTCATTCAGCGTGGCTATCGTGGATGTGGACAACATGGCGGAGGTGAATGAGAAACTTGGTCACGCCGGCGGCGATGAGGTGCTTCGCAAATTGGGCAGGATCATGCGTGAGGAAGTCCGAAGCGCCGACGTGGTGGCCCGCTACGGCGGTGACCAGTTCGCCTGGCTGATGCCCGAAACGGGATCAGACGGCGCCGTCACCGCAGCGGAAAGACTGGAAGGATACATCGAGGCCATGTTCAGCGCCACCGCTGCGGTCGTTACGATCAGTTGCGGAATCGCTGAATGGACAGACAGTAAAGTGAATAAGGGTTTGAACGTGTTGCGCCTGGCGAATGCAGCCCTGGTCGAGGCCAAATGCAGCGGGCGGAATTGTGTGAAAGTCGCCGGCGAAGTCCAGGCTTCGCTGTCCCGCTGAGCCGCAATGGCACAAACCCGAAGCCAATGTGAGGCAGGCATGTTGGGAAATCCAGTAACGTCGACAGGAGACGGCGGAGTTGACCACGACGATAGCAAGTACCGCCGGTGGTCGCGCGCCGGTTTGAGGGTCGCAAGGCCGCTGGTGCTTGCCGTGGTGGCGGCGGCTGCCTTCGCCGCATTGTTGGCACGGCAGCATCGTAAGTTCGAACAGGAGCTGGTTAATCGCTTCCAGCAATACCAGTTGGACTCAGCTCACGGTACAGCCGGGGCGATGGGAGAGGCTTTTGATGACTTGGTAAGGAGCTTCAGACTGATCGGCGATCGCGAGGAAGTGCGCAGAGGCGGCCTGGCACGCCTGAGCGTCCTCGACTCGTACTACGCCGCGCGGTCTGATGTCCTGGAATATGTCGCCGTGACGGATGCCGATGGCAAACTACTCTTTCAGAGTCCGCGCGACGCCAGGCTGGAAGGCCGCCGGCCATTGGGAGAATTCGACACTATACAGTCGGGCGAAAGAGCGCACTCAGACAAATACGGACCGGACGGCCTTACCCAAGGCAGCGGCTGTATCCCTGTCTTCCTGCCCATCCGCAAAGACGGCGTGCTCAGGGGGGGTCTCCTGGCCGCCGTAAGCGTTCAGAAGCTGTTGGCGAAATGTCTTTCCAGGCTTGGGGTCGTGCACGGGAACTACTACTGGGTGATCGACGGGGATGGTGCGGTCATCTTCGGCGCGGGTCCGGGAACGGCGGTAAGCGGACGGTCCGCAAACTCAAACGTGTTGCAGTTTGCTACCGGCAGCCGGGCCCGCAGGCAGGTCGCTTCATACGTGGTCGACCAATGCCTGAGAGCCCGCCGGGGCGGGGCGGTGGAAATGCCGATCGCAACCGAAGGCGGCCCGCAGGAGCTGGTGGCCTTTGCGCCGGTCGGGCTCGGGGGATATCGTTATGGTTTGCTGGTAGGTTCCCCGAAAAGCGCCATTTCGGTTCCAATTACCTCGCACAAACGCGTGACGTATACGCTCATTGTGAGCCTTGCACTGCTTTACTTCGCCACGGGATACGTTGCATATCGCAGCGAGAGCGCCCACGCCCGCCTGGAGCGCACGCGCAGACGCGCCGCCGAGCAGGTAAGCCGCGCAAGAGGTGAATATCTCGCGGAAATGAGCCATGAGATCCGGACACCCCTCACGGCTATCCTGGGCTACGCTGAACTGGCGGCCGAGGCGCCGCGGGAATCTGCCGAACGGGACGAGGCCGTAAGGGTCATCCAAAGAAACGCCGACCACCTGTTGAGCGTGATTAACGACACCCTGGATATTTCCAAGATGGAGGCGGGCAAGCTCGTCCTGAATGCGGAAGACTTCAGCGTCGTTTCGCTTATCGCCCAAACGGTAAGCATGATGCGTGTCCGGGCCCACCAGGGCGGCATTTCGCTGACCGTGGAACACGCCGGCGAGCTTCCTGAAACGATCCTGGGCGACCAGGCAAGACTGAGCCAGATACTGGTCAACCTCGTAGGCAACGCAATCAAGTTCACGGAAGAAGGCGGCGTTCGGATTGTCAGCACATTTCTCCCCAACTGGCGCGGCACACAACCCGCCGTCAGGATTGAGGTCATCGACACCGGAATAGGCATAGCCGGCGACCGGTTGGAACTTCTGCGCGAGCCGTTCGTTCAGGCTGATGTTTCCACGCCCCGCAAATACGGCGGCACGGGGCTTGGCCTGGCCATTGTCAATCACGTCATCGACAAGATGGGTGGGACACTAACCATTGACAGCCAACCGGGAAAAGGAAGCAACTTTGCCGTCACGATTCCCACCGGGCCGCTCGAGAGCGTGGCCATGCTGCACAATCCCGCAGAAGCCTACCAGGAAGAAGTCAGGCAGGGGGCAAGGCCGGATCTGGCGGGGCAGGTTCTGGCCGGACTGCGGATTCTTCTGGCCGAAGACGGCCCGGATAACCAGCGGCTGATCGGAACGATCCTCCGTAAGGCCGGGGCCGAGGTCACGCTGGCTGAAAACGGGCGTATCGCCGTCCAGCGCGCCCTGAGTGACCACTTCGACCTGATCCTGATGGACATCCAGATGCCCGAAATGGACGGATATCAGGCAACTCGGGAGCTTCGCAAGCAGGGAGTTTCCGTACCGATCATCGCGCTGACGGCCCACGCCATGAGCGGGCACAGGGAAAAGTGCATGTCGGCCGGATGCACGGACTACGTTACCAAGCCGATAAGCAGGCACCAGTTGATCGAGACGGTAATGCAGCACACCGGCAGACAGAGCGCAGGCGGTGGTCAGGAGGATCAAGCCGAACAGACCATTCAGTCCAAGTTTGACGATGATCCAGCCCTTGCCGAAGTGATCGATCAGTTCGTTGCCGGCCTGCCGGGCCAGGCCAAGCAGATGCGTTCGGCCCTGGCCAACGGGTGTTTTCAGGAGCTCCGGCGTCTGGGCCACCAGCTCAGTGGAGCGGGCGGCAGCTACGGGTATCCTGCCCTGAGCGATGTCGGCGCGCGCCTGGAAGATGCGGCCGAGGCCTCGGACACCGAGGGAGCGACATTGGCGATGAGCGAACTGGCCGAACTGACTCAATCCGTCGTCGCCGGCCGGCGGGGGCGCTCACCACAGGGAGCCAAACAATGACAAACCCCGCAGACCAGACCAAACGAACCCGCACAGCGCCGCGTGGTGGCCCCTCTTCGGTTCGCAAACAGGGTGCCGAGGAGACACCAAGGATGAGGCCTCAGGGCGTGTCAACAGGAAGGCGGAATCCGATGGCCCTCCTGACGGTCGCCCTGTTTGTCAGTATCCCGGTGCTGATTTGGCTGGGCTGGTATTCCTACAGTTCCTATCGCAGCACCGAGACGCACAGGGCGCAGCATTCAAAGATCGAGCAACTCCGCGGCACCATCGTTCACTTGGACGAGGTGCTTACCATGTCCGCCCGGATGGCGGCCGCCACCGGGGACGTCCGATGGGAGCAGCGCTACCGCAAGTTTGAGCCGAAACTGGATGCGGCGATCAAGGAGGCCATCAAACTGGCGCCGGAGGCTTATAGCGGGAAAGCAGCCGAAGCGACGGACGCGGCCAACATAAAACTTGTGGCGATGGAAAACCGCGCGTTCGACCTGGTCCGAAAGGACCGTGCGGATGAAGCGAGGAAACTGCTGTTCAGCGATGAGTACGAAAGGCAGAAGCACATTTACGCCCAGGGAATGACCCGGTTCGCTCGCGCGTGGGATCCTCATCTGCGGCTTGTGGAGCTACGGGGGAGCATCATCCACCTGGACGAGGTTCTGACGATGTCCGCGCGTATGGCGGCGGCCACCGGCGACCCGCAATGGGAGCAGCGATACCGTAAGTTTGAGCCGAAACTTGACGCCGCGATCAAGGAGGCCATGAAACTCGCACCCGAGGCATACAGCGGCAAAGCGGCCGGCAAGACCGACGTGGCCAACATCAAGCTTGTGGCGATGGAAAACCGCGCGTTCGACCTCGTCCGCCGGAAGAAGCTGAACGAGGCCAGGGCGCTGCTTTTCAGCGATGAGTATGAGACGCAAAAGAAGATTTACGCCGAGGGCATGACGGAATTTGCATCGGGGCTGTCCTCGGCAAGCACGACAAGCCTGGTACGGAAGCATCGCCAGGCCTTGGGACATATTGTGGCTGTGGGTCTGCTGATCCCGTTGATGATCATCGGCTGGTTCTTTGTGTTCCGCACTACACGCAAGTGGGCAAGGGCGCTCAGGGACAATAATCTACGCCTGACTGTGCAAGCAAAGGAACTGGCTGAGTATAAGGGGCACCTCGAGGAGCTGGTGGAGACCCGCACCGGCGAATTGGAAAGAGCAAACCAGCAGCTCCGAGAAGAGGTGACCGCACGCAAGCGCGCCGAGCAAACCCTGCGCGCCAGTGAGGAGCATCTGCGTGTGACGCTTGCCAGCATAGGCGATGCCGTCATCGCAGTGGACACCGACAGGCGCGTGGAGAATCTCAACGGCACCGCCGAACAGTTGACCGGCTGGACTCTCGAAGAGGCGCGCGGGAGGTCCCTGGAGGAAGTCTTCCACATCATCAACGAGGAGACCCGCAAGCCCGCACCCGACCCCGCGGCCAAAGTAATCATAAGCGGCCAAATCGAAGGCCTGGCCAATCATACGGTTCTTATCGCCAGGGACGGAACCGAACGGGCAATCGCCGACAGCGCCGCGCCAATCAAGGACGCCTCCGACACCACCGTCGGAGTCGTACTTGTCTTTCGGGATGTCACTGAGGAAAGGAAGAACCAGAAGGAAAAGGAACAACTCCTTTATGATATGGGCGAACGCATCAAGGAACTCAACTGCCTCTATCGCCTGAACAAGATCGCCGAAAGGAAAGGAACCTCGCTCGAAGAAATATTCCAGGAGACAGCCCGGTTGCTGCCGCCTTCCTGGCAGTACCCCCAGATCACCAGCGGACACATTTGCTTTGAAGGGCGGGTCTTTGAGACAGACGCCTGCCCGCAAGGTCCATGGCGCCAGTCGTCCGACATCCAGGTTAACGGCCTCAAAGCCGGCTCCGTCGAAGTATGCTACCGCGAGGCTCGACCGGAGGCGGATGAGGGTCCCTTCCTTAAGGAAGAACGCGCACTGATCGATGCGGTGGCTGAGCGCTTGGGGAAAATCATCGAGAACAAGCGGGCGGAGGAGGCCCTGTGCCGCGCCAACCAGGACACCGAGGATGTCAATCGCCAACTCGAACAGGCCATCGAACGCGCAAACCAGCTCGCCGAGCAGGCGGAGCAGGCCAACATGGCCAAGAGCGAGTTCCTGGCCAATATGAGCCACGAGATTCGCACACCCATGACGGCAATCCTGGGGTACACGGAACTGTTGGGGGATTCGACGGCCACCGCCAGCGATCGGGACAACTACCTGGCCGTCATCGAGCGCAATGGGCAGTACCTCCTGGGCCTCATCAACGACATCCTCGACCTTTCGAAGATCGAGGCCGGCAAGATCCAAGTAGAGACACTGCGATGCAGCGTTGTATCCGTAGTAGCTACCGTGGCCAGCACCATGCGGGCGCGGGCCCGGGAGCGGGATATCCGCCTCTCGGTCGAGTACACGAGCGAACTGCCCGAAAAAATCCTCACCGATAGCGCCAAACTTCGCCAGGCGCTGATCAACCTGACTGGAAACGCCCTCAAGTTCACTGAGAACGGCTACGTGCGCGTCGTGGTTTCCTTCCTACCGAGCTGGCGCCACGATCAGCCGGCCGTGCAGTTCCAGGTGATCGACACCGGCATCGGGATCAGTGACGAGAAGCTCGAGCGTGTGTTCGAGCCCTTCGTGCAGGCCAACGCCTCCACATCGCGGGAGTACGGCGGCACCGGGCTCGGCCTGGCCATCACGCGCCACATCGCCCGGCTGCTCAGTGGCGAGTTGACCGCGGAAAGCACCCCCGGCAAGGGCAGCACCTTCACACTGACCATTCCTACCGGCAGTCTTGAAGGCGTCAGGATGCTCCGCAACCCCGAGGAAGTTATCCGGGAACCCGGGCGGGGCGCCCCCGTCGGGACCGTCGGGAACCTGATGGGAATCCGCATACTGCTGGCCGAGGACGGCCCGGACAACCAGCGGCTCATCACAGCGATTCTCCGCAAAGCCGGCGCTGAGGTCGAGATCGCCGAAAACGGCCGCGTGGCCGTGGATAAGGCCCGCGCGGAACGGTTCGACCTGATCCTGATGGACATGCAGATGCCCGAGATGGACGGATATCAGGCAACCCGGACGCTTCGCGAGCAAGGAGTTTCCGTACCTATCGTCGCGCTGACGGCCCACACCATGAGAGGAGACAGGGAAAAATGCCTGTCGGCCGGATGCACTGGCTACGTGGCCAAGCCGATAAGCCGCCGGCAGTTGATCGAGACGGTCATGCGGCACACCGGCCGGCGGAGGGCAGGCGGCAGCCAGGAGGATCAAGCCGAGCAGACCATTCAGTCTGAGTTTGACGATGATCCAGCCCTTGTGGAAGTGATCGATCAGTTCGTTGCCGATCTGCCGGGCCGGGTGGAGCAGATGCGGGCAGCCCTGGCAAATGGGTACTTTCAGGAGCTTGGGCGGCTGGCTCACCAGCTCAAGGGAGCCGGCGGCAGCTACGGGTATCCGATCCTGAGCGATATCGACAAGCGTCTGGAAGATGCAGCCGAGGCCTGCGACATTGAGGGCGCCACCCTGGCGATAAAGGAGCTGGCCGAACTGACTCAATCCGTCGTCGCCGGGCGGCAGCAGCATCACTCACCGGAGGGGGCCGGCCAATGACGCCGCCAATCGAGAGATCCGCCAATGGCCCTCTTTGACACCAAGTTCAAACAGAATAAAGCCAGGTACATGCTCCAATGCTTCCTGGCCACCGTCTCGGTGCTGCTGATTCTACTGGTCCTTGACGGCATGTCGAACGCGGCCGTCATCGCCGCCCTGGGAGCAAGTTCGTTTATCGTCTTCGCCATGCCGCATGCACAGGCTTCGCGCCCGCGATTCCTCATCGGGGGATATGTCGTCGGCGTTGCCGTGGGCAGCGGCTGCTATTGGCTGGCCCAGGTCCCCTGGCCCGATGCCCTGTCGCCCGCATGCGCATACGCTGATGTGGCCTTCGGCGCAATGGCAGTTGGGCTGGCAATATTCGTCATGGTTCTGACCAACACGGAACATCCTCCGGCCGCCGGCGTCGCACTCGGGCTCGTGCTCGGCGAATGGAGCCCGATGACCGTCGCCGTCGTTCTGGTGGGCATCACCGTGCTGTCCATTCTCCGCCTGGTACTGAAGCCGATACTCAAGGACCTGCTGTAACCACCTGCTGTTGCGGTTCATCCCGTTGCCACGAAGGGGGTGCGAAAATGGGGACAGCACACATGCGTAATTGCGGGGATAATTCAAGCAGAAGCAGAGAATAGGCTTGCGAGCACGCCCGGGTTTTTTGCAGAGCCGCAAGATGTATCTTACATTTCCTATGAGGACGTATCGGCCAATGCGTTGTTAGACGCAGCGGCCAGCCTCACACGAGAGGTCTGCACTCCGGGTCTCATGGGAGAGGCTACCCAGCTCCCATAAGACGGGTGGAGGCAGATCGGGCTTAAGATTGCGCAAAGAGCGCAACGTGAGGGACAACATGATCGTCGAGTCTGCACACGAGCGGAATGTTCACGGTCAAGGCGGTGCGATTGTCCGGTGCGCCCGCAATGCGCGCCAGGTACGGGCAACCCTGACGCCTCGACCCAGCGCGGTTTCTCCGGGACAGCAGCGGCGCGTTCACCGCGTGCGCGTTGCCCGCCGCATCCCGCATGTCCCCCACTACTTCGCAATCGCAAGACACTGCATCGACCAATATCGATGGCACGCCGACGCCCACGTATCCCAGACCGCCACCACGCTGAACGTGCTGAGGTAAGCCACACCTTTGCTTACGCTCTGGGCAGCGGTCAATTCCGTGCAGTCAAAATCGGTTTGGGCCCGTGGATGACAACTCCCATTCCCAGGCAACTCTCACGCCGCACAGAGCACCGTCAACACAGCTAACCTGTTCTCCTCTCGGCGCGCTTCCGGACTTGACTGGTGCGCAATGCGCTATGATAATGCCGGCAGCGACCGGCCGGACCGGCTGTTGTCGGAATGGGCCGCGGAAGAGGCCTCGCCGCGACTGTGCTGGGTGGCTTGATCTCACTCTCCGAATCGAGGGCCGGCGCGATAGCGATCGTGGGTTTATGCGTGACGGTTCTACGGAATATGGCGTTTCGTTAAGGATGTAGTTTGCGTACGGTCAACTCGGCGGCCCCAGCCGTGTGACCACAGGACGTCCTAGGCTTTTTCATGCTCCCTACGAAGAAGTCGCTAGGGTCCTTTTTTTCAGCAGGAGCCCTCTTTTGGAAGGAGCTCTCGCGCATGACTGAAAGTCCGCCACCACCGATCGAGGGCAGCCAAAGCCGTGGCCACATCAGCGCCGATGAGTCCGACATAATATGGGTTGACGAGGAACCAGGGGCCGAGATCCGCGGCGC
>SDBT01000117.1_pt1 | contig 101860 bp, 71 predicted proteins | sample 2277101 | NCBI WGS metagenome assembly SDBT01 (sample SAMN10404973, study PRJNA504765) | marine sediment metagenome | isolation source: marine sediment core GS10_PC15, 103 cmbsf | place: Arctic Ocean: Southern Knipovich Ridge | collected 2010
TATATGAACCGCGTGGAGGGGTATAGTCTGGACGTCATGGCATTTGGTCTCCTCAATGAGGCTATTGTCGTGTAGCATGATTATACCCCCCAATGCTCATAGAGTAAACCGCGTAACTACTGCCCTGTATTCGTAATAGAGGCGCGATATCTCGCCCTGCGTCCAGCCACAGAGTTACGAGCTTGCTCAGGGCTTTGTGTTATAAGCCGAATAGCCAGGCTATGCCTTCGCGGTCTCTAGGGCCTGGCAAGAGCGCGCATAATCCGTATGAACACTTCTTCACCTGCTATTCACTGCTCCATGTCACCGCAATCCACAAGTCTGACATCGCGTTGGCATTGAAAAAGAGCTTCAACTCGCCCACGGGTTTTACCGGCAAAGCAATGCCGGTCGCTCCACCGGTAAGCTTTCCGACCAGCAGGTTGCCCAGCGCTGCATCCTTGGCCAAGGTATCCTTCTTGGCCGCCGCAGGTTGATCGTTGACCTGGTCAAAGACACCCAGACTGGCGGGGACCGGATCTTTGGTGCTGCGTGCCAGGATGTCCACACGCGTCACACTCTCTAAGCGTCCCTGGCTCCAGAAGGGATAGTGTTCGTCTCGCAAGTTGAGCGTCAGCTGGTAGCGCTGGTTGGCACCCGGCGTTTGACTCTGGAGCTTCGCCCACTCGGTTGGGAACTCGTGCCGCACCGAGAACAGCCGCACCGAACCGGCTGCCTGCGCCGCGTCACTGGCCGCCTTCAGGTTGTCTACCGCGCCCTTGCGCAGCAGACCACCGCCTTCACGCGCGGTATAGCGGATGTGCAGGATGACATCGCTGATGGTGTCGTAATCAAACTGGCAAAGTGCACACACTGCTTCCCGCTGAGGACATTATGAAGTGTGTCCTGTGGAGATTCGCAGGAAGCTCTTACTTTAACACATATCTCACAAGTAACCAGAGCTTGTCAATCTCAGTTGTTACGTCTTGAACCTTCAATTGCCAGCTAGTTATCGGGCAGCTAATGTCTTTTATCACGAACGATTTTAGTGTTCCCACCTGTACTCCATCCGTGAAAGTAAACTCGTCGGTGGCCCGCGTCAGCACGAATTTGGAGGCTGACAGGTCCGCAGGTGTAAACAGATACACATCAATGGCCTGAATCTTGGCTGGCTCCCGCCCTTTGGTGAAGATCGGTAGACGCTCGTACAGGTTTTTGAGCGTCAGCAGCCGTTCGGTAGCGCCAGCGGCCGGCTGCATAGCCTTGTACCACTCGTTCGGAAAGTCGTGTTTCAGGTCGAAAGCAGCAAACAGACCCTCCTGCCGACTCAATTCCTCTACGCTTTTGATGTACTCCTGGACCGAATCGGCAGCCGGTTTTTTGAGCTTGTCTCCCCCGTCTTCGGCAGTGTAGCGCACTTGCATAATCACGTCTGTGATTGAGTCATAGTCGAACTGACGGAACTCAGTGGGTAATTCGATCCGCCAGTTACTGATGGCGCCAGCGCCTTCAAACGGGATGTAGCGTTCATCCCGGAAGTTGAGTTCAAACACGCCGCTGTCATTCTGCGCTGTGCTGACCGCAATCGCCGTGATCGGCACATTGACCGTGCTGAAGCGATCGTCGGTTTCGTCGGTCTTTTCCAGATAGTCGTTTTTGTCCTTGGCGATCGCACTCGTCCGGAACTTGTGCCCTAACAGCCGGAGCGTGCAATTCAGGCTGGTGTAGGGCCCGACGATGCACGGAATCGTCAAGGCGACGGATTTGATGCGGCGCATGTAGTGGCCGGGATGGTCCATATCGAACAGCACTTCTGGCAGGGTGAATTCGCAGGTTCCGGCTTCCTTGAGTTGGATGAGCGCCAGCGGATTGATTTGCCGCAGCGAAACGTATTTTGAGATCTCGTAATCGTAACCGCGCTTTTCCTGGTGAGCGGCTTCGAGTTGTTTGAGGCCGAGATACAGCCGTTCACCGGCAAGCAGGCCATCGTGGGCGGCCTCCCAGTAGCCAAACTGGATAAAGTTAGAGGTCGTCAGCCCTCGCTCAAAGCGGTAGACCTTTTCGACCTTATTGGCCAGGTCGTAAGCTAGCGTGTAAGCCTGATAGTATAGCGTTTGGATCTGGCCTTCCATCCACGAATACAGCTCTTGATTGGTGTATTTGTTGCGCAGGAATTCTTCTACCTCTTGGACGTTGTCAATCTGCTTCTGCTGGTTGGTAATCTCCTGATTCGCGATGTTGATCCGGATCTGCTGGGTAAGGATCTGCTTGTCAATATTCTTGATCTCATACCCGGCGATATTGGTCTGCTGCACCCGGTCTTGCAATTGGCGCAAGAAGCCGCCTTTGCGGCCAGCGCTCGACGATTGGTAAGAAAGGTGGTCGGCAATTATTCGCAAACCACGCGCGCCCGCTTGCGTGGCATTTGCCAGATTGGGAAAACCCCAAACTACATCCGCACCAACTCCGAATGGGTGTCCGTCAACATGCGTAGTTGGCAAAGCATGGAATAGGCTGGCGAGGGTTTCTGCTATTCCGATACCAATCTGCCAGCCGGCGGCTGCGCTGGCCTTATCCATCTCCTCTTTTTCGTACCGAATCAGTTTCAGCCCGCTTTCGTCAATCGGTTGCTCAATCTGGTTCGGTAGTTCGCTGAAATCGGTGTTGCTATCCGGCACTTTGCCCAAATCCTCGCCGATGAGCCTGAGATAGTGCTGCAAGCGATACACCGCCCCCCTCCGGCTCTGTTGCAAGGCCTCCAACGATTTCTGCGACTCCTCCAACTGCTGTTTTCTCACTTCCATCACCAGGTTGTGAATGCTGCTTTCATGACTGGCGCGCAGTCGAGATAGTGCCTCCGCGTCGCCTTTCTCCTTAGCCGACAAGAAAGCGTTGCCCAGCGCTTTCAGCTCCGTGCATAGTTCCAGAGCTTTCTGGAGTAAATAATAAAAGCGATAGTTCGGCATGGGGCTATTCAGGTCGTTCAGCACGCTTGCTAGGCTGAGCCCTTGAGCGGCAGCCTGCACCAGCAAGCCCGGGTCGATCGGTGGCTCAAACAACGGTGGTTTAAAGAATATCCCCTCGATGTCCTGGCAATGCCGAATCTTGAACAAGCGATCGTCGATGGTGTTGCGAAGCTCTCTCAGTTTTGGGTTGTCGGGAATACAGAAGTAGAGCGTCGTGGCAAAGCCAAAGATGTTCGCTAGCCCCACCATGCCGTTGCTCACGCCAATCGGGAATGGTGTTTGGTTGCTGTACGGAAATACCAGTTCCAATTCGACCATTGCGTTACTGAACGCATCCCATTTGTCCAATAGAGAGTTGTAGGTCTGCGGCTGAATCTTGCCACGTTTTGGGATCTTTTGCCCCCGCGGTCCGCAGATATGAGCGGCCAGGACGTAGCATTGGATCGCCATCGGCATGGCTTCGAGCATATTCTGTTTCTGCCGGAAGTAGTAGTCGCCGTAAGCAATCAGGATCTCGATGTACTTCATCACCACCCACTTCATATAGGCGGACGGGCGTTGTCGGGCGAGGACATGCGGCTGGAAAGGTTTATCGCGCCACTCGCTAATGGCATCATCCGGCTGGCCAGGCTGCAAGCTCATGAACAAATTCTCCAGCACATTCTCGGCGTCAATCTCCCTGAACGGCGAAAACTGCCAGAAGCGCTTGGCGTCGGCGCCTTTGGCCAGCGGGTTAAAGACATAGTGGCACATCTTGAGCGCCTGGTCAAACTGCTGCGACTTGAGCAGTCCGTCCACACACAGCATCGGCGCGTGGAAGGCGGCCTCCCAGTTGTAAAGGGAGTAACTGCGCTTGAGTTCATGATAGATTGCCTTCCTGTCGGCCCCGAAAGCGTCATCCTTGTCGGACACTTTAGTGAGGTAGTAGTTGAATAGTGCATCAAGGTTGCGGGTCATAAGAGTGCCCAATAGTTCGTGGACGAAGGAGTGGTAAAAACCTAACTCTGGATTTTGATCAACCTTCACCAACGCGCTCGTTGTTTGAACGTCGAAATATGGCTCTTTATCATATAGGACTGGATTAGCAGAACCAGATGCTTGCAACGAGTGGATTTGGGTTGTGAGCTCAGGCCAGGAGTCTGTGCCTGGTTTAAACCTATAATGGAAGACAGTATCGAAGGATGGCGACTTGGCGGGGGGCTTTGGCGACTCATCATATTTGGAAAGCTGACTGCCTGTAAAGCGAAATTCTGCAATGGCTGAATCCTCTCGGTAAATGTCAATCGCGACTTTGTGGTCAGGATCTGTATAGATCCTCGGGACAAACTCATACTTTGGGATGTCGCGCAAACCAGCATCATTGTCATAAATCGCATCAGACGAGATCTGCTTTTGCGTCCACTTCCCGTTCCGGTACTCACTCCAGGCCATCTTGATTTCCCAATACTCCAAAGGTTTGTTGGTTGGAACTTTTAGATTGCCATTGTCTTGTTCCACAATAACTTGATCACCAGTATCCTGAGCTTTCGTCTTCTTCGCGAACTGGGGGAAGAACACCAGCAGCCGCTTGTTCCAGACGACTGGAATCAGGTAGGCGCCGTTTTTTTCAATGTTCCCGTTGGCATCCTCAACATCATAACTCGGGATATCCACCTGGACCTTCTCCCAGGGATACCAGTTCAACTCGTTCATGTCAAAGTAACGGTAGTAGAAAAAGTACGGCGCATTCCGTGTCCGGGCAAAGACGTGCAGTTTCTTGATTTCCTTGCCGGCTTCATCGATGTCCTCCTGAAGAAACAGCCCTACTACTTTCAGGTTGGCCACTTCGTCCACTTCGAACAGGTAGCTCTTCAGGGCGGCTTCGACGGTCTGTTTGCTGATGTCCTTTTGCAGCAATTCTGATTCGAGTTCTTTATAGAACGGGCTTTTGTCGTCGCGCAGCGTGGGTTCTATCCAGTTTTCGGGATACAGAAACACCTTACGATTGGCTTCCCAGACTCGGTAGCGCTGCATCCACTCCCAGCGATCACGATCAAGGGCAGGAACTTCCTTGCCATTCACTGCTATAACGAGAGGTACGCCATGTGGTTCCTCCAACCCCAGCAGGCAGCGCTGCACGAACAGTTGCACGGTTGAGATAGCCTGTTTAATGCGCGAGGTTTCTCGGCAGGCATCCATCTGCACGTCAATCAGGAAGAACTCGAACAGGCTATCGGCATCTACCACGCCCCAGTCAATCAGATCCTGTTGCACGAGCAAGTAGCTGATCAGGGCCTGCTTCTGGTCTTCACGTAGCTGGTCGTTCAGCGGCTTGACGACCTGCTCCCAATCTTCCTGGTCGTAGCGGGCACGGAGCGCCTTACGAATCTCCTCGGCAATCTGGTGGCATACCCAAAACTGCGATGTCGGCTTGGCCCAATCGAACAGCCGGTCTATATCCACGCCGATCTTGTCGGCCACCTCCAGCGCTTTCTGCAGCTTGACCAGGTTCACCTCGTTGCGGAAAGCGTCCGGGTGGTTCAGATCGAAGTGATCGGTTGAAAGCAGTTTGTCAATGTTCTCTTGCTTCCAGAGTGTAACGGCCGCTATGTGTTCGCTCAGTTTGGCGGCGTCGTCGGGCTGGCCGGCCCATTTGAACAAGTCCAGCAATATTGTCTCGGCTTTAGGTAACTTGTTACGGAGAGTTGTATACGCCTGAAGCCGCTGCCAGTGTTGCAGTGTAACAGCATTGAAATCGAATGCATCGAAATCGGCAGCGTGGGTTTGCCAATAGCTCACCTCGTCGGTGCTCAAGGTAAAACCGTTGATCAACAAAGCGGCTTTGTACAGCTTGGTAAACACTTCCTCCGTTCCTTGCGACGAGTAGTCGGGCAACAGAACCGAAGCGGGGATAGCCGCCTTGGGCGAGGTCGCCGTTTTCCACTGCAACTGTTCAGCAGACTGGCTGGTCACTTCCAGCCAGTACAATTTTCCGCTTTTCAGTTTCGGCGTTGGATCAGTTGACCAGACATTGGATGGGTCTTCTTGTTGGTACGGGAACGGAATAGCCTGGCCATCGAGCAGGAGGGGCGCGGGTTGGGAATCGCTGGTAGCGATGAAAGTGTACGCCTCGTTTGCTGACGGAATCAAATACCCTTTCCAGCCGCTTGCACTCCCCGCCGGTTTTTCTTTGATTTTCTGCAGCGCACTCATAGCAGACTTTGAGGATGTCCCCACGACCAATACGTCCGACAGCAGCACGTCCGTCACGTCGTTCGGCAAACTGGCCGCGCCCGCCAGGGTATCAACAATCAACCGATGCGCCAGCCGCTGCCGCAGAAACGGCAGGAAGTGCTGGAGGAAATAGAACCGCTTCGCCGGGGCGGTGTTTGGATCGGGCAGGGAAGAATCTTGCTGGTCAGCCGGGAGGTCGACATCCCCCGCCAGCAGCTTGCTTTTTGCATCGGCCGTGTCGGGGAAGAGGCCAAACAACACGTCGTTGAAGAAATTCAGGGCTTGTTTACCCACACGATCGATGGTCTTTGCCCAATCTGGATGGTTGCAAAGTGTCTTGGCCTGCATCCGTTCCATTTCGGTCAGGATGCCCGTCACCTGGATATCCGCACGGGGTGGAGTCGTATTCTGATGATTGTTGTATTTGATTTTCTTAGCCAGTGCATCCGGAATCGTGATAGTCTGATTGGCCGGGGCATTAGTCGTGTAGACCGTCGTTCCCTCCAGCAGACCAATAATCTGGTCCACCACCGGTTGTTCAAACAATAACCCGGCCTTGGTGCGAACTAACTCAGCCGTGGCCTCTTCCTTCTTGTCCTCCTTCACCTCCGGATGATCGCGGTCAATGGCGTTCAGGCCGTCGTAGAGCGTCTTGGCAAGTTGCAGGATGGTCTTCTTGGGCGGGGTCAGTGGCCGCAGCGCATCGTCGTGGTCGCGGATGAGATAGTTGAGTTGGCGGAACGTAAAGCCCACATCCTCCATCTTGCCCCAGGTTTCGAGCAACGCCAACGTTTGATATGCATCCTTAAACGGATCGCCGAACAACGCGATCACTTCGGGCACATCCTCCACTTTGACGTGCAGGATCTTGGCCAGCAAGCTATGCCGGTACAGTGCCGATACGTTCGGCAACGTCAGGTCATCGGCCAGTTGGCGGAAGCCCATGATCGTCGTGATGTCGTCGGCCTTTAGTCTCAGCGCGGCCATCAGCACCGGGACATGGTCTGTAATTTTGGCCGACTCGGTCAGGTAATTGCCGTGTACATCCGCCTGAAACACTTTGTCAATACCCAAAAGGTTGTGCGTCAGAAACAGGCGTGAGTAGAGCGATTTTTCCCCGGCCGTGCTGATGTCGGCCCAGAAGGTCAGCAGTTTGACCAGCGGCAACCCTGTCAGGTCGAGCAATTTGCGAACGGCCACTAACTGGTGCAGGAAATCGGGCGTAATATCGTCAGGAACCAGGGGAATGTCGGGACAACTCCAATCTTCTTCGCCGGCAGCGTGGCTGCAGTCGTCAACAAAAGTGTCAAAGCCTACGTGGTCGCAAGTGCCGGGTGTTGCCGGTGTTCCTCCACCAGTTCCAACCGGATAAGCGGCCAGCCCAATCAGCGCCTTGTCGGTCTCATCAATGGTCCAGCCCATTTTGCGCCAGAGCCGGATAAATCGCTGCATCCGGTCATACTCATCGGCCGTCAGGGCCGTCCCGTCGAGGTGCGTCAATCGAACTTTATCCAGGTTACAGGTATCCTGGGCTGGTAGCCAGTTCAATCTTTGTTCGTATTGGTCATGCAGTCCCGCTGCGCTGACAAAGCCAATCCGTTTACCGCTCGCGTCTGTAATCGACAGGTGGCTTCCTCCGAACTTGTCGACAAATGGCTTGCCGTCCGTGCCAATGACCTGCCCAGTGATCGTGACATTGCCGATAATGGTCCCGCTCTGATCCACAATCGTTCCATCTTTATGTAACGTGCCAATAAACTTGCCACTTGCAAACAACTTGCCTTCAATTGGTAATTGAGGTCCTTCGCCCGATTCCAGGACAATCAGTTTCCCGATTCTTTCAAAGTAGCAGTACACCCAATTGCGCAAGTCTTTGCTCTCCAAACTCCAATCGGGTTTCTGCTGCTGGCAGGGGTCGGGGTGCAATATCGCGTCGAGCAGGGGCAGAAACGGCTGTGTTGTCTCCAGAAAGTCTATCAATTTGGCGAACTTGACTTTTGGATCAGTGCTGCCCGTATCCACCAGCGTCTGGAGGAAGCGATAGCTGAAGCTTATGCTTTCCAATATCGTCAGGGCCTGGCCCTGCAGGAAGCCAGGGTTGATAAAGCGTGTTTTCAGCAAATCAACCAGATCGACGTATTGGATGCCAGTGCGCGGCAGGAATTGCTTCTTCACGAACGTCAAGCCCTTTTTCAGGGTCTCATCCGTGCTGAGCATATCTGCTTCCGTGCTGTAGTAATACTCGTGTACCGGCTTTACTCCTATTTTTTGGCGGTACTCGTCTTCGGTATGTTGCTTTTTCAGGGTGATGTCGAAATAGCGCTTCGGCCATAATGCTTCCTTGGTGAGGATGATGTATTCTTCCTGGGTCAGCCCCAGAAACTCGGCATCCACAGCGCGGTCGAGAACGGTTTGGTGCAGCGTTTGCAGTTCTTGTTGCTCGGCGGGCGTGAGGACCACAGTGTCACAGGTTTCGGTGGCCGTGCGGTAGGTATCGAGCAGTTCATAACGGCTGGTGCCGAGGTGTTTCAGAAAAATCCGGATGGCATCAATGGGTTGGTGGTATGGCAACGTGAACGGGTAAACCGCATGCTTGAGAATGCAATACGCCTGGTAATTGATATGCTGCGGCTGGGCCAGCAATTCGCTGCTGATTTCATCCTCGACGTTAAACACCTCCAACCGAGCCTGCTTCGGATCGTTTGGGTCGGTGTCGTACTCGTTCAGGTGCACCACAAAGCTTTCCATCACTTCGTTCACCAGGTCAATGTAGGGCAGGATCGTGTTGGTGTTCTCGCAGGTCAGCTCCAGACAGCCCAAATCGGGCCGGCGGCGGAACAACTTTTCCAGGGACGTCTCAGCGATGCCTTTTTGCCCGGTATGCGGATTAGCCGGGTCGAGGTTGTTGTTGCGCAGAAATTGTAGTAGCTCAACAAAGTATGCCGCCGGACTATATACGGACTGACATTCCTCGCACTCGCAGTAATCCATGCTGCCGAACAATGCCTCCAGGTTGAGGGGGACCGCATTCTTGTCGGCTACCTCTTGCAGCATGGCCGTGCGCTCTTCCATCGGTTGCTCACCGTCAATGATAACCAGGTCCGTTCCCCGCCAAACATCTCGCATCGTCATCAGTGCCTGCTCGTTGCGGATGCGGCTATTGGTGGCGTTGGTATAGACCTGCCGGGCGGTTTCCTCGCCGAGCGTTGGGCTGTAGGCTATCAGGAACGCTGTTTCCGGCATCTCAGCCACGCCGAACGCTGAGGTCAGATTGGCCTCCATCAGCACGGGCACTGCTTCCGGGATGGGAGTGAGCGCTTGCACCCGCGAGATGGTTTTCAACTGCTCGACGACACCCGCCCGGTACTCCTCGGCAATGCCTTTGAACGCGTCGGGTTGCTGTATGGCAGTGTAAACCGACGTCGCGCGAATATCGAAATCGGGTTGGTTGGCCAGGAAACTGGTCACCCCGGCGCGCAGATTCGTATCAGCAATGGGGATCTCAGCGTCGTCCACCATCCGCCGCAGCACAGCCGTGGGCTCGGCTACAAACAGCTTTTGCCGTAAGGCACCGGCGAAATTCGCCTTCGTCTCGCCATCGGTGGCTCCGGCCATGTTCTTGGGCACAGCCTGTGGGTCCACCAGCGCGGCCAGCTTTTCGACGTTGAAACGCAGCGCCACATCGCGCAGACTCGTCACCTCTGGCTGTTTGGAAAGAGCCTGGACCAGCGGAATGTGATCGTCCGACCAATCAGCCAGCGAATGAGCCAGATCAGCTGTTCGCAGCCAATTTGCCTTCCGTTTCCTTTTACCTTGCAGACTGCTCAGGGCTGCCGACCAGTCGCCTTTGGCAGCCCGAAGCGCCCTATCCACCTTCTCTCGGTGTGTTTTGTAGGTCAGAACCGCGTTTAGGGTGTTGATTCTGGTCTTGATGTCCATAATTGTCCTCCTTGTGGGACTTGCTCGCTCCCTGCTCTACTCATAAGCTCAACAGATAATGCAGGCCATTCTCCTGCACGGTCTTCTTGCCGTCGCGCCAGTCGAGCAGCCACTCCGCACCGGGAATTGCCGCGCCCGATGCGAGGCCCAGCCCGGCTGTGGCCAGAGCCATGGGCGTGAGCGGCGCGGCGAAAATAGCTAGAACGGCCGCGACCGCACCCACAACCACACCTGCGGCTTGCAGCGCCAGCCGGCCACGCTGGCTCTTCAGCCAGGCATCGCGAGCTTTGCCTGCCTCATCCAACGCGTCGGCAATGTCCGGGATGGTCTTGTGCTCGAGTTCCCTGGCGAACGCCTCGGTCCACGGCTCGGCTTCGATGCGGCGGGCCATCCGCCCGAGCTTATCTCGCGCCTGCCGGAGCGCGTCGTCGTGCTTGTGACGGTGTTCCAGCACCTCTTCCAGGGGGAGTTCCGGACTGAGTACGGGCAGATTGAGTTGTGAGTCGGTTAGCGTGGCGACCGCCAGTAGATCGATCTTGTGCTGCCGCGCCCGGTCTGCCTGTGCCTGACGCACCGCTGGATCCTGGGCGGCGCGGCGCAGCTTCAAGGACAGCGCCGCATTGTGGAATGGGTCATCCGTCAGCGGTGTGGCCTCAAGGTATTGCAGCCCCGCAAACAGGGCATGGTTGACCATGATGGATTCGCCAAGGGGGAGAGAAAACTCGCGGTATCGATAGTCAACCCGGTTGCCTCCGACCTGGAAAGTGGAATGTTCCGTATAAGGCTCTGCGTTCATCTCCTCGTAACGCGTTTGCTCTGTGAACTCCTGGTAGTAGGGTTCGAGGTAGGAAACCATGTTGTTGGGAGTATCGCCCATCAGTTTCCGTAGGGCATCGTCTGAGCGGAGATTCTCCGGCACCTTGGCCAATGAGAGCATCCATGTCTTTCGCGGGCCGGATTTGCCGCATAGTTGGATAAAGTCTTGATCTTGTAGATCGCTACGAATAGCCGCCTCGATCTCGGTATCATATTTGCCCAGCACGTCCGCTGGTGAGATCCTCTCCAGGATTCTCTCTTGTTCGAGAAGCTTCACACCCTCAGCAATAGCATCTCTGGCCCCACTATCACCGCCGAGCTCCTGGCTGCCGCTGATGGCCTGAAACGGATCGAGGATGTACAGCTTATCAAAGTACAACGCTGCCACTTTCAGCAGGGGAAGCTGTGCGTTCGTGAAGGACGCGTAGGGGTAATAGAAAAGGTTGTGTTCAGTCATAGTTCCGACTCCTATCTCATACAGAGCGCTCATCTCACTATTCGCGAACCCAGACCACGAACGCTATCTGTACGTCCCGCGTTGCGCTGGACAGATCGATGCTCACGATCTCGAACTCGGCGAGCCGGCCGTGAGTCGTTACCATGCATATGTGTGAGCCAACATCAATGTCGGACGTAAGCTCCAAATGATTAGAGGTCTGCGGTGAAATCGCCGCAGCCGCACATCCGTCTCGACCGACTGACCTATCGTTGACACCAGTGAAGCGAGCGTCAAATGTCACTCCGTCGCCTTTCGATAGCCCGGGTTCGACGACGACGCCATGCACCGCTTGTCTGACGATGATGTCTGCATCTGATGCAGAGATTGATGTTCCAAGCTGCAAGAGGCGACCAGCATCAAGATCAGCGGCTTGGCCGCGATCGCTGATACTAACCGGAAGCGTAAGGTCGCCCTCCTTCCACACTTGGGAAACTGGGGTGTCAGCCGTAGGGGTTGGGATCTCGACGGTATAACCTGGTCCTTCTGATGACGGATTTCCAGTTGTGAGCCAAACCACAACTACGCCGGAAATGATTGTCGCGACGATCCCTGCGACCCAGGCAACCACCTTTCCTACCCCCATGCGTCGCTTTTTTGATTTACTCATGGTCAATCATCTCCGTTATATTCAGTCTCCTGAACCTCATTGAATGCGTCACAGTCGCCTGTGCCGCGATGTTTTTCGCAGCGATCCTTCTTGTCCCACTTCGTTTCGCCGGTGGTAACCGCCAGGTGCTTCATCAATGTTTCTCCTGCTGCCGCGCCGTGGCGGTGCCAGACACCGGCCGGAATAAACACCCGGTCGCCCTTGCAAAGCGTGACGTCTGGCAAACCGCGAAACTCAACGAAGCCTGTCCCTTTCGTGCCTACCAATAGCTGTTCGCCGGTGTGATAGTGCCACTTGGTGTGCGCGCCATTGACGAATCTCACATATTTGGCCCGTAGGTAGGGTGATTGGGGTGCGTGCTCCAACAGTTCGATCCGGCCGTCGCCGCACATCTTTTCGGGGTCGGGCTTTCTATACTTAATCTCGCCGGAAGGATAATACATAGAAATTCTCTCCTGTCTCAAATTTCGCTAGAACATGCACACTCAAGCGGTACATGTAATGTCGGCCGCATAGACGCTTGTCCGTTCTGCAAGCTGTTTTCGAGTTCGTTCAACGGTTGGGCTGAGTTGTAGTTGTTGTATCGACAGGATGATCACGCATTAGCGAGGGCTGAGGCCCTACGGCTATCCGAATCCAATCCTGCTCAGATCGCCCGCACGTTCAGTTGTCATTTCGGTTCGAGAGACTTGCATCTATCCATACCAACGGACGGCGTGTGTATGTCTCTCTATTCTGGAACTTGCTTTTGCGCAACGTATCAAACATCACAGATGCTTTCACCCAGGGGTTATGCACACCCCTCCGTCAATGGCTAGCATTGATCAATTTAGCCCGCCCATTGATTTCATGGAACTACTCGAAATTGGCCTGACCGAACCCTATTCTTACCACTGCCATAGCCAATGAATTGCAGATATCCGGCACCAGTTTTAACTTTAACCTTCCGCCGACTCTTGCCCCGGACCGCCCAGTCGGGTTGAAACTCAAAGTCAAATCTACGCCAACCGTGCTGCTTACGCACGGGCAACCTTAGCAATACTCTTAATGTATTTATCATTTTTACTATTTTCTCTTCATTATTCTTCGTGGGTTTCTGAACCATGCCTATTAAAAATATTTTCACTTCATCATTGGAACTGTGTTGGGTCTCATGCGCCGCCAAGAGAACATTTCCCATTGTCAAATGTGCTCTCGCGCCTTTTTTCAGAGTTCTCCTGCGGCGATTAATACCCACCGTAAATTGCTTAGTATTGCGCGTAGAATCTAATTCTATCTCCTCTATCGGATCACTATCAGGATGCCCCGTGTTGGACTTATGTTCAGCCCACCCCATATGTTCTTTAACGAATTCTCTGTCGGAAATCGTAATAATTAGTTGTCTGGACCTAAGCGGCCATTCTCTTGCTTTGCCTACTTGGGTACCTATTGGCATATATATTTCAAAGATCTCGTGTAACATATCAAGCGCGTCTTGTGCGGTGACGTCAAAATCTTTAGGAAGAGACTTGTTGGCGAATTCCACTCTTTGTTCAGCTTTTGCCTCCAACTGCTTGAATCTTCTAAAAGCCTTGTCAGGGTCCTTCCATGCGATTGTTCCCTTTTCCGTATTGATAACCACATCAACTTCAAACAAGGTCTCTAGTTCCTTTTTGTGTGTCTTCATGAACTCGCTCTTTATCCTTTTCTGGGATTTGACATCTCCAGTATGCTCAGTATGTAGCCTCACTTCCGCCTCAAGCCCTGACTCATCAGTGTATCGAATAGGATCATTTTTCCCATACAGATACAAATCACCCCCATCAACCAACCCTGCTGGATCCGCACTCACCCATCTTCCGAGCCACGGTGCGTAATGTCGCGCCCCATGATAATAGAACCCACTCTCTTCATCCCGCTCCTTACCCGTGTAACGGTAACGTTTCGACACCTCAGTCGTGCTGCGCACCGCCTGGTACGACGTGCTGCCGTAGGCCGTGTACTCCTCGTAGGAGATAATCTGTGCCTGGTCGTCTAGCTCCAGGCTGGCCGAACCCAGGTGGTTGCCGAACTGGTAGCGGATAAGCGGCGTTGGCGACCTGATGAGCGATACCAAGCGTGGGAGCAATCCATTGTCGAATGTCTTTGTCTCAACCAGGGCAATCCGCTGCTGGTCATCCATGATGTGCAACGTTTCGCGCTCAAGTGTTACAGTGTTTCCACTGCCGTTATATTCCCGATAAATCTCAAATCCGCCCAGATAGAGCCGCTCCTTTTGGCGCGAGCCGTTCTGGCGCTCGGTCACTTTACGCACGCGCTGTCCGGCTGCGTCGTAGACATACCAGGTCGTCTCTGGCGTGCCACCGCTGTTGACTACCTGCTTCGTCGTAGACTGTAGTTGGTCGCGGTAATCCCAATCCATTTCGGGCAAGTGGGGCATACGCAACATGTTGCCGTGCTTGTCATAGCCATCTCCGCTTATGCTATAGGTTTCGGTCGTTGCACCGATGGTCGTGCTGGTCAAGCGGTTGCTCTTCTTGTCGGGTTCGAGCTGGCTGGCTTCGTCGTAATCGTAGCTGCGCGTCCAACTGCCGTTGGCAGCCTGGTGGACCAGCCGCTCAAAGTTCCCCACCCCATCATATTCGTACTTTTCAGCGTAGCGGCGCATGGCTTGCGGTTGGTTGGGGTGGGGGATTCCGGTCACAAAACGAGGTGTGTCTTTCCAGGTAGTATGCGGCGCCCCAGCCTGACCTATATGTTCGCGCCCTTTTGCTTCTATTAGTTGGTAGACAGCGTCGTAGGTGTAATCGGTGTGAGGTTCGACGACGGCATTGTTGAAAAAGATGGTCGGCTGGGCATCGTCACGGATGCTGGTGATATTACCGACCGGGTCATAGGCATAGTGCAGGTTTTGCAGGTCGCCTTCGCTGGCGCGGGTGGTTTTCAGGTCGATCAGGCGGAAGGTGTGGTCATCGTATTTGTAGCTTGTGTTCACGCCGTTGCCATATTCAATCAACGTCCGTTGGCCGCGGGCGTTATAGTCAATATTGGCCACAAAGTTGGTCGCTGTCCCCACTCCACGCAGGTTGACATCAAGCCGTTCCAATAAATTGGCTTCGTTGTAGGTAGGCCGGGTCACGCTATCGTCGGGGGTGGTAATTTCCGTCGGCCGGTTGAGGGCATCGTATTCGGTGCTGGTGGTGAAGGTGTTCTGTGGTTCAAGCGCCGGGTTGGTCTGCCAATCCAGAGTGGTTTTATAGTTCTGAGCAAACTGGCGTTGGCCGCGTAGCAGGTTGCCCTTATAATCGTATTCTGCAAAGGTCACCACACCCGCGCCGTCAAACTGCTCGAAGATCTGGCCGCGGTGGTTGTTGGCCTCACCCTGACCCTCGCCGTAGACAGTGCGCTCTACCAACAATTCAGCTCCGCTCTCTTGCTGCAAAAAAAGTTCGGTAGGTCGCTGGAGTTCATCGTAGGTAGTGCGCAGGCGGTGGTTGCGACTGTCCCAGCGGTAAATCGGATTGCCGGCCACGTTAGTCAATCCCCAGCGTGTACCTGCTTCCATGCTGTCCTGGCGCACCTGATTGCCCAGCATGTCGTATTCATAGCGCATCACCGTGCGCCCTTTAGCATCAATCACGGCCCGCTGGTTGCCCTCAATGTCCAGTTCCACCCGGGTTTCGTACTTGCCTCGCGTTCCGTTATCGGCCACGGTGAGGAAGGGGCGTCCCAATGAATCGAGAAATGCGGTAGATGGCGTATCGGCGTGCGCGGCGGCTTTAGCGGCCGCATCCTGTTCGGCAGAATCCAGCCCGCCGGAGATGCGCCGGCTGTGCCAGGTAGGCAGGTAGTCGGCATCCGGCAAACGGCGGAAGAAGTCGCCGACCTCGGTATCGGTCTTGGGATCGGCCACCAGAACCGTATCGTTGACATCCCAGGTCTGCTGCTGCCAGGGGTCGAACACTACCTTTTCGTAGGTGTGATTAGGGTGCAGCGTGGCAACGACGCGCTCGACCGGGTCGTAGAAAAGCACCGGGCTGACGCCGGTGTCGGTCATCTCGCGTTCGGGTTCGTACAGATGCGTGGCGCTGAAAAAGGGTTCGTACTGCCTGACCGGTTTGCCCTTGTTGTTGAACACCGTGCGGCCGGTGCCGACCCAGCGGCGCGGCGTGTTGGCCTGCACCAGCTTGCCTTGCGCGTCGCGCACCAGGTCGCCGGGGCGGATATCGCCGGTAGGCAGGGGCGCAGGGGACTGGCGTTGCGGCGCATTGCCCGCTTCCGCCTGGATCTTTTTCTGTATTTCGCGCCCAAAGCCATCAGAGTAGGAAAAGCTGATCTGAATCTTCAAACCGCCTGCGGGCAAGGGATCGTAAAAGTGCGTCTCGCGCGCCAGCGTGGCGGCGAAGGGCGGCTGGCCGGCGCGTTGGTAGCGCTTCAGGTCATAGACGATGCGGGTGGTCGCTTTGCCCAACAGTGATGCGGCATGGGCCTGCGGGTCGGCGATAAAGTCTTGCAGAACGGTGAGGTCGGGATCCGGCTCAAAATCTTCCAGCAGATCGCCAAGGTCTTCGCCCTCCTTGCCCATCACCGCCGCGGCCACCACCATGCCCAGGGCATCAAAGGCGGCAGCGGTGCGGTTGCGGTTGGGGTCGGTGATAAGCCGGGGCTGCAGCACGCGGTAGTCGTTGGCCGCTGCCACCGTGTTGCCCAATGCATCGCGGGTGCGGGCGACCAGCAGATCGTGCCCGTCGTAGTCCACCACGGTGCTGTGGCCGAAGGGATCAGCGGCCTTGCGCGGCAGGTAAAAGTGCTGGCGGGCGGTGCTGAGTTCCAGGGCAGCGGTGAGCGGGGGGTTGGCTGCATTCGCCCCCGGGTCGAAGAAGGCTCGGCCCGACGGGATCCACCAGTTGCCGTCAATAGCGATGTAGCCACCCTGATCGTCGCCCTTGCCTTCCAGCAGCGGGGCGGGATTGGGCAGCAGGTCTTCGTCGGGCTGGCCGGCCTGCTTGCGCTTGAAGACATGGGCCAGCAAACCAGGGGTGAGGGCTAGCTTGTAGCTCTCGCCCGGCAGGGCCAGCGGCTCGACCTCGCCGAGCGGCGAGAGCGCGGTCAGGTCATCCTTGCGGTAGAGCGTGCGGACATGCTCGATTAGCCGCTTCTGCTGGGTGATATCATCCGCTGTCTGCTCGTAGGGAATTTCCACTGCCGAGGCCAGCAAGGCGAAACCGTTCCGCGACCATTCGTCGAAGCTGAAGCGCGCGGCGTTGTGCTTCGGCTTAAAGCCGGTCAGTTCGGACGTCCGCGTTTCAGCCGGCAGCGGCGTGCGGTAATGATCTGGATGCTGGATCACATCATCAATGTCCGTGAAACGGTTGTCCGTGAAGGTGATCAGCGTCGTTGTCTGTTTGTCCCTATCTCGCTGCTCGGGCAATGGCGACTGTCTTCGGCCGTAGCCGATGGCAAGCGACTTGAGCACGTTGCCGTACTCATCCACCTCCAGCATCAGCGCGTGGCCGATGCGCGGGTCGGCGGGGGTGCGCTCGTAGTGGTAGTTGATGGCTTCGTGGGCATGCGTGAAGAACACCGCGTGGCGGTTGCCACCTCGGTGCTGCAGGACGCGAATGGTGAAATCTTGCTCGGTGATGGTGTAGGGGTGTTCGGCCTTGTCCGTGCCGTCGAGGGCATAGACCTCCTGGCGCAGCATCGCGCCCTTGAGCGCGCGGCAGGCTTCCCGCTCCTCCTCCAGCGTCAGGTCAAGCGGCATGACCGTGTCGGGGAGCAGGCGCTTCCTCGCTTCCGTGTCATCGTCACGCCATGCCGGCTCGCGGTAATACTCACCCCGGTCGTGCTCATCAAGCAAGCCAGCAAAAAAGTTGGAGACGCGGTCGCGGCCAACATACATGCCGGTGTGGAACCACGTCTTGGTGCGTACGGGCGGCACGTGGGAAGCGGCGTCAATGTTGGTGACCTCGGGCAGCGTGCCATCGCCTGCGAGCACCGTAAACTCCTCGGTGTCGAATTGCTCCACCATGCCAAAGCCGCGGAACTCGCGCTCCTCGCCGTCAAAATGACCGTGGTGGTAGGCGTAGCGGGTGACGAAGCGGTTGCCGCTGATGTGGTCGTAGGTCTCCACGGACTCAACAACATGTACCGGAAAGGGCAGCTTCGTGATCCAGGGTTTTCCTGAGACCTTGTCTGCAAGATAGAACTTGGTGGAGGGAGCGTAGTGTACCCGTGTCTCAGCACCCAGGTTGTTCTTCACCGAGACCAGCAGGTGCGGTTTCTGCCCGCCCATCAGGTCAATGTAGCGCATAGGCTGGCGTGCGTCACCGGGCAGGGGTGACGACCAGACGAGACAAGCGGTGCCGTTGCCCAGCAGATCAACCGCCACCACCGACGACAGGTTGTCGGTGCGTGGGAAGTGAGTTAACGTCTGAGCTTTGCTCCAGCTGTTGCCAGCCTGGTTGAAATACAGGTCGACGCCATCGCGCCCCAAGTAGATGATGTCCGTTGTGCCGGAACCATCAATGTCGGCCAGGCGGACGCGCTGTTGGTTGAATTGGTCAGGGTAGTCGAACCACGGCGCTTTGTCCATCGCCACCTTGGCGCCAAAGCGGCCGTAGCCCAGGTTGGGCCAATAGCACACCTCGCCGTTGCGGATGCGTGCCAGGTCGGTCAGTCCATCGCCGGACAGGTCGGCCAGATAGATGGATTGGGTGCCGTCGGCAAAGATCAGCCGTGGCCCTTTCTCTTCGTCCAGCGCCTGGTGCACCCTTCCCGCCGGGCCAAAGCCCTTTTCTGCCAACGAAGGATACCAGGCAAAGACCTGATCCTCGGTGACCAGAATATCGGCGTGGGCATCACCCGTAAGATCGACAAACTTGAGGTTGGGATCGTCCCAGGCAAGGGTGGGCACAGACTCGAACGGAACGAAACGCGACCAGTTTTCGTCCTGAGTGCGCTCGTAATAGCCGGAAAGAGGCCGGGCGAACTGCACCAGGTCAATTTGACCATCACCTGCCAGATCGAGAAATTGCTGCTGCCCGCCACTGACATTTGCCAGGGAAGGCTTCCGAGCCACTAGCTCGACCGGCGCAAAGCGAGCCAGGACGGTTTCTTGGCCGTTTTCTTGTCTGATATTCGTGGGGCTGAGATTGCGCTTGTAGAACCAGCTTCCGGCCTGCTCGGTGAGGATACCCGACAGGCCTTCGCCATCCAGGTCCACCCACTGGTAGGACGCGCCATCCAGGCCGTAGGGTAGGTTTTCCAGGCTTTCGGCGTCGACCTCCTGGATGGGCTGCCGCGCCAGCTCGTCCGCATCGGGTACTTGGCTGTACTCGAACTCCAGCGGTGGAAGCGATTTTTTGAGATAGCGGTCTTGGCGGGCCTGGTCCGGCTGGCGTACGTAGCCCGACTGGGTGACGCCGGTGATGAAGGAGGCGATGGAACTTTCGTTGTAGGCAAATTGGGTGGAGCGCACCAGGCAGTCCGCGATGCCCAGCTCCTGCGGGAAATGGTGGATCATCAGCACCCGGCGGCAGAGGCGGTAGGTGCGCACCTCGAAGCCTGCACGATACGTTGAGAAGGGATCCTGGCGAACGGGCCAATGGGAGCCCGGCGGAGGCTCGATCTGGGCGTAGGCGAAGATGCGTCCCTGGGCATCCGGCGCATCCTCCGCGTAGTGCCCCTCGCCGTAGTCGAAGACCACCTCGAACATCCAGTCCCTTTCAGGAAGCTGGGTCGGGTCGGTGGCTTGCCAGGTAGTGGCGTCGCGATTCGGCGTGCGGTTGCCATACTTGATGCGCTTCAGATAGCGGTTGGCCTTGCGCAGGCGGTTGCGCTCGTTGGCCTGTGTACGATCGACGTTCTTTTCGTTCTCGGCTGCGTACTCGTAGACGATGGCGTTGCCCTTGTCGTCATAACTTTCGCAAATCAGCCAAGTGAAAACGCGCCCAGAGTCGCCGGGATCGGTGATGCGGCTTTCCGCCGTCTTGCCGTAAAGGGTGGTGATGTTTTCGCGGGTGATGGAGCGCCAGTGGATTTCTCCTGTTGCTTGGTCGGTCCAGCGCTCGATGCGGGCGAACAGCCCTTCGATGCGCGGTCGGTAGCGTTGAATGAGATAGTCCACGCCATTTACGGTACGCGGAAACGCATCGTGTTGTTGTCCGTCAATCTCGGTCGGCGCTGGAACAAGGTCTTCGGCGCCAGACAGAATGAAAACATCTGACTCGACAGTATCTCGGTATTTTGGCAACCCCTTGTTCGTTTTACGGGTGATAGAGGGGAGCGAGAGATTCCAACCGAAGCCGAACGGTCCATTGCCCGCACCGGAGTCGTAGGCCAGAGCAAGTTGTGGGCCAAAGCCGAAGCGGCCGGGGCTGGTGGAGATGGGCACAGTCATCGAACCGGTGCCGGTGACTGGGTTGGCGCCGAACTTCTCGCCGATGCCGCGGATGGCGCCGCCCCCCTTGGGGAGAGAAATCGAAGGAGTGGAACTTGCTTGGGGTTGAGCTGAGTTTTGATTTGCTCTGTCCTGATTTGAAAGGTTATTGCTCACTGCTCACCCGATTCAGAGTTGATTGATTCGTCTGGACTTTGATTTGACGGCTTCCTGGTGGTCTTTGCAGTTGAAGATGCCTACTGGCGTCTATCACGCCAACGATTACGTCCCCCAAACAAGACAGCCGACCATCCACCGGGATTGCTCCCAGAATAGTAGAGGTCGGCTGTCAATCTTTCACGTTACCCTCCTCGGTTGACTACGGTTGCGACGAGACGTACAACGTTGCTATACTCCAATTAAATTCAATCCATTTTACCACATGTCGGGCAAAAGCGCAAATAGAGAATCCCTGTGAGGTTGTGCATCCTACCGAGTACCCACCGGCGCTCTTATTGTCACCAAGAAAGAAGCACGAAGAAGACTCCCGTATGGATTGCACCGGATGGGCTTATATGCTACAATAGGCTGGCAGGAGGGCTCTGTGCAACCTTGAGCCTGCAAGGGCTACTATGTGTATCCAGTTGCACACTCATCACATCAAATCTGTCGTAGTTTCACGAGCATTAGAAAGACGTGAAAGATGATCCTGGCCTATCTCGGCAGCGCCTGGCTCCTGGGCATCTACCTGGCTTCAGTGCTCCAGGTGCCAACAGAATTGATCTGGCTGGCAGCGGTACTGCCCGTCGCCGTCGTGATCCTCTGGCGGCGGGAACGCCCCATTCGCTTGGCTAGCGCTTGTTGTCTGGCCCTGCTCCTGGGCGCTCTGCGCTTCACCATCAGCGCCGCCCCTCAGGATTTTGACGAAGGCTACCTGGCTCACTACAACGACCGGGGCTGGGTCAAGATCGAAGGCGTCGTCAGCGGCGAGCCCGACGTGCGCGATACTTATACCAATCTGCGGGTGGTGGTCGCCAAGATAGAAGTGGATGGCCAGGAGCGTGATGTGAAAGGCACTGTGCTGGTGCGCGCTCCTCACTATCCCAGGTACGATTACGGCGACGAGCTCGAGATCGAGGGGTTGCTGGAGATCCCACCGGAGCTAGAGGATTTCTCCTATCGAGAGTACCTGGCTCGTCAGGGCATCTACTCGATCTTGTGGCGTCCTCAGATCACCCTCAAAAATCATGATCAGGGCAGTGCTCCAAGACGAGCCCTTTTAGCTTTCAAGAGGCGAGCCCAGAGGGTCATCGCTCTCATCCTGCACGAGCCCCAGGCCGCGCTGCTGACGGGCATACTCCTGGGGATCGAGACGGGCATCCCCGCCGACTTGGCGAAAGCCTTCTCGGCCACGGGCACTACCCACATCATCGCCATCTCAGGTTTCAACATCTCGATCATCGCCGGACTTCTCAGCCGCCTCGCCCGACGGCTTTTCGGCAAGCGGCGAGCCATGCCCGTGGCCCTGGCTGGCATCATCGTTTACACCATCCTGGTGGGAGCTTCGGCAGCGGTGGTGCGGGCAGCTATCATGGGCTGCCTCTACGTCATCGCCACCCACTACGGCCGCCAGACCGAGGCCCTCACCTCGTTGATAGTTGCCGCCACGTTGATGACCCTCCTCAATCCCCAGACCCTGTGGGACCTGGGCTTCCAGTTGTCCTTCGCTGCTACCTTGGGCCTGATCCTCTACACCCCTTCGCTGCAAAGCTGGTTTGAGAGACTGCTATCCAGCGCGCTCCCGCCCGGAACCGCCAGGCGGGCCGTCGAGCTGCTGAACGAAGCTCTCATCGTCACCCTGGCAGCTCAAATCACCACTCTGCCCATCATAGTCTACAACTTCCGCCAACTATCCCTGGTCACCCTGCTCAGCAACTTCCTCATCCTGTCCGCCCAGCCAGGGGTGATGCTCTGGGGCGGGCTGGCGACCATGGCCGGCCTGATCTGGCTGCCCCTGGGCCAGGTCATAGGCTGGATAGCCTGGCTCTTCCTGACCTACACCATTCGGGCGGTCGAGATCACCGCCAGCGTCCCCTACGCTTCCTTCAACCTGGGAAACGTCAGTCCCGGCCTCGTCTGGCTCTATTACGGTCTGCTGGCCGGAGCTACGCTGGTGAGCCGGCAGGAGCCTTCGCGCCTCAAGTCCCTGTGGCGCCGCCTGACCGACCGCCTCTCCACCAAAGTGCTCATCGCCGTCCTGATCACCGCCGCCATCCTCGTCTGGGTCGCAGTGGCCAGCCTGCCCGACGGGAAGCTCCACGTCGTCTTCTTCGACGTCGGGGAGGGCGATGCCATCTTCATCGAGACCCCGCGCGGTCAGCAGATCCTCATTGACGGCGGCCCCAGCCCAACGACCCTGATCAGCGCTTTGGGCCGCAGGATGCCCTTCTGGGATCGCAGCATTGACTTGGTCATCCTCACCCACGCCGATGAGGACCACCTCGCGGGGTTGATCCCGGTTTTGGAGCGCTACCGCGTGGGCCGGGTGATCGACAGCAGCTACGAGCACGTTAGCCCGATGTACGAGCGTTGGCTGGAGCTGATTGAGGAGAAGGGAATCCCTAATCATCTGGCTCGTGCTGGGATGCGTGTCGAGACAGGGGATGGAGTGGAGCTCCTGGTTCTTCACCCTGGGCCTGAGTTGATGGAGTACACGAATGCTGATGCCAACAACAACTCTGTCGTCGTTCGCCTGATCATGGGTCAGGTCTCTTTCTTGCTCTCTGGCGACATTGAGGAGGCAGCGGAGGATGTGCTGGTCGCCTCAGAGCAGGAGCTGGCGAGCACGGTGCTCAAGGTTCCTCACCACGGCAGCAGCACCTCATCGAGCGCGGCCTTCCTGAAGGCGGTGAATCCGGAGTTGGTGGTCATCTCCGTGGGCGTCGACAACAGGTTTGGCCATCCCTGGCCACAGGTAGTGGAGAGGTTAGAGAAGTCGGTAGGGAGAGAGCGCGTCTTGCGCACCGACGAGCGGGGCACCATCGAAGTGGTGACCGATGGGGAGAGGATCTGGGTAAAGACGGATTAGGGCTTGTACACCCAGCCGGGTTGGACTTTTTGGGTTCTACTGCTCTACACCGAGCTAAACGGAGAGCCGGGGGAAGCCACCACCCGAAACCCGAGGTAGTGGTAGCGGGCGTCAGGGTAGACCCCGTAGCGGAGCGTGCAGCGGGCGTACCACTGATTGCGGAACCACGACCCGCCCCGCAACACCCGGCCTACCCCACTCTTGATACCTTCCCGGCCATTCCCTGGATCGCAGGGGCAGACCTCGCAAACGCTTTGTGGGTGGCATTCGGCCCCCAACGTCCACTCCCACACGTTGCCCGCCATGTCTGGCAATTCGTAGGGCATGGCTCCATGGGAGTAGGCTCCCACGGGTGTGACGCCGTGTTTGCCGCCTGCGATGTTATACCTCTTCCCGCCCCCCCGGCTGCCCCAGGGGTAGATGCGCCCATCACTGCTCCGCGCTCCCTTCTCCCATTCAGCCTCGTTGGGCAAGCGGTAGGGCTTGCCGGTTTCCTCGGCCAGCCAGTGGCAGTAGGCCATAGCGTCATGCCAGGAGACGTACACCGCAGGATTATGCTCTTTACCTGTTGGGGCTTGCCCGCCTATCCAACGCTCCGGCTGGCGGTGACCGGTAGCCTGCACAAAGGCCGCGTACTGGGCGTTGGTCACCGGCGTCTTGGCCAGGTAGTAGTCGGGCAGGTACAGTCTATGTTGGGGCTGCCCATCATCAACCGCATCTTGGTCCAATCTGGGATCACTGCCCATCGTGAACTCACCGGCGGGGATGAGGACCAGCTCCGGCTCGAAGGGCTTCACAGGCGGTGTCTTGAGCCTTGTCCCTTCGGTGAACTCAGGACATCGCCTGAGCCCCGCGCTGTCCTGAGCCTTGTCCTGAGCCCCGTCGAAGGGCTGTCGAAGGGTCGAATGGCTGTTGAAAGGTTGAACAACCTTGAGCAGTTCTTGAACTGCTTGCCTGCGAGATTCAGTCACGAAAATGTTGCAATACCCTTTACCTTTCTTCTCCGGCGCCTCGCTCCACGGGAGCTTCGTACTGCCGCCAGCGTAAGCGGGCGCCTCAGTAGGAATGAGTCTGACCCCTACTACGATCTCATAACCACTTTCGTAAGTCATAGCATACTCCCCACGGCGCGGTCGGCTGCCGCTATGTTCATAGTTTTCTCTGCTAGTTTCACAGCTTCTTCCTGAAAGAGCCGCGATTGCTGAAGGGTCTGTCCAGAAAGCGGCGAAACGATTGCATATCCGTGCAAACTTGGTGAAACGCTTGCATTATAGCAGATTGCGCCAAATAGTGGGTGAAAACAGCGTGAATTTGACGTGAACTCTGCATGAAAATGAGGAGCCCCGGTCAGGCGCTTGACCGCGACTCCTGTTTGCTGTACCCAGGTTCCAGGATGTTAACCGAGGATCATCTGTACCCTTTCGTCTGGCCTACTGTACACCAGATGCCCGCTCGTTTCGCACACACCAAAAAGCCACCTGTGCGGTTGATGCAGGTGGCTTTTGCGCTATCTCTTGTTGGGCCGTCCCCCGGTCTGGGCGTGCCCTTGGCTCCTCGTTAGCCGAGAGCTTCTATTCCTCGTGATAGCTCTCACATCATTGGCAAGTCTCCCCCCAGTGAACCGCTACCAGCATGATGTCCACGATGGTGATGATTCCATCGCCATCGTGGTCGTAGCGTGGATTCCAGTCAGGATCTGTGTCTGTCTCATGCCAGTGAGTGGCTACCTCCTGGATGTCCGCCACGTTCACCACACAATTGAAATCAAAGTCACCGACAAGTGGCCACGTCCAATCAAGCACCCTCTCCATAACTAACTGACGATCAGCGGCCGAGTTGATGGCCTCGAAGCCGAAAGCGAAGTAGACTACCTTGTATGTCCCTCCGCCCATCCTTATTGCTCCGCTGCCAGAGGATGCCACGCCCTGGAGCTCAGCCCCCTCCCTGGAAACCTTAGTGGCGCTAATATCGTAGGTGAAGATGCTGACCGCCGGGGCAAGGGGATCTATCTCGCTTGGCCGGCCTTGGTTATTGGCTCCATCGCCGCCGGAGATAGCGATATTAAACCCATCGGATATCGAGTCGCCGGAGACCCCGTTCAGGCCAGATAGATCAGTGTCGTCCTGCACATAGGTAGCATGGAGATAATCGCTGTAGAAGGACGATGCCCCAACGGAGCGCCCGATGTCTTGGCCAGTGACGAAGAGACTGCCGCCGCCATCCAGGTAGGCTGCCAGGCTAGATTGGTCGGTGCCGGTCAACGTGGTGACATAGTCATCACCGGTGAACCAGATGACGACGTCGTACTGCTGCAAGATGGACGCCGAAGGCGAGCCCTGGCTCCCGACGTTCCAGGTGTCATAGTTGCTGCCCAGAGTGTCGAGCGCCGCCGTGAAGTAGCCCTCGTAAGACGAGCCATTATCGTCGTCCACCAGCAGGATGGGCGGCGGGGGCGTCCCCTCGGTGACATTGAGAAAGATCGCGTTGAAGGCGCCCCAATTGCCGTTCACATCCTGTCCGCGCACAAAGATGATGTGCTTTCCATCGCTCAAGCCAGTGGTATCAATCGTCGCTTCAACGTTCTCGGTCTTGGAGTTGAAGCTGCCGTCGGACGCGGACATGGCGATGGCTGTAGAGCCGCTGACCCACGGCGGGGTGTCCACGTAGTATTCGGCCGCGGCGATGTTTTGCGTTGGCTCGGTGCCGTGGCTGGTGTTGTAACGGGTGTCGTTGACGGTGCCGTTTAGGGTAACGGGCGTGCCGGCGGGAACCGGATCGCCGCTGAGGGAGAGGTCGTGGGCATCGGGCCCGGCGGGCGTCACGTAGGGTGTACGCACGACCTTGGCGGCATAGATCAACGTCGGGATGTTGTCAGGTACGATGGTGTCTTCAAAGTAGCTGCACGACTGGAAGAATGTAGTGCCAAGCTCAAAGGTATAGGATGCCACTCCCAGGTCGCCGTAGGCAAATTCGTCGGTGGTGCCGTCGGTGGGATACAGCCCGATCGCTTGTTGAGGCTCGTAGTGGTTCCAGTAGGCAAACTTGCGTCCCAGTGTTTGAAGCTGAGTCCCATTGGGTGATGGGGTGCTCGTGAATCCCCAGGGCCAGAGGACGAGCCTGCCATAGCTGTGGATGTCGAGATAGATGCCAGTGGCGTCGTCGGGGGCGGGGTCGTTGAGATTGGGGCCACGTTGGTCAGGGAATTGAGCGCTCAGGTAGTCCTGGACGGCCTGGGTCTCGGGCTCAGAGGTGGGGCTGGGGCCCCGATAGAGTTCGTTGCATTGGCTGCCGCTGGACCCGCCGCAGCAGTTCCATTGATAACTGAAGTTTCGGTTGAGGTCAGCGCCTCGATTGCTGCTCGTGGCGCCGCAGTAATTCTGGTTGGTGTTCTTGCGCCACCAGGCCCCGCCCTCGGCCTTCTTGCGACCGTCGGGGTTGGTGTGGAGCATCAGGTGGATTTCGTGATGATCCAGAATCCAGGTGGCGTCGGCGTCGGTGCCATAGTTGTCCATCAGGTATTCGGCGAAACGGACCAGCAGAGGGGCTGTGGCATATTCACGGGCGTGGATCGCAGTGGTGGCGAACAGCTTGGGTTTGGGGCCGGGGATGGCCGAGTTGGTCAAGCGCAAGACCATCACGTCGTAGCCACCCAGGCCGGCCGACTTCTCCCAGGAGTTGCCGACGTCGGTCCAGGTGGCAAGATCGGGGTAGTTGGTAGCCAGCGCCTCTGCAAAGGCAAAGGTTTCCTCCACGGTCTCGTAACATGGATAGCCAGCAATGGATTGCACCATCGGAAGCTGTTGCTGGTCGGCAATTACGACTTGAAGGCCGGCATCGGTGAGGAGATCTATCTCCTTTTGGGTCACTTTCATGAGGTGATAGCCTTCCTCGTAATTGGTTTCGAATATCCAGGGTTCGAACGAAATGAGTACCCTGTTACCGGCATCACGATCAGGGTAGTACACTCGAACGATCACCGTGTCGTCCGTGTGGCCGTCGCTCGCTCCATCCTCTGGGCCATCATTAGCCAGGGACAAGCTGCCCGATAGCAGGGCGACGACTGTGGCCAGGCTTGCTAGTGTGGTCAGCCATTTTTTCATCATTACTACGCCAGCTTTCGGATGCGCACCTCTATTCCCTTCTCCTCTCTCAGCAGTTCCTCAAGCTTCGAGGTATCCGTGTCCCCATAATGATAGGGATACAGAATGTTTGGCTGAAATGCTTGCGCAGCATCGGCCACCATCTCCGGCGTCATGGTGTACGGAAGGTTCATCGGCAGAAACGCGCAGTTGATGCCCTGAAGCTTCTTCATCTCTGGTATGTTCTCTGTGTCCCCAGCGACATACACTCGCTTATCGCCAAAGGTCACAATGTATCCATTCCCGATCCCCCTGGGGTGAAAGGGTTGTCCACTCTCGCGTTTATGGACGAGATTGTAAGCCGGCACGGCCTCAACGCGCATCCCATCAACAATGCGCTCGTTCCCATTCCGCATCACAATCCCACCCTCGACCTGTCTGGCGCAGACCTCGGTCAATACCACCACCGTCCTTTCCGTCCGCACACTCGCCAATGCTTGCAGATCGAGGTGGTCGCGGTGTTCATGGGTGATCAGAACGACATCAGCTTCGGGAAGCTGCGAATAGTCTGCTACCCCGCTGAACGGATCAATGTAGATATTCTTCCCATTGAAGGCCAACATCAAACTTCCATGACCAAGAAACGTGATCTTCAGGTCTCCGGCCGATGTTGGTATCACATCTGTTTCAAACTGCTTTTGAGCAGCGGTCGCTTCATCACATGTACGTAGCGGCATCATCCCTCCTTGTAGGAACCGATTTTATATGGGTCATCGCCATAATACCGTGGCTCTGTACCAATGATAGCGACATCCATTACCGCCTTTGCCCTGGCAAGGTATTCTCTGAACTGAACTCTTGTAGCCAGGGCCCCGGATACATCCTTTGCTGCGTAACCTATTGCTTTAATCCCATGCGCGCGAGCTATGTAAATTGCTCTTTCACAATGAAACTGTTGGCTGATGATTGTCAACGACTCGATATTGAACACTTTGCTTGCCCGCACCACAGAATCCAATGTCGAAAATCCCGCATAATCCAGGTAGATATCCTCGGCATTAACACCTGCGGCGATGAGCGCCTCTTTCATATCCTGGGGTTCGTTGTAAGAAACCCTCGAATTGTCGCCACTCACAAGGATGGATTTGACTTTCCCTGCCTTGTATAGTTCAGCGGCAGCGTTTATTCGATTTAGAAAATACAAGTTAGGGCGCCCGCCGTAGGCATATTTACTGGTACCCAGTAACAGCCCTACCTCGTTGTACTGCAAGTCATTGAAATCTGTGGCGACGTATTCTTCAAACTCATCAATGTATAAGTTGGCAAATAGCAGAAACAGTACGCCGCCAAAGCCAACAGCGCCGATAAATGCCAAACACTTCTTCTTGCTGATTTTCAGTTTCATTGGTATTTGTTCCTAACTCGCAGCGGGCGACTTCTGGCGAGACCTGAAAGCTACTCTCAACTGTGGTAGGTCGTTTACTTCAAGATGAAACACGTCGGGACGAGAGTAATGACCACTGGTGTCTAGAACCAGATGGCTCTCCGTGATACGCCCTAACTCAAGCTCAGCATAGATGGTACAGGCCTCATCGAAAACCGGCCCAGCGAGATAGCTCCCATCAGGGCCGATAATGGCGCTTCCGCCGTTTAGGATCAGATCATTGTCGTCGCCGGGAATCGCTTCCAGGATCTCAATGGCCTGGTCATTGGAAAGCGCCAGAGAGCGATAGCCATCCAGGATATCTCCGCGGCTGATGATGCACCCTGCGGCGAGTACAAAGCACTGTCCCTCGAAAGCATAGTGTCTGCTGGCAAGCTGGTGCAGTTCTTTCACCGCTGGCCATTGCGCTACGTGAATGGCTTCGTACTGAGCGTGCATGGCAACCCTGGCCAAAGGCATCCAGTGCTCCCAGCAGATCAGGCCCCCAAGATTCCCGTACTCGGTGCTTAGGACACGCAGGGTGCTCCCGTCTCCCCACCCCCAGACCATCCGCTCGGTATATGTGGGAATGAGCTTGCGATGTATCTGGTATCCCTGGCCGGCTCGATCAACGTAGATCATGGTGTTGTAAAGCGTGCCCCCCAGACGCTCGTGCGCTCCCATCACAAGATAGGTGTCGGTCTTTCTGGCGATATGAAGCAGTGTCTCGAGATGTCTGTCGCCCAGGCGAATGGAGTTCTCGACCAGCAACCGGTACAGTGCTTTCGCTGGAGGGTAATCCCAAAGAGCGGCTTTCGGTGAGAAATCCAACCACACAGGGTAACCAGGTAGCCAGGTCTCAGGAAAGACAACAATCTCCGCCCCTTGATTGGCTGCCTCCTCAACGAGATCACGCGCTTTGAGCAGACTCTGCTCGATGTTCAAAAACACCGGTGCTTGCTGGATCACAGCCACCTTCACTGTACTGATTGGGTCAGGTAGATTCATACTCTTCTCTCCATATTAGATCACCTACTCCACAAGAGTAGCTATCTCCTCAAACGACTTCTTCCCAATCTCAGGTACCATCGCCCCTTCAGTTGGATACCCAATCACCACTACCAGGAACGGGCTCTCGTTCTCCGGCCGCCCAAGTATCCGGCTTAGAAAGCCCATCCGGCTCGGCGTGTATGGCAGAGCAACCAACCCCGCGTTGTGAATAGCCGCAATCAACATCCCTGCGGCTATTCCTACCGATTTGCTCACGTAGTAGTGTTTTACCTTTCGACCATCCGCCAGTACACCATACTTCTGGGCAAATATCACAACCAAGTATGGAGCTATCTCCAGAAATGGCTTCTGATAGCCTGTCCCCAGAGGTAACAAGGCATCCAACCATTCCTGTCCTGCCTGCCCGTGATAGAACTCGTACTCCTCCTTCTCCGCAGCCTCCCGAATCTGTCGTTTCGTCGCTGGATCGCTCACAACCACAAAGTGCCACGGCTGCATATTGGCTCCGCTCGGCGCCGAAGCGGCGGTCAGCAGACAGTTTTCAATCACCTCACGCGGCACCGGCCGGCTTGAGAAACTACGCACGCTGCGCCTTCGCTGCATATCCGCGCGGAAAGAAGCTGCGCGTTGCTTCATTTCTTCCGGTGGGCACTCACTGTAGCCAGCAAGTGCGACAAGTTTAGCTGTTGTCATTCTGGCTCTCCGTGCCGCTTCATCAATACTGTGTACGAAGCGGCCGCTTCATCAATACTGTGTACGAAGCGGCTGCATGTCGCCCAACCGCCAGCCACCGCTCTCGCTGGGATAGAGTAAGGTGCACCCCCCTCAAGGAGAGCCAGGGGAAGCCGCCACCCGAAAGCCGAAGTAGCTGATTCGAACGTCCGGGTCGCCCCCGTAGCGATCAGTGCAACGGGCGTCCCCCTGATAGCCGGACCACGAGCCGCCCCGCACCACCCGTCTCTCGCCGGAATCGGCCCCTTGAGGATTTCGATCAGGCGCCTTACTGTAATAATCGGCGTCATACCAATCGGCTACCCACTCCCAGACATTGCCAGCCATGTCGTAGGCTCCGTAGGGACTCTTTCCAGCCTCGTAGTGCCCCACGGGCGCCGTATCAGCGTATCCATCGTCTACGCTCGAATCCTTCGAAACAAGCTCGCAGTTCACGTCACAGTAGTTCAGTTTGCTCCCGTCGGGCGCACTGTTCCCCCAGGGATACTCCCTAGCATCGGTACCCCGCGCCGCCTTCTCCCACTCTGCTTCCGTGGGAAGGCGCACGCCCGCCCACTGGCAATAGGCGTCGGCGTCGTTCCAACTGACTTGAACGACGGGATGATCCATCTCGCCCTCGATGCTACTGCCCGGTCCCTGCGGATGACGCCAGTCGGCCCCCTCCACTTCCTCCAAATCCTCGCCTGTCCAGGCCCACCCCCATCCCGCCGTCTCAGCATCGGTGGTGTAGCCAGTGGCCTCAACAAACTGCGAGAATTGCTCGTTGGTCACCTCGTATTTACTGATGTAAAAAGCATCGAGGTACACCGTGCGCTGGGGATGCTCATTGTCAAGGCCCTCACCCTCTGGACTGCCCATGATGAACTCCCCGGCGCGAACGAAGACCATGCCTTCTGGAGCGCCTGCAACTGTTGGGGTCGCTTGCACGCTGGGTGTGATGTCCATCGTCGGCGTTATCGTCCCACCCTGGGGGATTACCAACTCCTGGCCTATCTGCAACCGCTTGGGATCTGAGATGGCGTTGACCTCTTGGAGAGCCTCGACTGTAACTCCGTACTGCTTGGCGATCTCGCTCAGAGTATCTCCTTCCTGAACCACGTGGACCACTTGTGCGCTGGGCGGTGAGACGGAGGTTGATGTAGCTGTAGGCGTTACCTGCTGCTGGGGAATGACGAGCTCCTGGTCTATCTGCAAACTTGTGGGGTCGGAGATAGCGTTGGCCTCCTGGAGGGCTTCCACGGTAACTCCGAACTCCTTGGCGATCGCGCCCAAAGTATCTCCAGCCTGAACCACGTAGATCACTGGCGTAGGGGTAGGTGGGATAGGCGTCGGAGTGGGCGGTATGGGCGTTGCTGTTGGCAGGACACGTGTTGGCGTAGGGGGCATGGGAGTCGCCGTTGAGGGGACAGGAGTCCTGGTGGGCGGCATCGGCGTGGTGGCGGTAGCCGTCGGCGGGACAGGAGTCGAAATCGCCTGCACCGGTTCTGATGTTGGAGTCGCTTGCACGGGTTTTGATGTTGGCGTAGCTTGTGCAGGCGTTGCAGTTCGCCTACAGGCTGTTGTGGCCAGGATGATCCCCATCGCTACCAGCAAGAGACCTAGCTTGTTTCTTCTCATCGTAAAACCTCCTTTTCGTGTGGCGGTGCATCGGGATTCGCTACATTCCTCCGGATTGCTCTGCAGAGATCAGGGCCTTGAGAGCTGGTTCTGCAAGCGCTTCATAGAAGCGGGCCATGGCACCAGCAGCCCATACTCGCAGTTGCGCAAGCCTTTCTTCGTCGTCCGTGATGGTGCCTGGACGATACAAGGCGATACGTGATGCCCGTTTTTCGCTCAATCGCTCCCAGCTTAGTTCCTCACCCAATGCCGCCTGAAATCTGTCCCGGGCTGCATAGAGGCGATCGAAAATAGATTTGTTCTTCTCCTTATCCATGGTATCAATGTACAGCTCGATGCGGAAACGCTTACCACGACCAAAAGCAAACACGAAGTGCAGATACTTCGGCCCCTTTTCTGGAAGGCTCGCTGCGGTTTGCCAACTCTGCCCGTCCGGTCGAAGCTCCCTCAGCGGGAACCCTGTTGTTTCACGCACTTCCGTCTGCACGGCACTGAAAAAATCAATGTAGGCTGCTTCGCGCTCTCTGATGCGGGCGAACGTTACCTTTTCCTCGGTCATGTTGATTTGTGCCACCCGCCAGCCGACGTCCAACCACTGTTGCGATTGAACGTGGCCAACGGAATCATTCGCCCACCACGCCCGGTGTGTGTGGGCGGAGGCGGGCAGCAGCCCGCCGATGATCTCTTCCACTTCCACAAAGGCAAGCTGTACCCGATCTGCATTTGAAGGTCGGCTTTGCAGCCAAATCGCCAGAGGGGCGTAGCGGCTGTCATCGGGACCCAACACCTCTTCGGTGGGAACGATGGGAATATCAGTCTCAGGAGATGTTTTGTAAGCTGCTCCTGTTTCCCGAACAGATACCAGCTCCTCTCGGAACGTTTCGACTTTGTGTATCGGCCAACTCAGAGGAATGCTGACTAGATGTCTCATCAACTGTTCTACTGGATGCTGTGCTAACCACTCTGTGCAGAACTTGAGTTGGCTACGCTGAATGGGAGAGATTTCATCTCGAAAGTGTGCCAGGGCATTTCGTGTCTCGCGTACGCCGCTCAGTAGCGTGCGGAGGGCCTCAGGCTCAAGATCGAAAATCAGGCGATAGGGATCCCACCGTCCCTTGTGCAGCAACAGCTCGGTGTACTCATAGAGGGTTAAATCATCAAACTCTTTGGACTTTTCCTTTTGAGCAAGGTGAGAGAAACTGGTTTCTAGGCATTGGGGATCAACTTCCGGTTGCTGCTGGCCTTGAAGCTCCAGATAGTGTCGCAGCGCGTTCCGGTATCGACCCATAAGGGCTCGCTGTGAGCTAGTGACTTCTTCAATCGCCGCCGCAAGTCTTTCTTGATCAACTTCGCCCGTTTCATTGATGAAGGCAGTCTGAACAAGATCCTTTACCATACTTTCGATATCCTCCACCAGCATCATATCTTCGGCACGTCGCCGAAAGTACTCCATGGAGTCGTAGCTGGTGACAATACCGATCAGCTTGTCCTCGCCGTCCACAATCAGCACCGCATTCGTTTCCTTCAGGCGATCGAGGAGATCGAATAACTCATCTTCCGGACGGTACGTTTGGGCTTTGACAATGGCATTCGAGATGCGCAAATCTTCCAACTTGACGCCAAAGTTACTCAACGCCCGCAGAATCGATTCGTGGGTGACCATCCCCAATGGCCATTTGGCCTCATCTATGACGGGGAGTTGGCTGAAACCGTATTCGATCATCAAAGCTAGCGCCTTCTGCGCCGAATCACCAGGACGAACCGTTGTTGGCTCTCCTCGCCCTTCGATAAGGTTCTGAACATAGTACGGCATAAGCTCTACCTTTCGTTTACGTCACATCAAACCTAGCTGACAACATTCCACGGGGGGACTCCCCTCTTTACAGGTTGCTCAAGCATAGTATACAACATTTCGTCTTCTTTGGCAACACCAGAAAGCCACCTGGCGGTTGGCGCAGGTGGCTTGACGAATCCCCGCCGCAAACATGCCTCCGTTCCACAATATCACGAAATTCGTAAATCTACCCCATCCCAGGATAATAATTCGTCACCAGGCTTGACAATTTTGCGAAATTCGGATATAATACCACAGGGTAGTTACAGACGCGAGGAGGCGACGAGGGAATGGCACACTTAGACGAAACCGATCGGGCTATCATCGCCCACCTTCAGTACGACGGGCGGATGCCGCTCACCGACATCGCTGCCGAGCTAGGCATCTCAGAAGGGACGGTGCGCCGTCGCGTCAAGAATCTGACCGAGAGCGGGGTGCTGCAAGTTGTCGCTGTCGTGGAGCCGCATCTCCTGGGATGGGATGCGGCGGGGATGATCGGGGTCACTGTCCAGGCGGGACAGATTGACGCCGTGGCTCACCAGCTCGCCCAGTTCCCCGAAGTCAGCTACCTCTTCATGGCCTCCGGTGAATTCGACCTGTTCGTAGAGGTCTTCTGCAAAGACAGGGAGCATTTCGTCTCCTTCCTCAATCAAAAGCTGCACCAGGTTGCGGGCGTGCAGCGCACCCAGACCTTCATGATCCTCAAAATGTACAAGCTGTCGTACCGCTGGGGCGAGGCGGAGCCGCCGCGAGCGGGACACAGTTTCCCTGTTCACCTGGAGGGATAGAGTTTCGAGTTTTGAGTTTCGGGTTTCGAGTTCGCAGCCTCCCCATTCGCCTGGAGGGGTAGGCGGGTGCGATACTATCGGATCTTTCGGGCCGCGCGGGAATGAATCCCCGCGCTCAGAAAACAAAGTCCCTTCGGGACTGGATTCTAGCCCGTAGGGCTTCGTTCTTTCAGCCCTGAGGTTCAGCTCAGGGCGATGCAGCGCAGAACGTAGTGACATCAGAAATAGTCAGACACGATGTTATCGAACCGTATGCCTGATTCTACCGCTGAGCTGGTGCACGAGAAATCGGTCGAGATCCTGAAGGAGGTGGGATTTTGCGTGCCGGAGCCGGACGCCCTGGCGCGCCTCGAAGCCGCCGGCTTCCCCGTGGACTGGGAATCGCAGATGGTTCGGGTGACGCCCGAACTGCTGGAGACGGCCCTGGCCCGCCTGCCCCGCGATGTCAAGCTCTACGATCGGGCCGGGGAGAGGCCAGCGCGCTTTGAGAGTGGCCCCTTCGGCGACGCTCAGGGCAGGTCCTGCTTCATGGGCGCCGGCACGCCGGTGAACGTGTTTGACCTGCAGACCGGGGAGCGGCGGCCAGCCACCCGCCAGGACGTACGCGACCTGGTGACCCTGCAGGATGCGCTGCCACAGGTGGACATCGTGCGCCCCACCGTCACCGCCACCGACCAGGGCGAGTGCTCAGACCTGGTGGAAATCGCCGAGCTGCTGCGCTGCACCGGCAAGCCGGTGGTGCACCGCACCCTGTCTTCGGAGCGGGTGGACGCGGCGGTGGAGATGCTGGCGGCAGTGGCCGGCGGGGAAGACGCTTTCCGCGCGCGCCCCAACTTCGCCACGCTGTATTGCCCCATCAGCCCAGGCTACTTCACGCCGGAGAACGTGCGCTGCATGGTCCGCTGGGCCCAGCACGGCGTCCCCATCACCCTGCTCAGCATGGCCATGGGCGGCGCGTCGGCACCAGCCACGCTGCTGGGCGAACTGGTGGTGATCAACACCGACATCCTGGCCTGGATCGTGGCCCTGCAAGTTCTCTACCCAGGCACGCCCTTGCTGTATGGCAGCGTATCGGCGGTGCTGGACATGCGCACCGGCCTGCTGCCCCTGGGCGCGCCGGAGCGGGGGATGATCAACAGCGGGGCCGCGCTGATGGCGCGCTACTACGGCATGCCATCAATGTGCGGCGGGCTTTCCACCGATGCCAAAGAGCTGGACGCGCAGGCTGGTTACGAGAAGGCGGTCACCGCCGTCCCCCTGCTGCTGGAGGGCGCAGACATCATCTACGGCGTGGGCGCCAACGACGCGGGCTCGTCCATTTCGTACACCCAGATGGTGCTGGACGATGAGTTCATCGCCGGGCTGCGGCGCATGATGCAGGGCATCACCGTGCACGATCTGGAAGAGGAGGTGGCGCTGATCAAGGCCAACACGCCGCGCGGCAACTTCCTCAAAGCCAGGCACACCCGCCGAACCTTCCGCCAGCACTGGCTGCCCGGCATCCTCAACCGCGACAGCTACGAGACCTGGCTGGCTACGGGCGAGACCATCGCGCAGATCTGCCGCCGCAAGGCCCAGGACATCCTGGCTCAGCATCAGCCGCCGCCGTTGCCCGCCGGAGTCGAGGCGGAGCTGGAGCGCATCGTGCGCCGCTATCTGGGGCCGGACTTTCACTGGTAGATTCATAGAGTCGTAAACTCGTGGACTCGTAGATTTGTGGACTCGTGGACCAGTTCACGAATGTACGCACTTACGAATTTACGGATCTACGCGAGTAGGAATAAGATGCCCAACATACAGCCCATTCAGCCCAAGTTTCACCTGGCGGTGTTGAACGCCGAGCAGCTTGAGGCCATCAAGTCGGCCACGTTGCACATCCTGGAGCAGGTTGGGGTGCGATTTCCCTCCCAGCGAGCGCTGCGCGTCTTCGCCGAACACGGGGCCCAGGTCGACTGGGAGAGCGAAATCGTGCGGCTGTCGCCGGAGCTGGTGATGGAGGCCATGAGCCACGCGCCGCGCTCCTACACTCTGGCTGGCCGGGCTGAGGGAGCGGATAATGAACATCCGGCGGATTTGCTCCTCGACGGCACGAGCAGCTATTTCGGCACCGACGGGTGCGGGACACTGACCATTGATTTCGAGACCGGGGAGCAGCGCCAATCCTGCAAAGAAGACGTGGCCAAGATGGCGCGGGTGGCGGACTATCTCTCCTCGATCGCCTTTTACTGGCCGATGGTCAGCGCACAGGACTACGGACGCCTGGCTCCCCTGCACGAACTCGACGCCAGCTTCAACAACACCGCCAAGCATGTGCAGACCGAGACCGTCATGGGGGAAAAGCCGGCCCAGTACGCGGTGCGCATGGCGGAGGTCATCGCTGGCGACAAGGAGAAGATGCGAGCGCGCCCTCCTCTCTCTGTCTTGATCTGCACCATTGCACCCTTGGGGCAGGACCCCGAGGGCATCGAGGCGGGGATGGTGTATGCCGAGGCGGGCATACCCGTGGGATTCATGGCCATGCCGAATATGGGTTCCAGCGCCCCCGCGGCTCCGGGCGGGGCCCTGGTGCTGGGCAACGCCGAGGTGGTCAGCGCGATGGTGTTGATGCAGTTGGTCGCCCCTGGCGCGCCGGTCTTCCACTCGATCCTGGCTTCGGTGATGGATCCTCGCACGGGTGAATACATCGTCGCTATACCGGAGAAGTACCTGTGCAATGCTGCGGCAGTGCAGTTGGCTCACGACTGGGGCGTCCCGTCGCTGGGCGGCGCGTTTGGTATGGATAGTCCCGACCCCGCCACCTGGCAACTGGGCCGCGACAGCGTATACACCACGCTGATGGTTCCCCTGGCCGGCGCAGAGATACTCACGGGGGGGGGCATGCTGAAGGCCTCGACCCTGCTGCTGCCAGAGCAGATCATCTTCGACGACGAGATCTACCACACCCATCGCCTTCTTGTGGAGGGCATTGACGTGAGCGCGGACGGTCTAGCGCTGGGTGTGATCGGCGACGTGGGGCCGGGGGGGCATTTTCTGGCCCAGGAGCACACACGACAGCACCTGCAAGAGATATGGATTCCGGAGTTGACCCGCCCGCGGCCGCCGTTGGACGGCAAGCCCCTGCCCGACATCCGCCAGCGGGCCAGGGCGGAGCTCGACCGCATCCTGGCGGAGCACGAACCGGAGCCGCTGGAAGAAGCGGCCCAGGTTGAGCTGCGGGCCATTCTGGATGCCGCAGAGCAAGAGTTGGGCACCTGATTTGGACACTGCGGGAAATTGGTGTAGAATTACCCAAGACAATACTTTTAGGAGGATGAAATGTCACAAGAACTGTTGGACAGATTGACCCAGGCGGTGGTAGATGGTGAGCCTGAAGACGCGGAAGAGCTAGCCAGGCAAGCTTTGGAGCAGGGCCTCGACCCGCTGGCCTGCATCAACAAAGGGCTCACTCCGGGAATGGACCGCGTAGGCGAGCTATTTGCCAGCGGGGAGTACTTCTTGCCCGACCTGATCATCGGCGGCGAGGCGATGAAGATGGCCCTGGCCATCCTGGAGCCAGCCCTGACCGGAGGGCAAGAGCGGGAGGTGCTGGGCCGGGTGGTGCTTGGCACGGTGGAGGGCGACCTGCACGAGATCGGCAAGACCCTGGTCGGGACCATGCTTGCTGCCAATGGCTTTCGGGTCACTGACATCGGCGTTGACAAGGCCGTAGCCGATTTCGTCGCTGCGGTCAGGGAGACCAACGCCACGCTGGTCGGCGCCTCCGCGCTGCTGACGACGACGATGCTGCAGCAGCAACGGATCATTGAGGCGCTGGAAGAGGCTGGCCTCCGTGATCAAGTGAAGGTGATGGTCGGCGGCGCTCCCGTCACCCAGAGCTGGGCCGACAAGATCGGCGCTGACGGCTACGCTGAGGACGCTATCTCTGCGGTGGCGGTGGCCAAGAAGCTCGTCGGAGCATAGCTTGTTCAGAAACCAGGTTTTTTGCTGAAGGGTGGCTTTTCGCACAGTAGAGACCTCCAGAAGCAACGATTCGCCCATTCAACTGGGGGAAAACCTGGTTTCTCACAAGGCCTCGATGTCAAGAAAGGGGGGATACCTATCGCACAAAAACATTGGATTCTCGCGTTAGTCTCAAAACACAATAAAGGAGGCAAAGAATGTTTAAGAAGACGCTGTGCCAACAAGTTGGCCTGAATCTGGTTCTAGTGCTCACAACGCTACTGACCCTGGTGAGCGTGTCCGGCGCCGCTCCGGCTGCTCAGGACGAGCTGACCTACACGGTCAAGCTGGGCGACAACCTCTGGACCCTAGCGGAGAAGTATCTGGGCAGCGGACCGGCCTATTGGGCCATCGTCGGCGCCAGCAATTCCAAGAATGCCATAGATTCCACCTTCGCCAACATCGAGAACCCCAGCCTGATCCATCCAGGTTGGAAACTTCTCATCCCTAGCCCCGAGGAGGCGGCGAAATACACCGAACTCGCCAAGCGCGAGCCGACGAGCATCACCATAATCATCGTCCAGGACCCACCGAGCTTCAATGGCTCGGTGACTGACACCGGCTATGAGATCATGGTGCAGGAGATGGTCTTGTTGGGTCTGGCCGACATTGACCCCTGGGGCACTGTCTTCCCAGAACTGGCGGCCGAGCTGCCCACTGTCGAGAACGGTGGAGTGGTGATTGACGAAGAAGAGTGGACTATGGACGTCACCTGGAAGCTGCGCGACGACGTCTACTGGGCTGACGGCGAGCCGGTGACTGCTGACGATGTGATCTTCACCTGGAATGCGGTCTCTGATCCCGAGATGGGCATCTGGGTGCCAGGGGCTGACTACACCGATAGCGTTGAGAAGATTGACGACTATACCGTCGTCGTCCACTATAACGGTATCTACCCTGGTTACCAATACCAGTTTGGCAGCGAGAGCGGGCCGCACATCTGGCCCGAGCACTACTGCGACGCCGAGCAGGGCTTTATGGCCTGGGACTGCAACCAGGAGCCGCTGAGCAACGGCCCATACCTCTTGCAAGAGTGGGTGCACGGCGATCACTTGACCTTTGTCCGCAACCCCAACTACTTCGAGGAGGGCAAACCCTACATTGACAAAATCATCGTCAAGGTCGTGCCCGACCTGGCTGTCCAGCAGACGATGATGCTCGAGGGAGATGCCGACGTTGAGATGTGGGTGTCCGAGAAGTACGTTGCCGAGTTGCAGGATGCGCCCAACGTGGACGTTACCTTCAGCCCCTACGGTCGCTGGGTGTTTCGGCTGATTCCCAACCTGGCGCAGAGAGGGTCAATTGATCCTGCGGAACCGCACCCGATTCTCGCGGATGTGAAGGTTCGCCAGGCCATTCGCATGGCCATAGATGTGGACATCATCACGGAAGAGATCTTCTATGGCTACCCAGATGCGGTGTGGACGGAGTTTTTCCGCCCGCCCTATGACGTGTGCGACATCCCCAGGCCCAAATACGATCCGGAGGGCGCCAAGTCGCTGCTGGAGGAGGCGGGCTGGACCGACGAGGATGGAGACGGCGTACGCGAGTGCCACGGCTGTCCCAACGCCGAAGAGGGCTATCCCATGTCCATGGAGTTCGCCATCTACGCCGAATACGGCGAGGAACTGGAGTTGGCCCAGCAGTTGATAGCCGAGAACCTAGAGGAGATTGGCTTCGATCTCGAGCTGGAGAAAATCCAGGGATCCATCATGTGGGATTCCTACGAGGCGGGCGGCCTGGAGCAGACGGGGGACTTCGACCTCAATATGTGGGATGACGGCTATCCGGGTGTTGACCCATCGGATCTACTCTGGTCCTTCTACTACTCCGAGGCGGTCGAGCCCGACTGGGGCTGGAACGTCGGACGCTGGATCAACGAAGACGCCAGCTACTACATTGACGAGTCCTACTGGCTGGACGAGGAGTACCGCCAGGAGGTGTTCTGCGAACTCGCCAATATCCTGGACGAGGAAGTGCCCCAAATCCTGCTGTTCACGGCCATTGATGCCGACGCCTACTCGACGCGGCTCAAAGGAGTGCAGGCCACGATCAACGACATCGTGACCTGGAACGTCGCCGACTGGAAGGTCGTGGAGTAGCTGGTACACTGGTAGATTACTAGTAGATTCAGCAGAGCGGGCTCCCACGCCCACGAATGGGCGGTAGCATTAGCGGCGTGGGAGCCGCCGTTGCTGGCAGGAGGTGATTATGGGACGTTACATCGTAAGGCGTCTGCTACAGGCCATTCCGATGCTATTCCTGCTCAGCATTGTGCTGTTCGCTCTGGTCAACCTCGTTCCCGGCGGGCCGCTGGCCGGATATGGCCGATCCCGACGTATGAAACCGGAGAAGCGCGAGATGCTCAAGCGCCAGTTTGGCCTGGATAAGTCTTTGCCGGTCCAGTACGTGGTCTGGCTGATCGGCAATGACTGGATGAGCGTTGACGCCGACGGCGATGGCATCGCCGATAGTCACGGCACGCGCCAGGGCATCCTGCGAGGGGACTTTGGCTTTTCGTTCCGCACTCGCAGGCCGGTGCTGGGTGAGATCATGGATCGGCTGCCAAACACGATCTATCTGATGGGTGTCACATTCGCCATCGTTTTTGTTTTCGCCATACCGATTGGCATCATCTCTGCGGTCAAGCAGTATTCCCTCTTCGACATCGCCGTGTCCACTTTTTCCTTTGCCGGCCAGGCCATCCCCGAGTTCTGGTTTGGCCTGATCTTGATCCTCATCTTCTATGCCCGGTTGGACAATCCACTCACCGGCGAATCGCTGCTCCCTTCGGGTGGCATGTACACCCTGGAAGCAAGTTTCTCGCTCTGGGACCGGATCAAACATCTGATCCTGCCCGTCACGACGGGAGCATTGGGCTGGATAGCCTGGTATTCCCGTTTCTTGCGCTCCAGCATGCTCGACGTGATCCACCAGGCATATATCGTCACGGCGCGGGCCAAGGGCCTGCGCGAGCGGGTGGTGTTGGGCCGGCACGCGCTCAAGAACGCGCTCATCCCCCTGGTGACGATGGTCGCTGTTGACTTGCCCTATCTCTTCGCCGGAGCAGTCTTCATCGAGATGATCTTCTCGTGGCCTGGTATGGGACGGTTGTACTACCAGGCCGCGCTCCAGCGTGACTATCCCATGTTGATGGCTACCCTGATTATTTCGGCCGGTATTATGATCTTCTCCAACCTGCTAGCAGACATCATTTACGCTTTCTTGGATCCAAGGATTCATTACGATTAAGGAAACCACCTATGAAAACCTCTGACAGGACGGAGCGTCGCTCCGAAGGCTTGGCGGCTGACGTCTGGCGGCGATTCCGCAGACACCCCGGTGCCATGGCTGGCCTGCTTGTACTGAGCCTCTTGATGCTAGCCATCATCTTGGCTGGCTTCTCCCCTTATGATCCGGAGAAGTCAGACATCATTAGTCGGCTGCAGCCCCCCTCCTGGAAACACCCCATGGGAACCGATCCGCTGGGGCGGGACTTGCTCACCCGCGTCCTTTACGGCGGTCGGATTTCCATGCTCGTGGGCCTGATGGTGGTGGCCATTACGCTCGTCATAGGCGTCCCCATAGGAGCAGCGGCTGGTTACTTCGGAGGTTGGGTGGACAACGTCCTGATGCGGATCACCGACGCCGCGCTGACTCTTCCCTCTTTGCTCGTCCTGATCCTGTTGAGCGCTATCCTGCACGAAGTTGAGATACCGTTTTTCGAGAGAAACAGCCCCATGACTATCGCTCTAGTAATCGGATTGCTCTCGTGGATGACGACAGCCCGTCTGGTGCGAGCCAGCTTTCTAACCATTCGTGAGAGGGACTTTATTACCGCCGCTCGTTCTGTGGGAGCAGGAAATCTCAGGATCATGGCCCGCCACATCCTACCCAACGCCATTGGCCCCATCATCGTCGAGTCCACGCTGGAGATGGGCTACGCCATCATGCAAGAGTCGGGATTGAGCTTCTTGGGCTTTGGCATCCAACCGCCCACGCCGAGTTGGGGCAATCTGCTGGGCAACGCCCAGGAGCACCTGTCCAAGCACCCCTGGCTGGCCATCTTTCCCGGCTTGATGATCTTCCTCGTCATCATCTCCGTCAACTACATCGGCGATGGGCTAAGGGATGCCTTTGATCCGCATAAGGTGCTGAAGAAGATTGGGGAGGTGTAGAGGAGGAGAACAGCAACATGCCCGTCGAACGACCAGCTATTGAGCCCCTTCGAACCACGTACAAGCTTCAGCTCCTCAGCGGTGAGCAACTGGACCAACTACAGCAGGCCACACTCCGGATTCTGGAAGACGTTGGCGTCAAGTTCCCATCGGTGAAGGCGCTGGCGACTTTTGCCGATCACGGCGCCCAGGTGGATCACGAAACCCAGATCGTCAAGATTCCCAGGGACCTGGTGCGCAAGGCAATGGCCACCGTTCCCCGCTACTTCCAGGTGGGCGCGCGCGATCCGTCGTGCGATTTTCACCTTGAGGACGGAGCCACCTACTTCACGACCGACGGATGCGGCGTGGAGACCATGGACGTGCCAAACTCCGCTTGGCCTGAGACCCGCCGCCGGCGGCCCTCGTGCAAAGCTGACGTGGGGCGCATGGCCCACATCGCCGACTATCTGTCGTCTATCGCCTTCTACTGGCCCATGGTCAGCGCGCAGGACTATGGCAAGACGGCGCCGCTGCACGAATTCGACGCCGCCTGGAATAACACCGTCAAGCACGTCCAGAGCGAGACCCTCATGGGCGAAGCGCCAGCCCGCTACGCCCTTGAGATGGGGACCGTGATCGCCGGAAGCCGTGCTGAGCTGCGCCGCCGTCCGGTGTTGTCGCTAGTGCTATGCACCATCGCCCCGCTGGTGCAGGACAAGGAGGGCATCGAGGGCGGGCTGGTTCTGGCCGAGGCGGGCATTCCGGTCGGATTCCTGGCTATGCCGACTTTCGGCACCACTGCCCCCGCTACCCTGGCGGGAGCCTTCGCCATGGCCGATGCCGAGATCATCAGCGGCACAGTTCTGCTGCAACTGGCCAGCCCCGGCGCGCCCGTGTTTCACTCCATCATGCAGGCCTGGGCCGATCCCCGCTCCGGCGAGTACGTGCCCTACCCCCTCGACGCCCGGTGTCGCTACGCGCCGGTAGAGATGGCCCATCATTGGGGAATGTCCTCCTTCGCTGGTGCCTTTGGCACCGAGAGCGCAGCACCCGGCACCTGGCAGGCGGCCGCCGATGTGGCTTTGGACCCCTTGCTGGTAGGGTTGTCCGGGGCCGAGTGGGTGACGGGCATAGGCCTGAACAGGAGCTTCACCCTGCTTTATCCCGAAGCCATCATCCTGGACGATGACCTGTATCACCGGGCGCGGTACGCACTGATGAACATGGACGTGAGCCCAGAAACACTGGCCCTGGACGTGATCCGCAACGTGGGGCCTGGCGGGCACTTTCTGGCCCAGAAGCACACCCGCAAGCACATGCGCACGGCGATGAAGCCCGCTATTACCCAGCAGATCGGCCCAGACGGCAAATACCGCGATCCGCTAGAGGTCGCCCGCGAGAAGGTGAAGTGGATCCTCGACAACTACCAGCCAGAGCCGCTGGAGGAAGCCAAACAGGCAGAGCTGACCCGCATCCTCCAGGCCGCTGACAGAGAGTTGGGATAGCCAACACCAAGCGCATATCATGGCTCTTCGCTTCTCATTTTTTGCAGTTGCCGAAGGACATGAAAGAAAGGAAGGAGCGTAGGATGCAGAATCTGTACTGGAAATCGAGCGGCCAGATCCGCAGCCTCATTGAAAAGCCGTTCACGTCCGAGGCAGAATTTGAGAAGTACATCTTCAGCAACTAAGACATCTTGGGCGGCGATATTTACATCATTCACCGCCAGATTCGGACGGGCAGCAAGCGGGGCATTCCAGACATGCTCGGGATTGACAAAGATGCCCGCATCTGCATCATTGAACTCAAGAATCAGGAAGCGAGAGAGGACATTCTGCCACAAGCTTTAGGTTATGCTATTTGGGCTGAAACTAATCCCGACTCGATCAAAGCCATCTGGCTAGAAAGCAAGCAGCAGCCAGAAGACATTGAGATTGACTGGGATAAGCTAGACATCCGGATCATATTGATCGCCCCCTCATTCAAAAGCACCGTGCCGCGCATGGCTGGCAAGATGGGTTATCCCATCGAACTGGTTCAGGTGCGTCGCTATTGTTTCGAGGAGGAAGAGTTCCTGCTCGTCGAGACCGTGGAAGACAAGCCAGAGCACAGGATCACGACCAAAGTCATGAAAGATTGGGGTTGGGACTATTACGAGTCAGAACATGGCAAGGAGGCTACTGCCCAATTTCGCCAAGCCGTGGAGGCCTTAGCTGCACTGGTTGCAAGAAAGGGCTGGGATATTCCTTACAAACTGAACAAACACTATACCGGCTTTATGCTGCGCAGCAGACTTGTTTTTTTGGTTAGTTGGGGCGGTAGCTATGCCTGGAAGCTTAAGTTCAAGTTACCTGAGGATGTGGCCAAGAGCTTTCAGGGCCGGCACTGGGAATTCCAGAGATATGACGGCAGTTTTCACGAGGCTATATTCCGGCCCCTTCAGCCGGAATCACCGGACATCACGGAATTGGAATCGCTCTTTGTTCAAGCCTACAAGTACATTTCTGGCACTAAGTAGCACAACGACTGGTGGGTGCTGACTTATACATCGGAGGTTATCTTGTCGTTATCGCTGACGCCTACCCTGACCCGCCACGATGTGGAGCGGATCCACCAACACAGTCTTGACCTCTTGGAGCGCGTCGGCATCGGCGGCCACTACCTGACCCAGCGCGAGACCCGCAACTTTACCAGAAGCGAGTATGTGCCGATGTGGCCTCCAGAGGGCAAGACGGCGATGGAAGTGGTCCACGAGGAGGCGCTGGACATCCTGCACAACCATCAGCGGCCCCCGCTGCCCGAAGGCGCCGCGGACAAGATTGAAGCCATCGTGGCCGAGGTGGACAAGGCATTGGCCTAGATGTTAAAGGCTCTCAGGGGGCGTGCCACCCCTGCCTGCAGTGCCAAGGCCGGATGCTTGCGCTGGCCACGGATGTGGGTGACACATCTGCTTTGAGCCCCACTAAACTCACATAGAGTCAGTTTTGTCAGTCGAAATCTATGATACCAGGAGGTACCACTGTGACCAAGGAAGACATGTTGGCCAAGTTGGCTGAAAGCCGCCGGGATTTGCACCGGGCCACCCAAGGCCTGAGCGAGGAGGAGATGACCCAGGTTCAGGTGGAAGGGGTGTGGACGATCAAGGACGTGCTGGGGCACATCGCTTCTTGGGAGGAGATCTGTCTGGAGCCTCTTCGGCGCTATGCGGACGGCGATCCCTTTAAAGTCGAGGCCATCAAGGACTATTTAATCTTGAACGAAGAGTTGGCTGCCCGCAAGCAGGAGATCCCGCTGGACGTCATTCTGGATGAATTGGACGCCATCCGCCAAAAGTTGGTGGCAACGGCCAGCAAACTGTCGGCCGAGCAGTGGGAGCAGAGGGTGCTCTTCCCGTGGGGAGATGAGGGAGCGGTGGCAGAGATGCTCGACGAACTGTATCAGCATGAACTGGAACACGTGCATGCCGTTCAGCAGTGGCGAGGAGATCGAGGCTGATATTGACTATCATACGCAAGTCTTCCACGAATGCGTAGAACCGCTCGCGGGTTAGGATGAGAGACGAATATGTATTCCAAAACTCCCGATATCATACCGTTCACGTCGCCCTTCAAGAGCGAACTGCTGACACAGGCGCAGCTAGAGACCCTGCAAGGGGGTACATTGCGTCTGCTGGACGAGGTGGGTGTTCACTTCCCATCCCAGAGAGCGCTGGAGATCTTTGCCGACCACGGCGCGTGGGTGGATTGGGAGAAAGAAATCGTCCGCATCCCTCCAGATCTGGTGGAAAAGGCCATGTCCACGGCGCCGCGCTCTTTCGTGCTGGGAGGGCGCGAAGAGCGCTTTGACCTGCTGCTGGATGGGAGCTGCTCTTACCTGTGCACCGACGGGACCGGCGTGCACGTGGTTGACGTGCCAAACCCCGTTTGGCCTGAGACCCGCCAGATGCGCCCCTCGTGCAAAGCAGACGTGGCGCTGATGGCACGGGTGTGCGACGCCCTGCCCCTGATCAGCTTTTACTGGCCGATGGTCAGCGCGCAGGATTATGGCCTCACCGCGCCCCTGCATCAGTGCCACGCCGGGCTGACCAATACCCTCAAGCACGTGCGCGGGGGGATGACGGTGCCCCCACAGTTAGCGCCCTACGTCGTCGAGATGGCGACCGTGGTGACCGGCAGCGACGAGGAGCGGCGACGGCGGCCTCCCATCTGCGCCAACATCTGCACCATTGCCCCGCTGGCGCAGGACGGACCCGGCATCGAGTCGGCGCTGGTCTACGCTGAGGCAGGGATACCGACCAGCTTCATGGCCATGCCGACCATGGGCTCCACCGCGCCAGCCACTCCCCTGGGCGCGTTGGTGGTCGGCGATGCCGAGGTAGTGAGCGGGATGGTGCTGCTCCAGTTGGCCTATCCCGGCGCACCGGTGTTCCATGCCATCCTGGTGTCGCTGATGGAGCCGCGCACCGGCGGTTATGTTAGTACGGTACCGGTGTTCTGGTCAATGATGGCGGCGCAGTTGGCCCATGCCTGGAACGTACCCAGCTTGGGAGGGGCCAGGGTGAGCGGTGATGCCCCCGATATTGGCTGGCAGTCGGGCAGTGAGGGCGGGTTCGGATCGGCTCTGATCCCGCTATGCGGCAGCGAGATCACGGGCCTGCTGGGCCTGTTAGGAAGCGCGATGATCCTATACCCTGAGCAAATGATTCTCGACTATGAGGTCTGTCAGATGGCCTACGACGTGCTGCACGGGTTCGAGTTCGACGAGGCGGACATGGCACTGGACGTGATCGCGGCAGTGGGACCGCGCAGCCACTTCTTGAAGCAAAAGCACACCCGCAAACACATCCGGGATTTTCGCCTATCCCAGGTGCTGCGCCAGAGGGATTCCAATGGCAGCCTGCGCGATCCGCGGGAGGTGGCACTGGAAGAGTTCAAACGACTTGACGAGACACACCACCCCCGACCCCTGCCGCGGGAGGCGCTGGCTGAACTGGACCGTATCCTGGCGGCAGCCGAGCGCGAGGCGGAGGGGATAGCCTAGTGCTTTTTCACACAACAAGAACTGGCTGTCCGTCGCCATTCCGCCCGGGGCTGATCCTTCGACTCTACTCAGGACAGGCACCACCGGGCTCAGCTTACAAAGGCCTACGGCCTGCCAAATTCAGCATCAGTAGGGCTTTGTAGACTGAGCCAGGGGCTTGAGCAGAGCGGAGCCCCTGGCGGACGCCACCTGAAAAGTCAAGGCATGTTTCGTGAAATGGCTAGGAGTTGTGAAATATGACTGACATAAAGCCAATTCGACCCAAGTCTCACCTGGAAGTACTGAGTGCCGGTGAACTTGAGGCCATCCAGTCGGCCACGCTGCACATTCTGGAGCACGTTGGCGTGAGTTTCCCTTCCGAGCGGGCCTTGCACATCTTTGCCGAGCACGGGGCTCAGGTTGACATGGATGGCCAGATCGTGCGGTTGCCACCGGACCTGGTCACGGAGGCAATGAGCCATGCGCCGCGCTCCTATGTGTTGTCCGGACGGGCTGAGGGCACCGATTTGCTCCTCGATGGCACCAGCAGCTATTTCGGGACCGATGGGTGCGGGACGCTGACCGTCGATTTCGAGACGGGGGAGCAACGCTACTCGTGCAAGGAGGATGTAGCAAAGATGGCGCGGGTGTCGGACTATCTCTCCTCGATTGCCTTCTATTGGCCAATGGTGAGCGCGCACGATTATGGCCGCCTGGCCCCTCTGCACGAGCTCGATGCCAGTTTCAACAACATCACCAAGCACGTGCAGACGGAGACGGTCATGGGGGAGAGACCGGCGCAGTACGCGGTACGTATGGCCGAGGTGATTGCCGGGGATAGGGGGAGGATGCGGGAGCGACCGCCTCTGTCATTGCTGGTCTGTACCATCGCGCCGCTGGCGCAGGACAAGCATGGTATTGAAGGGGCGATGGTCTTTGCCGAGGCAGGCATCCCGGTGGGTTTTATGTCCATGCCGACCATCGGTTCCACTGCCCCGGCGACGGCCGGCGGGGCGTTGGTCGTGGCTAACGCTGAACTGGTCAGCGCAATGGCCTTGATGCAGTTGGTCGCTCCGGGGGCGCCGGTCTATTACTCGCTCTGTGCTTCAGTGTTGGACCCGCGCACGGCCGACTATATTGTTGGCATACCGGAAAAGTACCTGTGCAACACGGCCGGGGTTCAGTTGGCTCACGATTGGGGTGTCCCTACGCTGGCCGGCGCGTTTGCTATGGACAGCCCCGAGCCGAACACCTGGCAGTTGGGGCGGGATAGCGTCTACACGGCATTGATGGTCGCCCAGGCTGGCGCGGACATGGCTGAAGGGCTGGGTATGGTCAAGTCTTCGACCTTGCTGGTGCCCGAGCAGATTATCTTTGATGACGAGATCTACCACACGCATCGCATCTTGCTCGAGGGAGTGGATGTCGGCGCCGACAGCCTGGCTGTGGACGTCATCGCAGACGTAGGCCCACGAGGACATTTCCTGGCCCAGAAGCATACGCGCCGGCGAGTGCGAGAGATATGGATCCCAGAGCTGACTCATCCACGGCCGTCCAAGGATGGCGAGCCATTGCCCGACGTTCGGAAGCGGGCGAGGGCAAAGCTGGACAAGATTCTGGCCGGGCACGAGCCCGAGCCGCTGGAGGAGGCGCAGCAAGCCGAATTGCGGGCCATCCTGGAGGCAGCCGAGCGGGAGTTGGGTACGTAGAGACCCTAAAGGTCTTGGGGGCTGTACTTATTGCATAGAGAGGCGGATATGTATTCAGAGACACCTGATATTATTCCTTTCCCCTTACCCTTCAAGAGCGAACTGCTGACGCAGGCCGAGCTTGAAACGCTAAAGGGCGGCACGCTGCGCCTGCTGGATGAGGTGGGTGTGTATTTTCCATCCCGCCAGGCGCTGGAGATCATGGCCGACCATGGCGCCAAGGTAGATATGGAGACAGAGATTGTGCGCATTCCGCCGGACCTGGTGGAAAAGGCCATGTCCACGGCGCCGCGCTCTTTTGTGCTGGGAGGGCGCGAGGAGCGCTTTGACTTGCTGCTGGACGGGAACAGCTCCTACCTGGCGACCGACGGAACCGGCGTGCACGTCATTGACCTGGAGACTCGCGAGATGCGGGCCTCGCGCAAGGAGGACGTGGCCATGATGGCCCGGGTGTGCGATGCGCTGCCCTTGATCGGCTTCTACTGGCCTATGGTCAGCGCGCAGGACTATGGAGTGACCGCGCCACTGCATCAATGTCACGCCGGGCTGACGAACACGCTCAAACACGTGCGCGGCGGGATGACAGTGCCCCCGCAGTTGGCCCCCTACGTCGTCGAGATGGCGACGGCGGTGGCGGGCAGCGCTGAGGCACTGCGAGAACGCCCCCCCATCTGTGCCAACTTTTGCACTATCTCCCCACTGGCCCAGGATGGCCACAGTCTCGACAATGCGCTGACCTATGCCGAGGCGGGCATCCCCATGAGCTTCATGGCCATGCCGACGATGGGGTCCACCGCTCCGGCCACGCCTCTTGGCGCGTTGGTGATGGGCGATGCCGAAGTGGTGAGCGGGATGGTGCTGGTGCAACTGGCCTATCCCGGTGCGCCCGTGTTGCACTCGAACATCATCTCGTTGATGCATCCCCGCACCGGCGGTTATATCGCCCACTTCCCGATACCCTTGAGGTGGATGGTGGTTCAAATGGCCCATGCCTGGGGGGTTCCCAGCCTGGGCGGCGGCAGTGTGAGCGTCGACGCAACCGAGATTGGCTGGAGCGCGGGCCTGGACACTGCCTCGGGCGCGATGACGATCCCGTTCTATGGGGGCGAGATCTGCGGCTACTTGGGGCTGATGGGCAGTTCGATGATCCTCCACCCCGGGCACATGATCCTGCAACACGAGGCTTGCCAGCACGCCTACGACCTGCTGCACGGGTTCAAGTTCGACGAAGCGGACATGGCGCTGGACGTGATCGCCAACGTGGGTCCGCGCAGTCATTTCCTGAGACAAAAGCACACCCGCAAGCACATCCGCGACTTTCATCTGCCTTTGCTGCAGCGAGAGGACGCCGGTGGCAATCCTCGCGACGCGCTGGAGGTAGCCCTGGAAGAGTTCAAGCGGCTCAATGAGACGCACCGTCCAGAGCCCTTGCCTGACGAGGTACTGATGGAGCTTGACCGCATCCTGGCAGCGGCAGAGCGCGAGGCGGAGTAGACATGTCTTCGCCGGACATGCCAGCTCTACAGAAATGGAGATTGGGGATGCCTAACGCGAACTGTGACCTATATCAAGACGACATATTGGAGACTCAATCCCCAAGCTTCACCATCGAACAAGTTAAAGATATCGCCAACAAGCTATATGGGCTTACTGGCAACCTGTTACCGCTCGCCAGTGAGCGAGACCAGAATTTCCGTATCAGCACTGAGGCAGGGGATCAATTTGTAATTAAAATTGCCAACAGCGCTGAGGATCCAGCGATCATTGATATGCAACTCAAGGCATTGGAACATATCGCTATAGTAGACCCTACATTACCTGTACCTGAAGTACTGGTTTCTAGCAACGGACTAGCTATCGAGCAGATTCAAGCTGAGAACGGCGCAAATCACAGTATACGCATACTAACCTACTTGTCTGGCGCTCCTCCGAAGGATGATCCCACCGACCATGCGCTGCTCCGTCCGATGGGAGCATGCCTGGCAAGACTCGGTCTGGCTTTGCGAGGGTTCTTTCATCCTACAGCGAACTATGAACTGCTATGGGACTTGAAGCATACTTCAAAGCTCAGACAGTATTTGCCCTATGTTACCGATGCAAATCATCACGAACTGGTCAGCTACTTTCTGGATCGCTTCGATCGGAACGTACTCCCCCTGATCCCAAAGCTACGGGCACAGGTTGTTCACAATGACTTTGTGCCCGACAATATCCTTGTTGCGGAGAATGATCCCGGCTGCATTGTCGGTATTGTTGATTTTGGGGACATGACTCATACACTCCTGATTAATGATTTGGCCGCCACCATCGCACCCATGCTTCTTGAGCATACTGACCCTGTAGGAGTGGCCGCGGAAATCCTCGCTGGTTACCACGAATTGGTCCCGCTTGAAGAGACGGAACTGCGGATACTATACGACCTGATAGCAGCGAGATTGGCAATGCTGAACGTAATCGCATCCTGGCGAGCAACAATCCACCCATACAATCGAGATTACATTACAGGGGGAATGAATGAGACATGGTCCCTACTTGAGGCATGGCGTGCACAGAATCCGAAAGATGTCACAAAGAAATTCTTCCGGGTCTGCGGTTTATGGGAAATGGATGAAGTGAATTCGATGCAAGAAGAGGCAAATGAGACGCTTCAATCTCATCTGTCACGTAGGGCTCGTCTGCTAGGCCCTTGCGCTTACCTGTTCTACGATCGCCCATTACATATTGTGCGCGGCGAAGGTGTCTGGTTATATGATGATGATGGCGTGCGATACCTGGATGCATACAATAATGTCGCCCATGTTGGCCACTGTCACCCACATGTGGTGAACGCAATTGCCAAGCAGGCGCGGCGACTGAATACCAGCACGCGCTATTTGCACGGGTATATTCTTGAGCTGGCAGAGCAGATTACCGAACGGATGCCGGAACCATTGAGTGTCTGCATGTTTGTGTGTACCGGCTCAGAAGCCAACGAGCTTGCCTGGCAGATGTCGAAACTGGTATCGGGCAACAGTGGCGCTCTGATAACCAAATTCTCGTATCATGGTAGCACTGCTGCCACCACACAGTTTAGCACCGAAACAATTCCTGAAGAGAAATTGCCATCACATGTGCAAACTCTATTCGCGCCTACGTCGGAGTCCACTTTCCGCAAGCCAGATTCTGGCTTAAGTAGCGCGATCATGGCATTGGACGAGCATGGGCATCAGCCGGCAATGCTGATCTTAGACACAGCTTTTGTCAGTGACGGAATCTACACCTCCCCAAAGGGTTATCTCAATACACTCTTTGCCAAGACAAAGGATGCTGGAGGGCTTTGTGTCGCTGATGAAGTCCAGGGCGGTTTCGGACGCCTCGGACAGCATTTCTGGGGTTTTCAGTTCGATGATGCAATACCCGACATAGTAACCTTGGGAAAACCAATGGGCAATGGCCATCCACTTGCCGCAGTGGTAACCCGCCCTGAGATCGCCGAAATCCTCGCGAATGAAACAGGCTACTTTAATACATTCGGCGGCAACCCTGTTTCCTGTGCTGCTGGATTGGCTGTTCTTGAAGTGATCGAAAAGGAATCGTTGCAGCAAAATGCGCTAAAAGTCGGCGAATACCTGAGAGAACGTTTGGCGATACTACAGAGGGACTATCCTGTGATTGGTGGATTACACGGTTCGGGACTGCTGCAGGGCATAGATATCATAAAGCCGGGTGGCGCTCTTAACCCGGAAATGGCTGACCACATCGTGAATCATATGCGCCAGAACGGCGTTCTTATTGGAACCACCGGCCAAAACTACGCAACCCTAAAAATCCGCCCACCGCTTGTGTTTCAGAAGGAACATGCGGAGATATTGCTTGTAGCCATGATAAAGGCGCTGGAGGATATCTTGAGCCCAAAGTCTGCATGAGCGGTGTCAGTTAGTAAGGACAACGATTGAAGTAAGCACAGCCGGGCTATTCGTCAAAAACGAGCCCAAGAAAGTTCGGACGGTTAGTCCAAAGTCAAAAGCGACTTTAATTCTGGTTAGTCGCAATCATAATCCAAAAGGAGGCAATCATGAAAACATTAGTTCTGGGAGGTGCAGGCGCTGTCTGTAGCGAGACCACCCGCGACCTGGCACAATACAGCAAGTTCGACGAAATTGTGGTTGCAGACTACAACCTTGATGCCGCTAACCAACTCATCAAGGAAATAGGTGACCCAAGGTTAAAAGCTGTCCAATTTGATGCAAACGATTACGACTCAATGTTGAAATTGTTTCCAGGTCATGATGTAGTGATCAGTGGTTTACCCTGTGAATATGACCCGGTCGTCACCAAGGCCTGTGTTGAGGCGGGTGTGAATGGATTGGATGTAGCCACAGAAGAAGACCAGTGGAGCTATGATGCTGTAGCGAAAGAAAAAGATATGATCTACATCCCTGGCGTAGGTGCGACCCCCGGTATCACCAATGCTATGGCCAAACATGCTGTAAACCAGATGGATGAAGTTGAAGAGATCCAGATCAATTTCGCCGCCTTCCGCTGTCCTGCACCTGCTCCTGGCTTATTAGTAACCTTTCTGTGGGAATTCAATCCTAAAACTGAAACCAGGTTCTATGTCAAAAACGGCGAGAAGCACATGGTTGGACCTTTTGAGGGAATAAAAACGGTGGACTATAAAGGAGAAATCGGAGTTCAGAAAGTCTGTTATATCCCTCACCCTGAAACACGAACCATGCCCAAAAGCCTGGGTGTCAGAAATGTATCTGTGCACGGATGTTTCCCGCCCCAGGCTATGAATCTTGCCAAAACAATGCTGGAATGGGGTTTGTTTGATGAGGAGCCCTTCACCTACAAGGGTGTTGAGACCAATACCTGTGATTTGATGCTTGAAGTATTGCTACGATCACCCCGCACCAAGGAAACTCCAGTCTGGGGGTATGGATTGGTCGTGGAAGTATTTGGCAAGAAAGACGATAAAGACTTGAAGATTAAGCTTTGGAACGAACACCCACCAATGGCAGAGTGGGGTGGGAAAGCTGCCTATTACAAAAACATCGCCATCCCATTGAGCATCGGTGCGCAAATGATTGTCCGCGGCGATGTGGATGTGCGCGGCGTCGTGCCCCCGGAGACAGCCATCGACCCTTTGATCTTCTTCGATGAACTGAAGCTGCGCGGCATCACAATCGGAGAAGAAGTAGAGTGGCTTGAATAATTACGCTAAACCAGGGATGTTTGGAGAATTTTGGTCAAACATCCCTGGTCTAAACATTACAGACGCATTGACAGCTATCAGGATTTAGGTATTTACGGAGGAAATATGTTCAGTCAAACACCCCCAATAGAACCAATTGTTCCAGCTTATCGTGTTCGTATTCTCAGCGATGAGCAGTTGGAGAAATTCAAGTCCAACACCTTTACAATCCTGGAGGAGACAGGCATTCACTGTCCTTCAGAGAGGGCGCTGAAAATCTATGCAGAACATGGTGCGGTGGTAGATTTTGACACGCAGATTGTAAAACTATCGCCGGACGTGATCCTGGAGGCTCTTTCTCATGCGCCCCGTTACTACACCATGGGAGGGCGCACTGAGGCGTTCGATCTTGATTTGTCCAAGGGAGTCACTTATGAGGCCACAGATGGAACCGGGACAAGGACCATTGACTATGTGACGCGAGAACTGCGCCCTTCTATCAAAGACGACGTGGCTAAGTCGGCCCGGATTTCCGATTACCTGTCTTCCATTGGTTTTTATTGGCCTATGGTCAGCGCACAAGACCATCCCGTTTGCCCCTCACTGCATGAGTTAGATGCTTCCTTTAACAATACCCTCAAGCACGTCCAGACTCCGACCGTGGTGGAGGAAATTACGGCACGCTATGCAGCAGAAATGGCAAAAGTTGTGGCGGGTAGTGAAGATGAAATGCGGAAACGCCCCCCCCTCTCATTACTGATTTGCACCATTGCCCCGTTAGCTATGGATGATAAAAGTATGGACGCGGCGCTGGTGGCAGCCGAGGCAGGCATACCGGTGGGCTTTATGGCCATGCCTAACACGGGTTCTACTGCGCCTGCCACACTTGCCGGGACTATATCTCAAAGCGACGCTGAGATTGTCTCAGCCATGGTCTTAATCCAAATGGCTTGTCCCGGTGCATCAATATATCACTCCTTGATGCCGGGGATGACCCACCCACGCACCGGCGCCTACTATGGCCATGACAGCCACGTATATGCGATTGGCGTTGAGCTGGCTCATATGTGGGGGGTACCCACGTTGGCCGGATCATTTGGATCGGGTTCTCATTGGCTGGGGTGGGAGACTGGAATGGGGGGCGGAAAGACCTCCTTCCTTTGCGCTCTGTGTGGCGCGGAAACCGGCAGTGGCATGGGATTAATTCGCGGCAGCACACTTCTTTACCCTGAGGCCCTGGTTTTGGATAGGGAACTTTATAATAGTGTTCGCAATGATGCGGCAGGGCTGAATACCAGCCCAGACTATATGGCCCTGGACGTGATCCAAGCGGTTGGGCCGCGCGGCCATTTCCTCAGGGAGAAGCATACGCGTAACCATTTCCGCAAATTGGAATTCTCAGAGGTATTGCGCATTCCTGATAGAAACAGTGGCTATCGCGACCCATTTGAGGTGGCCCGAGAAAGAACCGACTGGATTTTGGAGAATCACCACCCAGAACCGTTGAGCGAGGCGCAGCAGGCGGAATTCAAGCGCATTCTACAGGCGGCAGAGCGGGAATTGGGCGCGTAGGCCACACTTGTTGCATAGGGAGGCAGATATGTATTCCGAGACTCCAGACATTATTTCTTTCCCCTTACTCTTCAAGAGCGAACTGCTGACGCGAGAGCAGCTTGAGACCCTGAAAGCTGGAACGCTGCGCCTGTTAGACGAGGTCGGCGTCCACTTTCCGTCCCGCAGGGCGCTGGAGATCTTCGCCGACCACGGCGCGCGGGTGGACTGGGAGCGTGAGATCGTCCGCATACCGCCCGACCTGGTTAAAAAGGCCATGTCCACAGCGCCGCGTTCCTTTGTGTTGGGAGGGCGCGAGGAGCGCTTTGACCTGCTGCTGGACGGCAGTCGCTCCTACCTGGCCACCGACGGCACCGGCGTGCACGTGATGGATCCGGAGACACGCCAGATGCGACCCTCGTGCAAAGCGGACGTGGCGCTGATGGCACGGGTTTGTGATGCTCTGCCCCTGGTCAGCTTCTTCTGGCCGCTGGTCAGCGCGCAGGATTACGGCCTCACCGCGCCGTTGCACCAGTGCCACGCCGGCCTGACCAACACCCTCAAGCACGTGCGCGGAGGGATGACGGTACCGCCACAGTTGGCGCCCTACGTTGTCGAGATGGCGACCGTGGTGGCGGGCAGCGACGAGGAGCGGCGGCGGCGGTCGCCCATCTGCGCCAACTTCTGCACCATCGCCCCGCTGGCTCAGGATGGCGACAGCATCGAGACGGCGCTGATCTACGCCGAGGCGAACATTCCCATCAGCTTCATGGCCATGCCGACCATGGGCTCCACCGCGCCAGCCACTCCCCTGGGCGCGTTGGTGGTCGGCGATGCCGAGGTGGTGAGCGGCATGGTGCTGCTGCAATTGGCCTATCCCGGCGCGCCTGTGTTCCACTCAAACTATGTCTCACTCATGCACCCGCGCACGGGCGGCTACATCGGCGACGTGCCGGTCCCCCTGTCGTGGATAGCCGTGCAGCAAGCCCATGCCTGGGGTGTGCCCAGCCTGGGCGGCGGCAGCGTCAGCAGCGACGCAGCCGACATCGGCTGGCAGTCGGGCAGCGACGCTGGGATAGGCGCGGCCTTTGTCCCACTTTGCGGCGGCGAGATCTGCGGCTACCTGGGGTTACTCGACAGCTCAATGATCCTCTACCCTGAGCAAGTGATCCTCGACCACGAGATCTGCCAGACTGCCTACGACCTGTTGCACGGCTTCGAGTTCGACGAGGCGGACATGGCGCTGGACGTGATTGCAGCCGTGGGGCCGCGCAGCCATTTTTTGAAGCAAAAGCACACCCGCCAGCACATTCGCGACTTTCGATTGTCCAAGTTGCTGGGGCAGAAAGGCCCGGAGGGCAGCCTGCGGGATCCGCGCGAGGTGGCAATAGAAGAGTTCAAACGGCTCAGCGAGACGCACCATCCCCAGCCTCTACCCCAGGAGGTGCTGGCCGAACTGGACCGCATCCTGGCCGCAGCCGAGCGCGAAGCGGAGCGGATTGGGTAAGGGAAGGTTAACGATGAGGAGAATTTCAGCGTGACCCTACGCCACTTCATACCAGTCCATCATTTTCGACCAGGCGGAGAACCGTCTGCATGCGGAGAAGGGCATCCTGACCTGGCTTGTCTATCCGCGCCTCAAGCGCCCGTCAGCCGAGTTAAGGGCCTATCACACTGGGCGCATCGAATCGTTTCTCGATCAGTGATTTAACAAGGCTTTTTCTAGATTACGAAATGGAGGTAGATTCATGAAAGTCATCGTTATCACCGGCAGTACTCGTGGCATTGGCTACGGCCTTGCAGATTCGTTCCTGGCCCTGGATTGCGCCGTCACGGTCAGCGGCCGCACTCAACAGGCCGTTGACAAGGCTGTGGCGGAACTATCCGCCAGGCACGGAGAGGATCGCGTGTTTGGTCACCCCTGCGACGTGACCGACTTTGAGCAGGTGCAGGCCCTGTGGAGCGCGGCCCAGGCCCGCTTTGACAAGATTGATATCTGGATCAATAACGCCGGACTGGGGAATCCTCAGATGGATTTCTGGGAGCTCCCGGCCGAGCAGATTCAGGCCGTGGTCGGCGCCAACTTGATAGGGGCGATGTACGGCACAAAAGTGGCCCTGAGCGCCATGCTGAAGCAGGGCTCTGGGGCTGTTTACAACATGGAGGGCCTGGGCAGCGATGGCCGCAAGGTGGAGGGCCTGGCGCTCTACGGCAGCACCAAAGCTGGCCTGCGGTATCTCGACGAGTGTCTGGCGAAGGAGACAGAGGGGACACCTGTGCTGGTAGGTGCACTCAGACCGGGCATGGTCGTAACTGATTTTCTGACACGTCAATTTGAAGATCGCCCACCAGAAGAGTGGGAGCGGGCCAAGCGCATGTTCAATATCATAGCCGACCGAGTCGAAACCGTCACCCCATGGCTGGCCCAGCAGGTGCTCGCCAATGATAAGAACGGGGTCTGCATCTCCTGGCTGTCCAGGTGGAAGGTCATGGGCCGATTCCTCACTGCGCGCTTTCGCAAGCGTAATCTGTTTGAATAACTCCATAGGAGGTGACAAAACAATGCACAGCGAAACACCACAACTACAACCGATTGTCCCAGCCTATCACCTGCGCATCCTGGACGACGAGCAATTAGAGCAGTTCAAGTCGGCCACGCTGACGATTCTGGAGGAGGTAGGCATCCACTGCCCTTCGGAAAAGGCGCTTAACATCTACGCCGAGCACAGGGCGCAGGTGGATTTCGAGAGCCAGATTGTCAAACTGCCGCCCGACGTAGTAATGGAGGCTATGTCCCACGCGCCGCGCTACTACACCATGGGCGCGCGCTCGCCGGCCCACGACCTGAACCTGGACGGGACGGCCATGTACTGCGCCACCGATGGCACTGGGACGGAGACAATTGACTTCGAGACCCGCCAGCGGCGCGCTTCGGTGAAGCAAGACGTGGCCAAGATGGCGCGGGTGGCGGACTATTTGTCCTCCATGGCCTTCTACTGGCCCATCGTCAGCGCCCAAGACTTCCCGGCCACGGCGCCGCTGCACGAACTGGATGCCTCGTTCAACAACACCGTCAAGCACGTGCAGAGCGAGACACTGATGGGAGAGAAGACGGCCCGCTACGCTGTGGAGATGGCCCAGGTCATCGCCGGCGATGAAGCGACCATGCGCCAGCGCCCGCCCCTCTCGTCTCTGATCTGCACCATCGCCCCGCTGGCCCAGGACAAGGGCGGTATGGAATCCGCGCTGGTCTTCGCCGATGCCCGCTTGCCGGTGGGCTTCATGTCCATGGCCACCGCTGGCTCGACCGCGCCCGCCACCATCGCCGGCACCATCGCCGTCGCCGACGCCGAGATGGTAGCGGCCATGGTGTTGATTCAGATGGCCTACCCTGGCGCGCCAACCTACCATTCGATGATACCGGGCATTATGCACCCGCATACGGGAGACTTCTTGGGCGGCGAATGGGATGCGGGTTGGTTTTCTTTGGTAGGGACAGAGTTGGCTCACCTATGGGGCGTGCCTACGTTGGCCGGCATTGGCACAGAAGCTCCAACACCAGAATGGGAGTCCGCTGTGGGAATGGCCGCCAGCATACTGATGTGTGCCCTCTGTGGAGCGGAGACGGCCAGCGGCCTGGGGCTGCGGGAAACCTGCACCTTTCTCTACCCCGAGGCGCTAGTCCTGGATAACGAAAGCTACGAAACAGCGCGATTCTACGCCGCCAGCCTGGATGTCAGCCCGGAGGATTTTGCGCTGGACGTAGTCAAGGCCGTGGGACCGCGCGGGCATTACCTGGCCCAAAAGCACACGCGCGAACAGATGCGCAAGTGGGAGCTTTCGGAGCTAGTCAACCAACCCAGCCCCGAGGGCGGCTACCGGGATCCGATCGAGGTGGCCCGCGAAAAGACGGACTGGATTCTGGAGAACCACCATCCGCAGCCGTTGGAGGAGGCAAAGCAGGCTGAGCTGAAGCGCATCCTCGAAGCCGCAGAGCGAGAGCTCAGCTAATCGCATTTCGAGGAGGCGGAAAATGACACACAGCGAAACTCCGCAACTACAACCGATCGTCCCCAGCTACCATCTGCGCATCCTGAGCGATGAGCAGTTGGCGCAGTTCAAATGGGCCACGCTGACGATTCTGGAGGAGGTAGGCATCCACTGCCCTTCGGAGAAGGCCCTGAACATCTACGCCGAGCACAGGGCGCAGGTGGATTTCGAGAGCCAGATCGTCAAACTGCCGCCCGACGTAGTAATGGAGGCTATGTCCCACGCGCCGCGCTACTACACCATGGGCGCGCGCTCTCCCGCCTTTGATCTGAAGCTCGACGGAACAGCCATGTACTGTGCCACCGATGGCTGCGGCACGGAGACGATTGATTTCGTGACTCGACAGCGGCGCGCTCCCACAAAAGACGACGTAGCCAAGATGGCGCGCGTAGTGGACTATTTGCCCTCCATGGCCTTCTACTGGCCCATCGTCAGCGCCCAGGACTTTCCGGCCACAGCGCCATTGCACGAAATAGACGCCTCCTTCAACAACACCATCAAGCACGTGCAATCCGAAACGGTGATGGGTGATAAGTCAGGGCGCTACGCCGTGGAGATGGCGCGGGTCATCGCTGGGAATGAAGCCACGATGCGCCAGCGCCCGCCCCTATCCTTGCTGGTCTGCACCATCGCCCCGCTGGCACAGGATGCGGATGGCTTGGAATCGTCGCTCGTGTTCGCCGAGGCGGGCCTGCCAGTGGGATTCATGTCCATGGCCACCGCCGGCTCGACCGCGCCCGCCACCATTGCCGGGACGATAGCCGTCGCCGACGCCGAGATGGTATCGGCAATGGTACTGATCCAGATGGCCTATCCCGGCGCGCCGACCTACCACTCGATGATGCCGGGTATCATGCACCCCCGGACGGGAGACTTTTTGGGCGGTGACTGGGATGCAGGGTGGTTTTATCTGGTAGGGGTGGAACTGGCCCACATGTGGGGTGTGCCCACGCTGGCCGGCATTGGCTCAGAGTCCCCGACACTGGGCTGGGATTCGGCTTTGGGACTGGCCTCCAGCATGCTGATGTGTGCCCTCTGTGGAGCGGAGACGGCCAGTGGCCTGGGGCTGCGGGAAACCTGCACCTTGCTCTACCCCGAGGCGCTAGTCCTGGATAACGAAAGCTACGAAACAGCGCGATTCTACGCCGCCGGCCTGGATGTCAGCCCGGAGGATTTTGCGCTGGATGTAGTCAAGGCCGTGGGACCGCGCGGGCATTTCCTCACCCAGCGGCACACCCGTGAGAAGATGCGCGAGTGGCAGCTTTCGGAGCTGGTCAACCAGCCTAAACCCGGTGGCGGCTACCGGGACCCCGTCGAGGTGGCGCGGGAAAAGACGGATTGGATCCTGGAGAATCACCACCCAGAGCCATTGGAGGAAGCGCAGCGGGCAGAGCTGACTCGCATCCTCCAGGTAGCCGACCGGGAGTTAGGCTAATCGCGTTTCACGAATCAGGAGCAAGCCGTGAGAACACTGTTACAGGTTCTTTCCGAAGACGAGCGGGCGCAGGCGCATGAGCGCACGCTGAGCATCCTGGCCAAGACTGGCCTGCGGGTGGACACAGCCCAGGGTCGCCAGTTCCTCAAGGATGCCGGCGCGGAGGAGGACGAGAACACCAACATTGTACGCTTTCCGTGTGCGCTGGTCGAAGAGTCGCTTCGTTCAGCGCCCAAAGAGTTCACCCTGGGAGCGCGACGGCCGGGCTGGGACCTGCACATGAACAGCGGGGACTGCACGCTACTCATAGACGGCGAAGCTATGTTTGTCCTCGATCGGGAGACGGGGGAGCGGCGGCCCGGTACGACCACCGATTGGCTGGAGGCGACGCGCCTGATAGATGCCGTGGATGAGATCGGCGTCTACTGGAACATGGTTGAGCGCGGCGACAGCGGCGACACGATGGCCGACCTAGTCACCTACTGGCGGCATCTCTTTCTTAACTTCTCAAAACACGTGCAGGATGGGATCAGCAGCCCAGATCAGGCTCCGTGGCTTCTGGAAGTATTGCAGGTAATCTTTGGCGACAAGGAGACCATCCGCCGTCAGCACCCGCTGTCGTTCTTGCTGTGCCCACAGTCGCCGCTGGTCATCGAGGGGCCTCATACCGATGCCTACCTGGCGCTTCTAGGATGGGACATCCCGGTGGCTGCCATGCCCATGCCGCTGATGGGCGCTACGGCCCCTGGCAGCCTGATCTCCACCACCGTGCTGGGCAACTGCGAGGTGCTGGCTATGCTGTGTTTGATACAGGCGGCCGCGCCGGGTACACCTTTCATTTATGCTCCCGCTCTGTCTAACATGGATCCGCGCTCCGGGCGATACAGTGGCGGCGCGATTGAGAACGGGCTGCTGAGCGCTGCCGCCGTGGAGATGGCCCGCTACTACGGCCTGCCGGTGGAGGCTTCGGGCGGGGGGACAGACCACTACGTCCCAGGCATCCAGCCTGGCTACGAGAGGGCGCTGAGCAGCCTGCTGCCGGTGCTATCCTGGCCGGACATCCTGGTGGGGCCTGGTTTGCTGGGCGGCTCGATGATTCTCAGCCTTGAGCAACTGCTGATTGACGTTGAAGTCTTCAGAATGTGCAAGCGGGCCAGCCAGGGCATCGCCGCCGACGAGGACAAATGGCTGGGAGACGTAATCAACAGCGTGGGGCCGGGCGGCGACTTCTTATCGGAGCGCTCCACGGTCAATGGTATCCGTGGGGGCGAGTGGTACGTTAGCAAGATGGGCCTACATGATACTTCTGAAGCGTGGGAGGCCGCCTGCAAGCCCACACTACTCGAAGAAGCTCGTGAGAAAGTGGAGCGAATCCTGGCAACTCACCAGCCATTGCCTCTTGAAAAAGACGCCGAACGCGAGTTAGACCACATCCAGAAACGAGCTCAAGAAGCTCGCAGTGCATCAAACTAATCTGGCAAACACATAGGAGGAACCAAGATGCGCGTATTATCATTGGGCGGCGCTGGCGCCGTCTGCCAACACGCAACCCGCGACCTGGCCGAGTTCTCCGACTTTGACCAAATCGTTATCGGTGACTACAACGTCGCTGCAGCGGAGAAGTTGGCTGTCGAGATCGGCGATCCACGGGTGAAAGCTCTCAAAGTGGATGCCGAAGACTACGATGGGTTGGTCAGGCTGTTCAAGGGCTTTGACGTGATCCTCAACGGCCTGCCCTGGAAGTACGACCTGGCCGTCACCAGGGCCTGTGTCGAGGCTGGCGTCAGCGGCCTGGACGTCTCCACCGAAGAGAGCCAGTGGGACTACGACGCGGCCGCCAAAGAAAAGGGCATCGTCTTCATTCCTGGCGTCGGCGCCACTCCCGGCATCACCAACGTCATGGCCCGGCGCGGCGCGGATCAACTGGACGAAGTAGACGAGATCCAGATCAACTTTGCCGCTTTCCGCTGTCCGGCTCCCGCCCCCGGCCTGCTCATCACCTTCCTCTGGGAATTCCATCCCGAAGTCGAGGAGCGGCTGTACTACAAGGATGGCGAGTTTCACCTGGTCGGCCCGTTTGAAGGTTTCAAGACGGTGAACTTCTCCGGCCCCATCGGCGAGCAGGAGGTCTGCTACATCCCCCACCCGGAGACGCGCACCATGCCCAAGAGCCTGGGGGCCAAGTCCGTATCGGTGCACGGTTGCTTCCCGCCCCACGCCATGCGGCTGGCAAAGGCCCTGCTAGAATCGGGCCTACTCAGCGAAGAGAAGATCACCGTCAAGGGTATAAAGACCACGGCGTTTGAGATGGTGTACGAGTTGCTCCTCCAGTTGCCGGAGAGCAAAGAGACGCCGCTGTGGGCTTACGGCTTGGTGGTGGAAGTCTACGGCAAGCGGGACGGGCGCGACGTGAAAATCAAGCTCTGGAACCGCCACCCGCCGATGGAGGAATGGGGCGGCAAAGCAGCCTACTACAAGAACATCGCCATCCCGCTGAGCATCGGCGTCCAGATGATCGCCCGGGGTGATGTCAAAGTGAGAGGCGTCGTGCCCCCGGAGACGGCCATTGACCCCGACATCTTCTTCGCCGAGCTGCGCAAGCGGCGTATCGAGATCCACGAGCGAGTGGAAGAGTACCACGTGGTAGGGAATGGGTAAATTCGTGGATTCGGAAACTCGTAAATTCGTAGGATGGTCTGCGAATTTACGAATCTACCAGTCTACCAATTATGGGTAGAAGGTGACGAATGATGACAGTGACTGATTCCCTCCATCCACCCCACAGGCACCTCTGGAGCGGGTTGATTAGCGACGATGTCGCTTCGCTTACGGCTTCGCTTACGACCGCCGAAGTGGGGGTGCTGGGGGTGCCCTTCGACGGAGCGGTGAGCTTCCGGCATGGGGCAGCCTTCGCCCCAGCCAAGCTGCGGGAGCTGTCTCCTCACCTGGCTCCTTGCGCCGAGGAAGGGCAGCCTTTGAGCTTGCGGGTGCGAGACTACGGCGACGTGCCTCCCGATCTGGAGTGGCCCCGCTACTTTCAGGCGGTGGAAGACCGGGCGGCGGAGGTACTCCGGCATCCCCTGGCCCTCTTCCTGGGCGGCGATCATTCGGTGACCATCCCTTTGATGCGGGCCTTCAATCGGGCAGCGGACGGGCCTTTCGGCGTATTACATTTCGACGCCCACCCGGACCTCTGCGACACATACGAAGGACATCGCTGGTCCCACGCCTGTACGGAGCGGCGGGCCTTGGAGCTACCCGGCTTGGAGCCTCAGCACCTGGTCTTCGTTGGCCTGCGCTCCTTTTTGGAAGAGGAGTGGGATTTCCTGAGGGAGCACCCGGAGATCACCTGTTACACTGCCCGCCAGTGCTACCGGCGGGGCATAGAGGAAATCGCTGGGGAAGTGGTGGAGAGGCTGCAGGGTGTGCCGTCCGTGTATTTCACCCTGGACATTGACGGCCTGGATCCGGCCTATGCCCCCGGCACCGGTACACCGGAGGGAGGCGGACTCACCACGCTGGATCTGTTGGAGTTGGTGCGGGTGATCTTCCACGAGCTGCCAGTGCGGGCCCTGGACGTGGTAGAGGTATCCCCACCTCTGGATCATTCTGACATCACTTCCTTTGCCGCCCTCAAGGCCATCTATGAGGCCTGGGGGGTGGTACAGGGAAAGAGGTAACGAGTAACGGGTGATGAGTCAATAGGTAATGCGGAGGAGGTGTCTGTTGCCTCATTGCCCTGTTGACTCGTTGCCTCATTGCCTTTTCAGGAAAAGTGAAAGCAAGAAACATACTTGGAGGGAAACCATGGAAAAGAACGCTGCGGATTTGATCTCACCCGTCTGGAGCCGCATCACCCCCATCGTGGCGGAGCGGGCAGAAGGGGCCTACGTATATGACCAGGATGGCGCCCGCTACCTGGACTTCACCTCTGGCATCGGCGTGACCAACACCGGCCACTGCCACCCCAAGGTGGTCCGGGCGATCCAGGGACAGGCGGCGAAGCTCATGCACGGTCAGGTCAACATCATCTTCCACCAGCCGCTCCTAGAACTGGCGGAAGAGCTGCGGACGGTTGTGCCGCAGGGATTGGACTCCTTCTTCTTCTCCAACAGCGGCGCGGAGGCAGTGGAGGGAGCGGTCAAACTGGCCCGTCACGCCACGGGCCGACCCAACGTCATCGTCTTCCAGGGCAGCTTCCATGGTCGTACTGCCCTGACGATGGCCCTCACCACTTCCAAGACCATCTACCGCGCTGGCTACCAGCCCCTGCCGGCAGGAGTCTTCGTCGCTCCCTATCCCTATGCCTACCGCTACGGCTGGAGCCCGGAGGAGACCACGGACTTCTGCCTGCGGGAACTGAAGTTGTTGCTGAAGTCCCAGACCGCCCCCTTCGAGACGGCGGCGATCCTGGTGGAGCCGGTGCTGGGAGAGGGCGGGTACGTGGTGCCGACGCCCGGTTTTCTGGAGGGCCTGCGCCGCATCTGCGATGAGCATGACATCCTGCTAATCGCCGACGAGATTCAGTCGGGTTTTGGGCGCACCGGGAAGTGGTTCGCCATCCAGCATTTCGGCGTCGCGCCGGACATCATGACCATGGCCAAGGGCTTGGCTTCGGGATTGCCTCTGTCGGGGATCGCCGCCCGGCGGGAGTTGATGGAGCGCTGGATCCCTGGCTCCCATGGCGGCACCTACGGCGGCAACGCCGTCGCCTGCGCCGCTGCTGTAGCCACCATCCGCGTCATTCGGGAGGAGGGCCTGCTGGAGAACGCGCAACAGATGGGCGCGCTGTTGATGGAACGGCTGCGGTCGCTGCAAGAGGAATTCGGTAAGCGAAGCGGCGTCATCGGTGACGTGCGGGGGCTGGGGTTGATGGTCGGGGCCGAGTTAACCAATCTTGACGGAACCCCTGCCACCGACTTGGCAAAGGCGGTGACCAAGGGCTGCTTAAAGCGGCGCCTGCTGCTCCTCACCTGCGGCACGTTGGGCAACACCGTTCGCTGGATCCCGCCGCTGACCGCCACCCAGGAGCAGATCGAGGAGGCTCTGGCGGTTTTCAAGGACGCTCTGGAAGAAGCGATTTCTTAATAGATTAGGTGTCAGACACTTCTGAAAAAGTCGTCTTACCCAACGCCCAAGACAATAAGAAGACACTTTTACTTTGAAGTTCTCAGTGAAAGTGCCTGGCACCTGAAAGGGGATTAGCGATATGCCTGTACCGGAATCCATTTTGTATCTCACCGAATCCGACGTCCAGCAGACGCTGACCACGGCCGAGGTGGTGGACTTGGCTGAGAAGGGCATCAAGAGCGATGCTGCCGGACGTGTTGCCGGCGATAAGTTCTACATGAACGTGGGCCAGGCCGGCTTCATCAAGCCCTTCTCTGGCTATCTGGCCGGTGAAGAGCTGGCCTTCGTCAAGACCTTCTGCTTCTTCCCCGGCAACCCGGAGCAGTTTGGCCAGTCCACGACCTCGTCGGTGGTGCTACTCTTCGACGCCGAGACGGGCCTGCCGGTGTGCCTGATGGAGGCCCGCTGGGTGACGGCTCTGAAGACTGGCGCCTCGACCACCGTGACTGCCGCCTATCTGGCCCGCCCCGATTCGGCGACAGTAGCAATCTTCGGCGCGGGGGCGCTGGGGCGGACGCACCTGCGTGCCCTGACCCATCGCTTCCGTCTCCGCCAGGCCTACATCGTGGACATCCTGCCCCAGGCGGCAGCGGCATACGTGGCGGAACTGGGGCCGGAGCTGGACTTCCCAGTGGAAGCTGTCCCGCTGGCGGAACGGGAGCGAGTGGTACGCGAAGCCGACATCGTCATCACCGCCACCACCGGCGACCAGCCACTGGTGGAACGGGCCTGGCTGCGGCCGGGAGCTTTCGTGGCCCGGCTGGGCTCCCACCAGGAAGTCGCCCTGGACGTCATCACCGAGGCCGATAAAGTGGTGGTGGACAGTTGGCGCTACGTCCGCCCCCGCATCCCGGAGTTGAAGATGTTGGCCCAGGAGGGGCGGTTCGGGTCCGAGGACGTCCACGCCGAGTGGCCCGAAATCGTGGCAGGGCGGAAACCAGGCCGCGAGTCGCCCAATGAGGTCATCGTCTACATCGCCCTGGGCATCTGGGGCGAGTACGCCGCCATCTTGCCGGAGGTCTATCGGAAAGCAAAGGCGCTTGGGTTGGGGCAGCGGCTGGCTCAACGCAGTAAAACGTGAAACGTGAAACGTAAGGCTCACGCATCATTCGCATATCAAAGGAGGAGGCAACATGACACGTAATTTGACTCAGACTCACGCTTTGTTTCAGAAGGCCAAGCAGTTCATCCCCTACGGCGTCAACTCCAACTTCCGCTACTGGGGGGACGAGCACACCCTGGTGGTGACGCGGGGGGAGGGAGCATGCATCTGGGACGCCGACGAGAACCGCTACATTGACTACCGGCTGGCCTTCGGCCCCATCATCCTGGGGCACGGCTATCGGCCGGTGGTGGAGCGGGTGGCGGAGGCGATCCGCGACGGCACGCTCTTCGCCTGGACGGTTCCCCTGGAGATCCGGGTGGCGGAGCGGGTGGCCCGCATGACGGGCGTCGACAAGGTGCGCCTGGGCAACACCGGCACCGAGGTGACGATGCACGCCCTGCGCATCGCCCGTGGCTACACAGGTCGGGAGCGGTTCATCAAGTTCGAGGGCCAGTATCACGGAATGCACGACTATGTCCTCTTCAGCACGGCTGGGGCGCCGGTCGGGTCCTTGGGCTCCCGCCGCAGCCCCATCAACGTCCAGATGAGCTCCGGCATTCCGGAGGGCATCCGCCACTACGTCATCAACCTGCCGTTCAACGACTTCGAGCGGTTGGAGGAGACGGTGGAGGCTCACTGGCACGAACTGGCGGCCATAATGGTCGAGCCGCTGCTAGGCAATGCCGCCGGCATCATGCCCAAGCCTGGCTGGCTGGAGAAGATCCGCGAACTGTGCGACCGCTACGGCATCGTCCTCATCTTTGATGAGGTGAAAACCGGTTTCCGCATCGCCAACGGCGGGGCGCAGGAGTACTTTGGCATTCAGGCCGACTTGGCCACCTACGCCAAGGCGATGGGCAACGGCTTCCCCGTGGCTGCTATCGGCGGGAAGGAAGAAGTGATGGCCGTCATCGGGTACGGCCAAGTAGCCCACGGCGGAACCTACACTGGCAACGTTGTCGGTGTTGCCGCCGCTGAAGCCACGCTGGAGATCCTGGAGACCCAGCCCATCATTGAGACCATTTTCAAGAATGGTCAGAAGCTAATGGATGGCATTGGTGAGATCCTGACCCGTGCCGACATCCCCCACTTCGTCATTGGCCTGCCGCCAATCTTCGGGCTACTCCTGGGGGCGGACGAGGAGCCGACCGACTTCCGCGACTATTGTGCGGGCGACGGCGCTCTCTACGAGCGGCTGGCGATGGCTCTGATCGAGCGGGGAGTCATGCCTGACGGCGACGGTCGAGAGCCCTGGTTCCTCTGCTACAGCCACGGCGAGCAGGAGATCGCAGAGACGCTGACGGTGTTTGAAGAAGCGGTGAAGGACGTGAAACGTGAAGCGTGAAACGTAAAACGTAAAGGAGGTGGTCAATGTCTTGTGGATACCACGGCAAGATTCTGCACGTTGATCTGACGGCGGGGAAGGTGAAGGTGGAGGAGCCGGAGGAGAGCTTCTACCGCAAGTACATGGGCGGGAGTGCGATGGGGGCTTACTACCTTCTGAAACATAGTCCGCCTGGAGCCGACCCGCTGGGCCCGGCGAATACCCTCAGCCTGATGGTGGGCGTCGTCACTGGCGCGCCCTTTTCTGGGCAGTCGCGTGTCTGCGCCACTGCCAAGTCTCCCGTCACTGGCCTGGTGGGCGACTCGCAGTCCGGGGGCTTCTGGCCGGCGGAGCTCAAAGCCGCCGGCTTCGACGGCATCGTGATCCACGGCCAGGCCGAGCGGCCCATCTACCTGTGGGTGCACGATGGCGAGGCTGAGTTGCGGGACGCTGCCCACCTGTGGGGGCAGTTCACCGCTGATGCGGAGGACGCCATCCGCGAGGAACTGGGCGACAGACACGTCCGAGTTCTCCAATGCGGCCCCGCGGCCGAGAAGGGGGTTGGCTTCGGCGCGCTCATCAGCGAAGCCAACCGCGCCAATGGCCGCACCGGCATGGGCACGGTGATGGCCTACAAGAACCTCAAGGCGGTGGCAGTGCGGGGGCGAAACCGACCCGAACTGGCTGACCCCGATGCTGTCAAGGCTCTGGCCAAGTGGGGAGCCGACCACTTCGAGGAATCGGACATATATGGGCTGGGGCTGCTGGGCACCGCCGAGGTCCTTCTTCCCCAGAACAAGGGCGGCGGTCTGCCCACCCGCAACTGGGCCAGCGGTTTCTTCGAGGAAGCCGAGGCCATCAGCGGCCAGACGATGAGCGAAACCATCCTTAAGGAGCGGGATACCTGCTTCGGCTGCGTGGTTCGCTGCAAGCGGGTGGTGGAGATAACCGAGGGGCCATATCGAGTGGATCCCCGCTACGGCGGCCCGGAGTACGAGACCCTCAGCACGATGGGTTCCTACTGTGGCGTATCCGACCTGGCGGCGATTTCCCTCGCCAATCAACTGTGCAACATGTACGGGATGGACACCATCTCGTGCGGGGCGACCATCGCCTGGGCGATGGATTGCTTTGAGCGCGGGCTGCTCATGCTGGACGACACCGATGGCATCGAGCTCCGCTTTGGCAACGCCGAGGCGCTGGTGCAACTGGTGGAGCGCATCGGGGAGCGGGAGGGCTTGGGGCGCGTGCTGGGGGAGGGCTCCGCCCGCGCCGCCGAGACCCTGGGCGTGGGGCAGGAGTTGGTGGTGGCGGTGAAGAACCACGAGCTGCCGGCCCACATGCCCCAGGTCAAGCGAAGCCTGGCCCTCATCTACGCCGTCAACCCCTTTGGCGCCGATCACCAGTCCCACGGGCATGATCCCTCTTATGAGTTGGAGAAGGACTGGGAGTATTACCAGCACCGCCTGGCCGAGCTGGACCTGCTCGACCCACAGCCGGTGGGCAGCCTGGGGGCAGAGAAGGTGCGCTACGCCCTCTACACCCAGTATATGTACAGTCTCATGGACAGTGTGTGCGTGTGTCAGTTTGTCTTCGGGCCGGCCTGGCAGCTCTACGGCCCCAGCCAGTTGGTGGAGGCGGTGCGGGCGGTCACCGGCTGGAACGTGAGCCTGCGGGAGCTGATGAAGGTGGGCGAGCGGCGGCTGAACCTGCTGCGGGCCTTCAACGCTCGTGAGGGGATCGGCGCGGAGGCGGACACCGTGCCGCCCAAGCTGCTGATTCCGCTGCAGGGTGGCAAGAGCGATGGTGTAGCGGTAACTGCCGAGGAGGTGGAGGAGGCGAAAGCGATCTACTATGAGATGGCCGGCTGGGACGAGAACGGCCGTCCGACGCGGGGCAAGTTGGGAGAACTGGCGTTGGGGTGGGTGGCTGACGAACTGGGGTTGTAGAAACAAAGACCCGAAGGGTTTTCAAAACCCTTCGGGTCTGGGATCGTCATCCAGATACCAGGTCAGTGCGTGAGTGTCTACAACGTAGGTTTTCACAGCCAGTCTTCCGGTGCCTTGTATTCGGCTGCCTTGATCTCTTCGTAGCTAAAGTTCGCTCCCTCCCAGATACCCTCCAGGTCGGTGAACTTTGTTGGACGGTCCTCAGTTTTTGCCCCTTCCTGAATATGGGACATCAGCTTGTTCACTTTTGCCTGGAGCGCCTCAATGGTCATCTGGACAACGTGGAGGTCCTGCTGGATCTGGCTCAATTCGTTCCAAAGGATCGTGTCCATCTCTATCCTCCTGAGCGAGAGTAGTACACAAATTATACCACAGAGGAGACAATAATGAAAATCATCGTACTAGGCGGCGCGGGGAAAATGGGCTGCATCGCTGTGCAGGACCTGGCGGGCGACCGGCGGGTGGATGAGGTGATCATCGCCGACCGGGATCTGGCCCAGGCTCGCACGGTGGCGGGGATTATCAACAGCTCCAAGGTCAGTATTCAGCCGGTGGATGTCACCGACCACGACGCGTTGGTCGGTACGCTCAAAGGAGCGGACGCCTGCCTGAATGCCACCGTCTACTACTTCAACTTGCAGATGATGCAAGCCTGCCTGGAGGCTGGGGTGTCCTATATCGACCTGGGCGGCCTGTTCCACACCACCCGCAAGCAACTGGAACTGAGCGAGCGTTTCGCCGAGGCGGGGCTGAGCGCGGTGCTGGGGATGGGCTCTGCGCCGGGCGTGCCCAACATCCAGGCTCGCTACGCCGCTGATCGGTTGGACACCATTGAGTACATCCGCATCTACGATGGCATCATGCCGCCCCCGCCAGATGATGTCCGCTTTACCTACGCCGTCCCTACTATCATAGATGAGCTGACCCAGCCCCCGATGGTCTATCGGGACGGGGAGTTCGTGGCCTGCGAGCCGTTGAGCGAGTTCGAGGACTACTGGTTCACTCCACCCCTGGGCCTGCTGCCGATGCACCTCTCCCTACACTCCGAGATCGCCACGCTCCCCATCACCTTCAAGGACAAGGGCCTCAAGGAGTGCTTCTTCAAGATAAACTACTGGGGGATGGCGAAGGAGACGGTGGAGAAGATCAGCGTGCTGGCGGACTTCGGCTTTGCCGGGCGGGAGGCGGTGGAGGTGAAGGGACAGCCCGTGGTGCCCCGTGATCTCCTGGTAGCGATGATGTCCGGCTATGTCCCGCCCATCGCTGACTTCCTAGCCCCGCCCAAGAAGCAGCCTCCCGACTGGGCAAAAGAGATCGTTACCGAGGTGAGAGGGTCAAAGGACGGCAAGACGCTGACCTATCGGCTGGGCACGTTGACATGCAAGGGCGCGCTCCCTACTGGCGTAGCCCCGTCCCGCGCCGCCATCTGGCTGGCCGAAGGCCGCATCCCGCCGGGGGTCTACTCTCCTGAGGCGGTGATTGAACCCATCCCTTTCTTCAAGGAACTGGAGGAGAGGGAGATCTACACCCAGGTGAGCGTGACAGAGTTTTTGTGAGGAGATTGGCGACGCATCCGGCTGCTCGGCAGTAACAAGAGGCCACCTGTGCGGTTGACGCAGGTGGCTTTTCTCTTGGGTGGGAAGCTCTATACCTCTACAACGTTCAGAAGCTCAAACTTGCCAAGGCGAGGGTTTCCGCCCTCGTGCATGGCTGTGGCGAGCAAGAACTGGGAAGCCTCTTGGGCTTCGGGAGGTTGGGCGTTGAGGAGGGAGGTGGAGGGTTGGAGTTTAGGGGGGAAGGTTGTTGGTTGTGGGTTTCATTAGTTTTGGGTCAGTACAAGACAGCTTGGCAGGGTACACCAGCGATTGGCAGGGCGAAGACAACGCTGGAATGATCACCCTAGAACAACTTAGGCTTGAGCCTGTTGATGATTTCTCCGTACTCTGCCGACACCTGGCTAAATCGCTCGTACGATCCCCCGAAGAGACCCGCTTTCAATGGGGGCCAATCATCTTTTTGGCTCTCTGCCTCTTTCAGCAATTCCGTGAAAACGCTTGTATCATCCGGACGTGCGTGCTTCCAAGTGAATCTTCCAAATGGCCCCCTCGCACGCCCAGTTGTCTGGCTATACAGGTCAGCGTGAACAAGTGCAAGAAGAATCTCAAACCGGTCAAACATAGCCTCATAGCTTCTTCCTAGGAACAGAAGATCGTCCAAATCGGATTGCAATACCTTGAAGAGATATTCGCTGCGTGGGAAATAGTACCGCTCGTGACCTGGGAGCAGGTTGAAGACTTTACGTCTGTCAAGTTCCGTTAGACCCTGGACGAGCGGGAGAACAACCTCCTCACCTCTGTTGTGTTCGGATGAAACGCGGGTGGTAAGTAGAGCGACCAAGTTGTCATAATTCTCAGCTGCAATTGCTCCAATACCGCCAGAATACACCAATACCGTGACAGGATACCACCGCAGATTGATCCAAGCAGTTATGCCCCCTCTTGCTCCCTGGTGCTCTGCCAGTCGGCTGATGATTTTCCGAAGAACAGGAGTGTGCTCCCGACTACCCCAATGAGCAAGTAGCGCAGTGATTGCTTGCAGATCACGTGTAATGGTCTCATATCGTTTCAAACGGTCAGAGAGCTCTTCAGTGCTTAGAGCAACGTTGTGGACTGGAAAGCTATCAGCGGTCGTTAAGGAAAGCACCCTTTTGATCTCTTGTGTAGTCAAGTCATCCAGCTTGATGCGGTAACGTCTATCTGGGATGTATTGTTTGATCACATCTATCAAGCTCTGATGATCTGGTGCAGCGGTCTCGACCGTGGTCGGTGGAATCTCGACCAAAACATCCTGCCCAGTCTCTGATGGCTTAGTGATCTCGCTTAGCATCGGTGCCTCAAAAATGAAATCACCATCACCGTCTATGAAGCCAAAGTCGGGGGTCTGCTGTGAGTATTGATCTGTAGAAACCCTCTCATATACGTACGCCATCACGGTGTTGGCTGTAATGACTCCCTCAGGTGTGGCCGCTTCACCCTGGAGCGCCTGCAAGAAGTGCCCAGTGAAAAGTGAGTGACCAGGCAATGGCCCACCCGAATCCGAAACAACTTCATCAGCTTTGCCGGCGGTCAACACTTGTCGGGAGAACCGTTGAAGCATGTCTTTGAGAAATCTCATACTTCCTGACGGCAGCCCACGTGTTCTTGCGAGGCCTCCGTAGCAGGCGTCCATAACGAAGAATACGTGTTTCGCCGCAAAGAGGTCGGCATTCCTGGTTAATTCATCCCATCTTATCAGTGAAGACACTCTGTCGGGATCTCCGTCCACAGGAACCAAGAACCCCACTTCTCCACGCCGGCTGGCCTCAGTGTGCCCGTGTCCTGCAAAGAATACCAGGATTCTATCATTAGGTTCTGCTGTATATCTGAAACGAAGAAAGGCTTCCCTTATACTCGCTTGTGAGGCCTCCTTGTCAGTCAGCAAGGTCACGTTTGGCTCAGGGAAGTCAAACGCGTCAATCAGTATTTGGTAGACGGCTCTGGCATCATTGCACGCGAAACTGAGAGGATATGCATTGCGGTAGTCGTCTATTCCGATAACCAAGGCCCAGCTATCTGTGTATTCCGGTACGTACAATTGATCGTCCATTACTGGTCCTCCAAACAAGCCTCAATAGGATCACTCCTGTCTTCATGTCTAGATCATAAAGCACAAAAGCTCCCCACTCGCCCAGGAAGCAGCTTTGTGCTATCATACCGCCAAGCCTGTCCCCTGGGACAATCAGGAATAGGTGTTGGGATTACTAGAGACACGACTCTGTAATCCCTTTTTATTTCGTTGCTATAGTATAGCAGATTTCACCTCCTTTGGCAACAGCAAAAAGCCACCGTGTGGTTGACACAAGCGACTTTTTCCACAAGCTTCCCTTTTTTCTCCACTTCTGGTATCATAGAGACAGCTTTTCGTAGGGGAGAGGAGCTTGTGCAGGAAGAGCTGAAAGGCACCGTCGAGCGCATCACCTTCTATAGCGAGGAGAATGGCTACACTGTCGCCCGCTTCCAGGCGGAGGGGCGAGGCGACTTGGTCACGGTGGTGGGCAACCTGATGAGCGTGAACGTGGGGGCGAGCTTGCGGCTGGAGGGTTTTTGGACCACCCATTCTAAACACGGCCGCCAGTTCAAGGTGATAAACTACCAGACGGTGCTCCCAGCCACGGTGGAGGGCATCCGCAAGTATCTCGGCTCAGGCCTGATCAAGGGCATCGGCCCGGTCACAGCCAGGCGCATCGTCAAGCACTTTGGGACAGATACACTGGACGTCATTGAGCACCATCCCCGCCGCCTGCGCGAGGTGCTGGGAGTGGGCAAGAAGCGGGTGGAGATGGTCACGCTGGCTTGGGAGGAACAGCGGAGCATCAAGGAAGTGATGCTCTTTCTCCAGAGCCACGACGTGAGCACCTCTCTGGCAGTGAAGATCTACAAGCATTACGGCGATGCGGCGGTTGACGTGGTGCGAGAGGATCCCTATCGCCTGGCCCGCGACATCTACGGCATCGGCTTCCTCACCGCCGACAAGATCGCCCGTAAACTGGGGCTGCCCACCGATTCGCCGCAGCGGGTGGCCGCCGGCATCGCTTACGTGCTAGGTCAGTTTGTTGACAACGGAAACGTCTACGCCCCGCAGGGGAGGTTGATCAAGGAGGCCACCGAGATATTGGACGTGCCTGCGGATCTGGTCGAGACGGGGGTCATCCGGTTGGAGGAAGAGGAGCAAGTTCACCGCGAGGATATAATCTACTCCAACGCGGATCAGCCGGGGGTGGCTGTTAGAGAGGAGAAGGCCGTTTACCTGCTGCCCTTCTACTACGGCGAGGTGGGGGTAGCCAACCGCCTGCGGACGCTCATCAACGTCGCGCGCAGCCGGCTGGCTTTCTACCAGACGACCAACTGGGAGCGGGTCTTCGCCCACCTGGCGGAGCGGGCCAGCCAGCCCCTGAACGCCGGCCAGCAAGATGCGGTGCGAACGGCTCTGACCAGCAAGGTGACGGTGCTCACCGGCGGCCCCGGCACGGGCAAGACCACCACGGTACGAACCATCATCCGCCTGCTGGAGGCCAGGAGCCACTCCTGTGCTCTGGCTTCGCCGACTGGCCGGGCGGCCAAACGCCTGAGCGAAGCCACCGGTCGCGAGGCTAAAACCGTCCATCGCCTGCTGGAGTTCTCGCCTCAGAAGGGTTTCCGTTTTCAGCGCAACGAAGATCGCCCGCTGGAAGCGGACATGGTCATCGTGGACGAAGCCTCCATGCTCGACCTCCTCCTCACCAACCACCTGCTCAAGGCCATTGACCCGGCCAGCCATCTGCTGCTGGTGGGCGACGTGGATCAGTTGCCCAGCGTGGGAGCGGGCAACGTGCTACGGGACATCATCGCCTCGGGCCAGGTGGCCGTGGTCACGCTGGAGGAGATCTTCCGCCAGGCCGAAGGCAGCCTGATCGTGGCCAACGCCCACCGCATCAATCGCGGCCTTATGCCCCTGTTCGCCAAAGGGGCCACGGACTTCTTCCTCTTCGTCGAGGAAGACCCCGAAAAAGCGGCTGATCTGGTCGTTGACCTGGTGAAGACGCGCATCCCGCGCAAGTTTGGCTATCACTCCTTTGACGACATCCAGGTGCTCTCGCCCATGTATCGGGGAACGGTGGGGGTGTCGAACCTCAACGTCCGCCTGCAAGAGGCCCTCAATCCCCCCAGCCTGGCCAAGAGCGAGCGCCGGGTCGCGGGCCGCATCTTTCGCCTGGGCGACAAGGTGATGCAGACGCGCAACAACTACGACAAAGAGGTCTACAACGGCGACATTGGCAGGGTGGTGGGTCTTGATTTGGAGAATCAGATCATGGTGGTGCGCATAGACGACCGCCCTGTGCCCTACGACTTCAGCGACCTGGACGAGTTGGTGCATGCCTACGCCGTGAGCGTCCACAAGAGCCAGGGATCCGAGTACCCCGCAGTCGTGATGCCGATGCTGACGCAGCACTATCTGCTGCTGCAGCGCAACCTCCTGTACACGGGGATGACTCGGGCTGAGAAGTTGGTGGTGCTGGTGGGTACGAGGAAGGCCATCGCCATCGCCGTCCGCAACGACAAGATAGCCCAGCGGCATACGGCTCTGGACGTCCGTCTCAGGGGGGCTCATATACTTCGACGGGCTCAGTACAAGTAACAACGAATCGAGTGGATTGAATGAGGTGTGTCTTTCCAGGGGCATCGTCATCGCGCAGGCGGGGGGGGAATCGCCTTCGTCACCATTGGTGAGAGTTACAGATAATCATTGGGATTGTCTACCACCAGTCCTTCAGCAGTGGCGGCGCGGTTCAGGCAGTCATCGGCAGAGAGGAAGGTGAGCGGCGCAAAGTTATGGGCGAGTAACTGTTGATTGGCAATCACAGCCGTCGCCAGGTGTACAGCGTCGTATGCGCGCAACGGGTGCTGTTCAAGCAGGTGGTTCGCCTGATCAATGATGTCACCAATGGCAGTCACTAGCTCGTAGTCATTCAGGCAATCGGCCCGAAAAGCGTTTTGCACTTGCGCATAATCCGTCAGTGTCAAGGCGCCCTCGCGCACGCGCCGCGTCAAGGCGCTGGTCACTTCCACTATTGTCAGGTGGACGACAATTATGGAAGGGGGAGGTTGCACATTGAGCGTCGCTCGCAGCCAGTTGCTTCCCACTTCGTCAACGTAGCGTTTGATCAATGCGCTGGTGTCCACGTAGTACGCTGTCATGCGCGATCCTCCCGCTCCGCGATGATGATCTCTGATAGGGGCTGGCCCTGCGCCAGTTTCTTCGCCAGGAGTGCACGTTCTTCTGGTGACACAGGGGTAGGTGTTTCCCAGTGAGGCTCGTACAACATTCCAGCCGCGCGTAGCGCTTGTCGCACCTGGGACCGTACGTCTGCTGGTGTGAGCCTGGGGCGAATGACAATCTCACGTTTCTCCCACACCGCTTCCAATTCCTTCGTGTACCAATCACCCAGGGCAGCGCGGGGAATCAGCAACCCTTGTGAGGTCACTTGGACAGCGATCGTCGTAGCCATTTCTCAACTCCTTTCTGTACTCTCACATCGCAACAAATCAGTTCAACACCCTCCAATCTGGGCAGCGTAAAACGTGATTGTCTCTGGGGCCTTGGCCGCTTCAGGCTGGCTGCTGGCGGCCTTATCCCCTGGAACGTTGAAGTCAGTGTACCACAAAAAAGGACAAAGGTCAAACGCACATACTCCTCTTCTCAAAGACCCAGGGACGATTTCTCGCTGGGCACCGCGCGGCACGGCTATTTGGCGGACAAGGCGAAAATGCGCTTCTGGGTGCAGCATTTTGACATGCGCTCTAGAATGCACCATTTCTATCTGGAGTCGTTCTGGGGCAAAGACGGCCAATGCGATTGGCCTGCTACCCCTCATAAATCTTGTCTCGTTTTCTCCTCTGGCCCAATGCGCCTACCTCTCAAAACACAAGGTTCTGGCGAACCATCCGCCAGAACCTCTTGTCTCGCGATCTAGTAGTGGGTATGGATTTCTAGCCCCTGCGCCTCCTGACCAACGCAACCGTGAGAGCGGCGAGGGAAGCCAGCGCCGCCAGCCCCAGCCACGGCGACACAAGTCCCACCTTGTTCACCGGCACGACGATGCCGCCGACGGGAACTGGAGGTGGCTGTCCAGGGCCTCCTGGGTCAACGATCACCCCATTGCAGAGGCCGTCATTGTCTCCCAGCCCGCCGTCTACCAGTGTAATGGTGATCACGTTGTCCCCATCGTCACTACCCATTGGTATCTGAATCCACCCACCCTCAGAGGCGTGATACTTCCAGTAGGTGGTTCCCACGGGGACATTGGAGGGAAGCACAATTGTGACAACCACCGTTGCGCAGGGTGTCAAATCTGTGATGCGGAAGGAGAAAAACCCATGTGGGAAGTCGAGGTCTGGCTTACCTGCTGTAGGTAGCGTTCCCTCAGCGACGGCGGCAAAGTCTTGCAGGACACCCTCATCTGGCACGAGCTCGGCGGGACCGGTTCCAGTTGCCGTGTGCAGGGCAGCGACATTGTACGCAGGGGCCGTGCCCTTGAAGTGAATCTACCCCACGTTCTCCCCCCAGGCGTAGCCGTCGAAGCTGCCCGTGGCAGGGTCTATGGTCACCTGGCTGTCGGACGGGTTGAAGTTGATCCAGCCCACGTTGCTGCCCCAGGCGTAGCCGGACAGGTTGCCGTTGGCATCCCTGTTCACGCCATAGTTGTCCTCGGTGGCGTTGGCATAGGTGTGGGTGCCGCCGCCGGTGTGGGTGCCCAGCCTGATCCAGCCGATGTTCTCCCCCCAGGCGTAGCCTTCCAGGTGGTCGGAGTAGACCGCCACCCCGCCGTGTTCGGGGCGGAAGTTGATCCAGCCCGCATTGGTTCCCCAGGCCCATTTGTCTGTCGCATCAATGTTGCCCGTGGCGGCCTGAGCGACTCCGAACAAACCCAAGACGATCCCGGCGATCAGCACAGGATACCGGATATTTGTGATGATCTTCTTTACCATAGTCAGTTCCTCCTTAATTCGCAGGTAGATTTTGGACCGCGAAACACACGAAAAGGTACGAAAAGCACGAAAGGCTTTCGTACCTTTCGCGTTCTTTCGCGATTTTCGTGGTCCAAAAAATCGCGCGCGGCCGGTGGGGGGGACACCCCCCACACCCCCCCCGTCAAAGGGTCCAAAGCGTCAAAGCACCAAAGCACCTCATTGTCCGCCACGGACGGGCCAGACGTAGTTGGTGCTAGTCTTAAAGTCGGAGCTCACGTGGCCAAGGCCCAGGAGTACGTCCCACGCCTGGGACGTATCGCCCGCGTAGGTAGTACTGGACCAGTAGTTGAGCGACTGGACGCCGGCAAATGGATGGCCCTCGGGCAGGGCGGGATCCGATCGCGCAGGATCAACCAGGCTACTCAACTCATTGACATTGGGCAGCCGCCAGTCGCTGAAGGTACCTGCCGTGTAACTATCGCAACTGAAATCCGTGCCTGAATTCAAGTTGCTAACTTGCGTAAGCGCAACGCTCCACGCCCGTATGCCTATGCAACCCGCATCCTTCAGCCAGATCAGCCCGGTTAGATTGTCGGTGACCGTACCATCCCAATTATCCGTAAAACCACGATTGATACCCGTATCAGAAGCAGGATAGGTTCCCGGTCTGCAACCCAATTCATATTCCCCGTCGTCCCCTGCAGCATAGGATGTCGTCTGCCCCGTCGCCCGGATAGCCCTGCAGATGCCGCTCACCCCAAACAGTTCTACTCCTCGCGCAATACTGCCGGCCACCAGGTCAGCATCCCCTTCCACCTCGCCCGAACCGTCGTGGTAGCCCGCGTCAATCGTCTGGTTGGTCGTCGTGGGCACTATCGTCACCGCAACATTGTTCGTCATGGTGCCGGTCATCTCAAGTCCGTCAACATAGGCTACTGTGTCGCTCAGGATGTCCGACGCCGTGGCTGTACCGGAACTGGTATTCACCACCATCGGGTCGCCGTCCACCCCATAGATGCTGACGCCGCTTCTGACGTTGCCGGAGGCCAAATCGGTGTCAACCGTCGAAAGATCAAAGGCGTTGTAATAGCCCGCCGCCTGACTGACGGTCGTATTGACAACCGTCTGGGTGGCAATGTTGCCGGTCACCTCGGCGCCATCTACCCAGGCCTTCTTGCCGTCCTTGATATCGCCCGCCGCCGCATCGCCCGAACTGGTATTCACCACCATTGGATCGCCGTCCACCCCATAGATGCTGACGGTGCTTCTGATGTTGCCGGAGACCAGATCGGTGTCCACCACCGAAAGGTCAAAGGCGTCGTAGTAGCCCGCTAACTGACTGACGGTGGTATTGCTAACCGTCTGGGTGGGAATGTTGCCGGTTTGCGTTCCCCATTGTCCGGCAGTCAGCCCCCAGAAGGTCTTGCCGTCCAGTACTTTCGTTTCGGTGGCGCCATTGGTGTTGTCTATCGCCGGAGCCTGGGCCATGATCTCGTTCAGATCATGCATCGTCCCCGTCCCAGGCCCGGCGGCGGGTTCGGTGAAGGTGCTTTGCGCCCCCGCCGCGCCGGTACCCAGGCGGTTATAGATGTCCTCCAGGGTGTACGACTGGGTATTGGCGGGCACATCGGGGGAATCCACCGTCCCAACTGAAGCTGATAACCGCCCCACACCGAAGGCCAGGGCGACCAAGACGATAGCGATCAGTATGTATTTGCTACGCATGATGCAACCTCCTTTGAATTGCATAAAGTTCCACGTAAGGTGACTGGCAATTCTATTATACTACCCCCCCCGGCGTTGTCAAGCATGGTTCATCACTCGTTGTCGCGTTTTCTTGTCAAACCCCGCTTTTGCTGGTACAATCGGGGCTCAGGGAGTGACATTATTATGAAGAACATAGTTGGCAGCCTGATAATCGTAGCTATTCTGTTCATGGCCCTCATCGCAGAAGCCACCGACTTCCTCGCTGCTCAGGAGGCCACCACTCGCGGCGACGACTGGGTTCAGACCACGGCGGCGGACTTCGAGGCTGGGACCAGCCAGGGCGTCCAGGTGACGCGAGAGGGCGACGGCGAGTTGGGTCTGGCGGCGGGAGAGACGATGGGGGTATTTACCTCCACCGTCGGCATAGCCGCTTTTCCCTTCAACGCCGTGGGTGCTCACTGGTCAGCCGACGTGCCTCCCAACGCGCAACTGACTGTTGCGGTGCGCGTCAGCTCGGATGGGGTAGCCTGGTCGCCCTGGCAGGACATTGTGGAGGAAGGTCAAGATGGCGGCTTCTATGGCGAGAACCTTATCACGACTGAAGGAGGACGTTATCTTCAGTACCGCTTAACCATGCAAGCGGGCACCCCATCTCTCTCCCCAAATCTGTCGGAGATCACCCTGACTTATATAGATTCTACCGTTGGCCCCGGTTGGGCCGAGGCGAAGACAGCGGCACAAGGTGAGATCCCAGCTCAGGGTGTGCCCCAGCCGTCCATCATACCCCGCTCTGGCTGGGGGGCCAACGAGAGCTACATGACCTGGCCTTCTGAGTATCATCCCGTGCGCAAGATCATCGTCCATCACACCGTCACCCAGAACTACGACCCCGACCCGCCGTCCACGATCCGGGCCATCTACTACTACCATGCCGTGACCCTGGGTTGGGGCGACATCGGCTACAACTATCTGGTGGACTGGCAGGGCAACATCTACGAGGGGCGCTACGGAGGGCTTGATGCGGTGGGGCGTCACGTCCACGGCCCGATGGTAGAAGGGTGCGGAATCTATGCCTACAACTGCGGCAGCATAGGCATTAGCGCCATTGGCACCTACGGCAACACTGGAGACAGCATCGGGCCACCCCAGGCCCTGCTAGATGCTATCACCAATTTAGCGGCCTGGGAAAGTAGCCGCAGCCTGCTTAACCCCAACGAGAGCTCGTATTTCGTGGATATGATCACCCAGAACTTCGCTGGCCATCGCGATTACAACCAGACGGCCTGCCCTGGCGATTACCTATATGCTGAGCTGCCCTATCTGCGCGACCGGATTTGGCAGAGAATCCAGGCTAATGAAGTTTACTTGCCTCTGATTACTAAGAGCTATTCGCCGCTTGCCCCAACGCCCACGCCCACTTCTACACCAACTGAAACAGGCACACCTGAACCAACATCAACTGCAACACTCACAGCCACCACCACGCCGACAGGTACGCCCACGACAACACCGACTTACACCTTCACGCCGACATCAACTGCAACCCCTACAGTCACCACGACGCTGACCAGTACGCCCACAGCGACGGCAACTTACACCTCGACTCCGATATCAACTGTCACGGCTACGGCTACCACAACACCGACCAGTATACCCACGGAAACGCCAACTTACACCTCCACACCAACATCAACTGCCACACCTACACTCACCACGGCGCCGACTAGCACATCCACGCCGACATCAACTGCAACGCCTACGGCCACCCCCACACCCACTCCCACGAATACACCCACACCGACCAGCAGTCCTACGCAAACTCCTTGCGATGAGCTGATTCGCAATGGCGACTTTGAGACGACCGGGGACTGGACCACCTGGATCCCTGGGCCTACCTCACGCCCAGCAGCCTACTCCAATGCGGAGGTTTGGACAGGTTCCTGGGCCATGCGCCTGGGAATCACTGACCAGAGCGATATCGAAAGCTATTCCTCCATTTATCAGGAGGTGACCATCCCTGAGGACGCAGTGAGCGCTACCCTATCGTTCTGGTACTACCCCCTCTGTCAGGATACTGTCGAGTACGATTGGCAAGGGGTGGCTATCTTTGACCCTGATTGGAGTCAACCACCACTAGCCTGGGCGATGCCGAAAGCCTGCTCTGACAGCCAAACCTGGACGTACCGCACCTTCGACCTGACGGCCTACAAGGGGCAGACAATCATACTCTACTTCAATGTCAAGAACGATGGGCTGGACAATCTCAAGACGGCTATGTATTTGGATGATGTGTCCGTACAGATCTGTCAGCCGTAAAACGTGAAACGTGAAACGTAAGCCGACATAGTCCTCGGAGCACGTTTCATGCATCACGCTTCACGGTTACGGTTTTCTCTTTTGCCCAGCCTGTAGTATAATATGCCGGCAGAAAGGAGGCAGCCATGAGCATTGAGACCGTCACCCACGGGAAAGTCACTTGGACCAACATCGAACAACCAACGCCGGAAGATATCGAGGTGCTGCGTCGCAACTACAACTTCCACCCTCTGGATCTGGAGGACTGCCTGAGCAAAATCGAGCGGCCTAAGATTGACGAGTACGAGGACTACTTATTCATCGTTATGCACTTTCCGGTCTACGACGCCGACCAACTTATAAGCCGACCCAGCGAAGTTGACTTCTTTATCGGCTCTGGCTACCTCGTCACTGTACACGATGGCATCCTCAAACCAATCTATCAGTTGTTCGACGACTGCCAGCGCTATGAGCGGACCAGATCCAAGCACATGGGGCGCGAAGCCAGCCGCCTACTCTACAGTGTCATAGATGCTTTGGTAGACTATTGCTTTCCGGTCTTGGACAAAGTGGATTCCAACATCCACGTTATTGAGGAAGAGGTCTTCACCGCAGACATGCGGCGCGTCGTCCAGGACATCTCCATCGTGCGCCGCGACATAATTGCCCTGCGACGGATCATCAGACCTCAGATCGCCATTGTCGCCAATCTGGAGCAAAAGGACAGGCCATTCATACAGGAGGAACTGGACGTCTACTTCGGCGATATAGTGGACCACTTGAACAAAGCCAGGGATATACTGGAAGACCACCGCGAGGTCATCGAAGGACTGAGCGAGACCAGCGATTCCGTGATCTCCTATCGCATCAACGAGATGATGCGCATCCTGGCCATTATTTCCGTCGTCATGCTCCCCTTGACCCTGCTCTCAGGCATCTATGGCATGAACATCTACTTGCCTCTGGCCAGGAATCCCTTATCTTTCATCTTCATCATCGGATTGATGATACTCATGGCTGTGGGTATGGGGTTTTACTTCAAGCGTCGGGGTTGGCTGTAGTGAAGCTGTTATCTGAGGGCGCCCACCTTATGGGCTTGGAGTTGAACGAGGAACACCTCGGGGCGTTTGAAATCTACTACGGGGAACTGGTGGCCTGGAACGAGAAGTTCAACCTGACCGCCATCACCGACTACGATCAGGTTCAGATCAAGCACTTTCTCGATTCCCTCACCTGCCTGTTGGCCGACGAGGACTTGACGAGGGCCATTTGTCAACAACGAGAGGTGAGAGCCATTGACGTCGGTGCAGGAGCGGGGTTTCCAGGACTTCCACTCAAGATCGTTTGCCCTGGCTTGCGACTGACGCTGTTAGAGGCTATTGGCAAGAAGGTCGGCTTTTTAGAGCATGTCGTTAGCCGCCTGGGGCTGGTGGGGGTCGAGGTCATCAAGGGGCGAGCGGAGGAGTTGGGTCGGGACGCGGCCCATCGCGAACGCTACGACCTGGCCCTGGCCAGAGCGGTGGCCGAACTGCCCGTCCTGGTGGAATACGCTCTGCCCTTCTGCAAGCCGGGCGGCCTTTTCGTGGCCCAGAAGGGGGCCGAGGGCGATGGTGAGGCCAAGGCAGCCGAAGGGGCCATCGGCACGCTTGGAGGCGTCTTGCGCCGCGTTGTGCACCTGGAGTTGCCGAATCTGGACGAGGCTCGTTCCCTGGTAGTCGTCGAGAAGATAGCCCCCACGCCCGAAAAATACCCGCGCCGCCCAGGCATCCCCGGCAAGCGACCCCTCAAATAACCAAATCTCAAATCACAGATCTCAACTGGTCATTGCTGATTCTCTCGATTCTTCCCTCTTGTACCCTCAGCAAAGTGGCTTGAGCCAGAAAGTCGGGGCTGTAGGCATCCCAATGGGTGGTGGTGAGGATGGCCTGCTGGCTATTCTCTATCGCCTTCATCAAATAGCGGCGGCGGGCTTCGTCTAGCTCCGACATGACTTCGTCCAGGAGCATGATGGGCTGTTCACCCGTCTCCTCAGCCAGGAGCTTCGCCTCAGCCAGTTTCACGGCCAAGACGACAGTGCGCTGTTGACCACGGGAGCCGTAGATTCTCATATCCACGCCGCCGGCCAAAAACCGCACGTCATCGCGGTGGGGGCCGATCAGCGACATGCCTCGCTGAATCTCCTCGCGGGTGATCTCCCGCAACTGCTCCAGGAAAGCCTCCCTGATACTGGATTCCGAATACCTAATACCCAATCTCCCCTCCAACCCAAGCCCCAAAGGTATTTGGTAATACCTATCAGGCATCCTGATGCTCGGCTCGTAGCGCAAGGATAGGTGCTCATCCTGGCCCGTCAACTCCAGGTGGATGGCCCTGGCCAACTCCTCCAGTTCGGCTATCACCTCCCGTCGGCGGGCGACCACGTGGGCTCCGTCTTCGGCCAGCTTCTCATCCCAGAAGCGGAGTTGCTCGGGGCTGCTCCTGCGCTCTTGCAACTGGCGCAGGAGGTGGTTGCGCTGAGTCAGCACGCGGCCATACCGTCGGAGGGTGCGGTGGTAACGAGGATCGAACTGGCAGATGGTGGTGTCCAGGTAACGTCGTCGCCCGCTGGGTGAGCCAGCAACCAGGTCAATATCCTGGGGCAGAAAGATGACCACGTTGAGCTGGCCGACGAGGTCCAGGACACGCTTGGGCACGCCGTTGATCTTAATCTGCTTTTTGAGGCGATGGCCGCTTGCCTCTGGTGATGGCTCCTTGAGCAGAGTGATCTCCAGCCGCTGCAAAGTGTCATCCTTCTGTATCTTGCCCACCAGGCGAGCGAAGGTCAGATCCTCTTCCTCGGCCAGCCAGTTGATCAACTCCCGGTCGGTCCGCGCGTAAGGCGAGCCTGCCGTGGCCAGATAGTAGATAGCCTCGAGGAGATTAGTCTTTCCCTGGGCGTTCTCGCCCTGGACGAGGGTGATGCCAGGGGGGAGGTCCAGCTCCAGGCGGGCATAGTTTCTGAAATTGGCGAGGGAAAGGTGCTTAAGATACACTTCGTGCTCCATCGCGAGGGCGACTAAACGCCCTCGGATCTCGATAATCGCGAGGGCGTTTGACGTCGCTAAGCGGCCCACTACATATTGTGGTCAATCGTAAGTCAATATCCAATATCTAGTATATAGCATTGGGTATTAGATATTGGGTATTAGTCCGACCGCACGTGCATGGGCATGATCACGTGAACGAAATCCACGTCCCCCACGGGCTTGATGACGCCGGGGCTAGAGGAGGTGGTAGTCTCCAGAACTACCTGGGCCGAATCCATCACCGAGAGGACGTCAATAAGATACTTGACGTTGAAGGCGATTTCGATCTCATCTCCCTCGATGGAGGCATCAATCTCGCCCACGTTATCGCCCAACTCGGCGCTAGTGGCGGCGATGGTGATATGGCCCGGTGCTAGCTCTCCGCCGGGGGCGATTTGGAAGCGCGCGATATTGGCCGCGTCACGGGCAAAGATGCTGGCTGTCTTGCAGGCCCTCAAGAGGCTATTGGTGTTCACTACCGTGCGAGTGGTATAGGTCTTGGGGATGATCTGCTGATAGTCGGGGAAATTGCCCTCGATGAGTTGGGAGACCAGGTCTACATTTGGCGCGTGGAAAAGCACCTGCTTGCGGGTGGGGGTGATGGCCAGGGTGATGTCTTCCTCGTCGGTGCTGATGCGCGCCAGCTCTGCCAGGGCTCGGGCGGGGATGATGACACTAGCCGGCTCGATTTCCGTGGGAAGCTCAGCCGTGCGCACCGAGAGGCGGAAGCCATCGGCGGCGGCCAGGGTGAGCTTGTTTCCCTCGAACTTAGCCAGCACGCCGGTCAGAATGGGCCTGCTCTCGTCGGTGGCAGCGGCCAGGACGACCTGCTCGATCATCCTCTTGAAGGCAGCAGCTTCCAGAGTGATCTGGCCCTCTCCCTCCTCGCCCGTGGTGAGCTCCGTCGAACCAAGCGAAGGAATGAGGGGAAACTCCTGGGCGTCTATGCCCTTGAGGTTGGCCTCGTAGCGGGCGCACTTGAGATTGAGGGTTTGGGTGCGCACGATGAGCTCCATGTCTATGCGCTCAGGCGGCAGGGAGTTGACCAGGTCAATGAAAGAGCGGGCTGGCACCGTCGTAGCGCCGTCCTCCTCCACTTTGGCCCCGATCCAGCAGTTGATGCCGATCTCCAGGTCCGTGGCCGATAGCTTCAGGCGGCCGTTGTCGGTGGAAAGCATCACATTTGCCAGCACCGGCAAAGTGCTGCGGGTGGCCACCGCTCGCCCCACCACGCTTAAGCCCTTAGCCAAATTCTCTTGTAAGCAAGAAACTCTCATGAACGTGACCTCCTTTGATAGAAATATGCCATACCTTTGGGTCTGGTGAACTCCAATTTGCCTGTCGTCAGATCCAGCTTCAGTCCTATGGATTCCAGTGTTTCCACCCCGATGACGGTTTGGGCCCCCTCGAAGGTGATACTGATCGAAGGTGCTTCGACCTCTTCAATCTTGATCGCCACCCCGTAAGCTTTGGCCTTGACACTTTGCCCATTCCCCAACTCTACTTCGACCTCTCCTGGAATTCTACTAGCGCCCACTTTCTCCAATACCTTCTCCGGCAAGACCGTGTAAGTAGCGCCTGTATCAATCAGCACGTTCTTCAACTCCACAGCGGCTTTGCTTCCCCTTACCGTCATATCTGTGTGTATATGTCCCATTCTCGATATCTCCTTTCTTTGGCTCTGCAAGTGCTCATAACCTGATACCGTCCTTGAGGATTTCTTCTCGCAGGGGTAGAACTGAAAAAACACCTATCTCCCACGAACCGCGATCAACAACAAGGGTGCTGAAATTCGTGCCATAGAGTAGATTCACTTCAAAGACCATGTCAGTGATCTCGTGGCGTGCAGGTCGCGTGAGGGGCCGCGCTGTTACGATGAGCAGGTCAAGATCGGATTCTTCATCCGCCTCGCCCCGCGCGACAGAACCATACAAGATTACAGCTTCAATGTCGAACTCATCGAACAACCTGTGGCGTAATTCACCCAAAGCCTGATACTGGTTCGGTGCGAGAGTAACGTTTTCAAATGTCTTCACAGTTTGATAACCTCTTTATGTGTATATGTCCCATTCTCAATATTTCCCTCCATCGAATGGTCTCCCATCGGCAAGCGTGTAAATGTCTTCTCCAGGCTCCTTCAAGAAATCAAAGGCCGGGTTTTAGCCGCCGCCCGGAGCTATTCCATCTCAGACCCTTAGACATCAATCAGCCTTGGGGCGACGATAGGCAAACACCAGAAGTAGCAAGCCGACAACTGCTGGTATGGCACTTCCCAGTATCCACCACGGCGGAAGTGTCAGATCAAGGCTACCACCGTATGGGGCAAGAAGCTCTTTCATCTTAACAACGATGTACAGATCTAGCAGTGTCTGCGATGCTGTGTAGGTAGCGTAGAAAAGCATGACGATTGCCAAGCGAACCAACCAGAGTGCCAGCTTAAAGCGTGACGAGGGCCGGAGCTTCTCAGCCGGCAGCAAGATCGAGAGAATGACAAACACGAAAAGCCCAGGAGACCCAGTTGTCACCGGAGAGTATCTCTTTGTGTCAAGTCTTCTCACAGCTGTTCTTATCTCTGGGTCCGGTATTTGGCTAATGGGTATGCCGGTGAGACTCTCAGGAACATCGCGCTCTAACGTATCACTAGCCACAGTCATCATCTGTCCCGTAAGAGCTTGGAAGAACGTAGGTCTAGAAGCTGCGTACAAATGGAATCCGGCTAAATATGGACCCGCAGCAGCAACGACCAACACTAGCAAGATTGGCATTACGAACTCAGGTAACTCCCCGTCTGCTGATCTCTCCGTGAACTGCTGTATTACTTGACTTACAACAGAGTTCCATAGAACACCTGTTCCCAATAGGCAAATCCACCCACGAGTTCCCCCCAGCCGTATAGCAGTGAGGGCAAATGCAGGGACTGCTATCACGTTCAGCAGGTCAATGCTGGTCGACACAATCACTTTGGTTCGACGCTCGAGCACGTGACGGAGGATTGTTCTGGCACTGCTCACACCGTACACTGCGACACAGGTTACACCCAGAGTGGTGATCCACCCGAAAAGATCCGATGGTTCAACCAGGAAGAGAGGTATTAGTACCACTCCGGCTAGGCCAGCGGAGAGTACCATGACAGCTATTAGAATCATCCAGCGTGGGATCAACCTTACTCTCTCTTCCATTTCGCAAGTTCCCCCCCATCCTAATGAGAAATCATTTACGAGTCGGACACAGAGCAATGTCAAATGGGTCCGTTTCTCGCCGTGAGAAGCACTATTCTGGCGTAAAGGGGCTTCAGTCGCAAGTGATTGCCCGAACCTCATTTGCTCTCTATCAGTTTGTTCGCAGCCATCCCTTTTTTGGCTACGCTATAGTCCTACCCTCGTACATTGACAGTCTGGCCCGGGCGAGTCTAGCAGATCAGGTATTTGTCCGTTAATACAGGGTGTCTATGTACAGGACGTAGAGGCAATATTCCGAAGATGACATCCTCGACCTCTGCACCTAATTCAAACTGCGCAAACACGTGGGTTCCCTTGGGCTTAGTGATCAACGCGAACAGATCGCTGCTCCCCATCACGGATTTGCCTTTGGTGGCTCTGAAATCCCACGCAAAGTCGGAGTCAAGTAGCCCGAAGGCAACAATCTCTGGCTCATAATCCAGATACTCTTCTGATCTTGTCACCTCCCCTGCTTCGGCCTCCACAACGGTAGCCGGTCCGAAATCGAGCTTCAGAGACGGGGTAAGCTTAATTCCCCTGACCCTTTTCCTGAATTGGTGAATCTCACGGGGGAATAGATCATAGGCAAAGGGGTGATCAGGAACCTCGACTCCAGCAATATCCTTCGCCGTCAAGGCAATGCCGAAGCGAGCCCACGTAAATCTGCAACCAGTGTCTGGCAAGAATGAGCAGGCGAATCGAACGAGGAAAAAGTCGTATCGTTCAAGTAGCGACCTGGCTTCATGCAGTAACTCCCCAGCCTGCATGAGGACAGACAACTCGACCACAATCGGGACTCCAACGGAAACCTTGTTCCTTCTACCCAGCAAGGTTCGAATTTCTTCGTGTGCCCGTTGGCTGCGCTGTTCCTCAAGGTAGTCTCCAGGGACCTCAAGCTCAATTGTGCCCAGGAAATCAGTTTCACCGGATGCAATGTGTAGATCTATCATGTTTTCCTCCTTACTCTGCTTATTTGACTACAGGCCTACATGTAGTCACCTATCAGGACGAAAGGTGCCCAATAGTATGGAGATGCATAAATCTTCTTGCCCTCGTCTTCAAAGTTCATCAAGTCAATCTGAGCCCTGCGCAGTGCATCAGACTTATTTGCACCCTCTCTTAGGTATCTGTAAAAACCTTTCATCAATAAGCTTGTTGACCGATCATCTACGAGCCACAACGTGGCAACGACTGAAGGACACCCAGCGTAGATGAAGGCCCTTGGAAGTCCGATTACTTCATCTCCGCTCTCAATACGAGCGATGCCTGTGTCACATGCACTTAAAGTCACGAGCGAGGCTTCTAGCTCCAACCCTTCAAATATATCCAGCATTGTCAGTTTTCCATCGTATGTATTGAGACCCGAAAGTAGAGGTGCGTCACTACGGAAGCTTGCATGGCAGGCAAAGTGAACTATCTCATAGTCTCGGGCATGTTTCAGGACCTCCTCCTTAGTTGCTTGAGGACCTATCAAGATTTTGGCTTTCTCTAGGCCGAAGATTTCCCCAATTGTTCTTACCTCGTCTTCTGAGTACCTTAGATCGCGCCCGGGTCTCTCACATTCAGGATTTCCAATGGCAAACACCGAGGCAGTCCTGGGCACACGCTTCTGTTTCAAGAACCTCAATACCGACGCACTTGGCAAATAGGCGATCGAATAGTCGTCGAGAATGTAGTGGCGTTTTCCTTCAATATCCTCATGTATGGCATGAAGTGGCAAGAGGTGCAACAAGCCCGATGGGACAAAGTAGAGCATTGTGGCATCCTGCTTTTCTATGAACTCCCGTATTGGCTCGAACAGCATCCCATGCAGTTCTTGGAGAAGCATATCCAAGCAGCGAACCTTGACACCACTTCCTACCTCCCGTTGCATTGTTTCCCGCATTTCGCTTATTCGCTGCCATAGCCGGTGGCGTGGATACTCATATGTACAATAGTGCATGTCTTGTTTCGCTATAACAAACGTCACAATCTGCTGCTCCATAGGAAATAATTCCACCAAGACTGTTTTGTGCGGCAGAAGTGATCTGATCTTTGACAGGGTGAGTGGCCTGATCTGCCTAAGTGAAGCCCACTCAGGAGCCGACTCGCGAATCAAAGCCCAGGTTGACAACAATTCCTTCTCAATCTTCCGAGCATGTCTGCTATCCTCCTTCAGCTTAGTTTGATCTAGCTGGCGCTGCAAGTCCGCAAATGACGCAAGCAAAGACGGAGGAACGCCTTTCCTGATCTTGATACGTTGACCGGCCAATAATTCTACGAGGGACCTGCCTTTGGCACGCTCGATATATTCATAAGCCCGAGATAGGCGCCTTTCTACTGCCGGCTGACTCATCCTTGTACGTCGGATAAGACGGTCTAGGGGATTAGAGAGACCGTCAAAGGCTGCCAAAGTACCTCTTTCACCCCCCTCCTCAAGTAGCTTTAAGGATACTCTCACCATGTCCTCATAGACGCCAACAAACTTTCCAAACACTCGCGTCCTATGGGGATGAAAGGCTATGACATACCTGATGTTTTCGACCAAGCCGATAGCTTCCTCATAATGTCTTTCCGCAGCGGCTAATTGTCCCTCGCCCTCAAGAGTTTTTCCCATGCTTGCCAGGCCTCTCACCGCCGTCTCGATGTCCCCTGTGTCAATCGCAGCTTTGACAGCAGCCCTGTAGTGCTTCAGTGCGCGTTTTGTCTGATGTCTCTGTCTGTAGAGATCGCCATAGCTGAGGTCGAGGTTCGCGTCAACGGTCTTCAGTATCTGATCAGTTTTGAGCTTCGCCTGTACCGACCATGGTGCAATTGCGGGCCTATGTAGCACTAGTGAGACAGTGGATGCCGCGGAAGACGTATTGTGGGCTGCGTCCATGCAGGCAAGGGAACTATCGAATTGCCCCAGTCTTAGGTAGGTGTCACCAAGCTTCAGGAGACACCTAGGAACGCCTTCCCAGTTAGTAGTTTCCACATAGACTCTATTGGCCTCTCGGTAGTGTACCAAAGCCGTATCTAACTCATGCCGGGCTGAGGCCACGTCACCGAGTCCCTCGAAAGCGACCGCCATGGATGCACTGATCTCATAGGTTTTTCCTAGGTTCAACAAGAGTTGGTATTGCTCGCCAGCAGCTTCGAGCTGCCTTTCTTCAAGTAAGATTCTGGCTCTGGTTGCTATCCCTACGTGCCAGCCTAGGTGTTTTCGCATGGCCTGGCTGGAAGCTTCAGCACTTCGAAAACGGCCTTGCTTCAAGTACTCGTCGATTTCAACAGTATGTATATGTCTCCTCAGTCTTTCTAATAGGGAAGGCAGGAATCGGGAAAGATGCAACACGTTGTCGGCTCGCTCGCTTGTGAGCCAGGCGGCCCCCCGAAGGTAAAACTGCTTGATCTTGGCGTTGCACCACCAGGATATGCGTCCAATGATCCGCAAGTTCAACTGAGCTAGCCCCAGTAGGGCTACAAGCCACAACAGCCCTTGCAAGGCATACATAGGCGGCTTTCTCGAAAAAGCCAACGAGAATGCACTCTTGAACTTGTCGACTAAGCCAATCTGGAACCAAAGGACGGTTGTAACCCCAAGCAGTGCCATTGGGATCACGAAGTCCAAAAACCAAGGCAGAAAACGTAGTGGGCTAAGGGGAAAGAAGTAAAGGCCTATTAGGACCAGGACTGTGGCTACACCTATCGATAGCACGCCTAGATAATTGGGTGTTTGCCTGATGCCTTCAGAAATCGACAGACCAGCAAGAGGTAAACGTGACACAAGATCTAGTCCTGCACCAGTCGCCGCCTTGTTCAGCACATTTTGCGATACCCACTCATCAACCGATCGTACCCAAGGTGTAGCGGAAAACCTCGCCATGATCAAAACAATGAGCGTCGCAGCAAACATCACCAGTAGCATCTCCTGCGGACTGGATACAAACCTCCGGACGCACCAGAAGAGCACAATCGAAACAGCCGCTGCAAAGATGACTAGCTCTAGTCTTTTTTCGCCCCACAATAGCATTTGGTTGACCTGATATCCTAGGAGAGGCCAGTGTGAAAGGAAGCGGCGGAGCCAGTCATACAATTCAACACCGAAGGAAAAGGGACGGATGCTCAACAGATGATCTATTCTTTGTACTACGGGCAGATATGAAGCCATCCTGATCATGAAGCCGAGAACAGCCAAGAAGAGTGCAATCCGGGCGCTACAACCTCTCAGCGATCCAAACTTAGGTATCTGAGTGACATATAGCGGCGCACCACACCAAGTGCAAAAGGATTCAGTTTCAGGATTCTCTAATAGACACATTCTGCATTCCCCGGGCTCCAGGGATGTTTTATACCCTCCACCGGAAGAAGGCACATCGGACCATATGAACTTGATCCACGATGTTGTGTATTCGGAAAGAAAGGCGTAGAACCCCCATCCTACGCTTCCATACACCGCCATGCCGATCACCGATCCAAAGCCGAAGAGGCCTCCCACGACTGTACAACCAGCGCCTAGCAATGCGATCGGTGCTAAAAGAAGCTGAAAGAGATCGTTGCCAAGCTTCGAAACCCGTGCCGCTTCACCTGACTCAAGATAACACTCGATAGTTCTATATTTCTCGTACGAAAGCTCCAGCATTATGCTGCCAAGAAATACTATGATAGGCAATGAGATTGCACATCCGATGATCCCTCCCAGTAGAGCTCTTACAAGACTGAAATCAAAGCGCCAGGTATTGGCAGCGACTCTCACCGTTCCTGCTACAATCAAGCTCGACAGAATCCAAACGAGTAGCAAGAGAAAACCTCGCCACAAGATTTCCTCGGTAAGAGGATCTAGATCAGCAGCATTCTGGCCGTTGGCTATGCCTGCTTCCTGCGCCACGTCGGTTGATGGATGTGGCGATTGCTGTGTCTCTGTCATGTGTCACCAGACCAGATTGTTAGATGTAGTGAATCCTCAAAATGGACACACCTATAGCCAGGATCGAGATTCTGTGTTGCCCAGTCATGAGCGTTCAGGCTAAGCGGCGCTACCAATGCCTGACACCGTGGAAATGTCCACCAACCCTCTCAGTGGCCGAGGGTTCCTCTAGCCGACGTAAGTATACTACACTTACCGATTTCAAGCAAAAGAACTCAGAGCGCGGCGGGCTCCTTGAAATCGTAGATGCCGTCGTCTATGGCCCACCCTCGACCGCAGCCCCGACAGGTCAATACCTCCTCCGCCTCGATCAGGTCGGCTCCGTGACAGCTTGGGCAGCGGAAGAAGCCTCGATCTTCGGCTTGGACATCCTCCTTTTCCGCCCTGGCCCGGACGAAGACGCTGGGAGCCAGCTTCAGCGGGGCCGTGGAGCCCTGCAGCAGCCCATCCAAAGTGGCCAGGTAGCGGGGGGAGACGAGACGCTTGAGGAGGGGGAGGCGGAAGGAGGACACCGCCAGTTCCCGCCCGATGGCGAAACCTGCCTCCGTCAGGCGAGCATTCATCCAGGCCGGATGGAAGTCGTAGTTGAGCTCGACGAACTCGTAGGGCTCAGGAGCAAAGGGGCTCCAGCTTTGGCGGCCCAGCAGGTATCGCAGGACGGCCTTGAGGTGGCGTTTGTTGGCGTACTCCAACACGTAGACTCCCCCTCCCATGAGCACCCGCTGGATCTCCTGGAAAGCGGCGGGGATGTTCTGCACATGGTGCAGCACCCGCACCGTCACGGTGGTGTCGAAGAGGGAATCAACGAAGGGCATAGCATACAGGTCGGCGGCAACGTAAACGTACTTCCCACTTCGCCCCAGGTGGTCCTGGGCCTGGCGCAGCATGGATTTGGAGTAGTCCAGCAACACGACCTGCTGGTAGCCGTCGTACAGGTCTACCAGGCGGCCGAAGCCAGCCCCGATTTCCACCAGGCGGGCGCCAGCAGGAGGCAGGAGCTTGCGCAGGGCAATTCGTTCCGCCAGGTGCTCGTATTCCCGCCCCTGCCCCTCCCAAAAGTCGGTACGATATGAACTGCCTTCGTAGTCGCAGATCTCAGCCATAGCCCTCGGAATGTTTCACGTGAAACGATTCAAGCGATTCTTCTCGTCCCATATTATACCACACGCCGTCAAAAGCTCAAATCGTGAGGGCCACGGCAGTGCCATCGCCCCCCGGGGGCAGTATCGGCTTGAATTTACAACGTCGTCAATCTGTGGTATACTGACCCCGTCATGGGCAAGACTATTCTGTTGACGGGCCGGCCTCGAGTGGGCAAAACGACCATCATCAAGGACGTGGTGAGAAGGCTGCCCGGCCAGGCAGGCGGCTTCTATACCGAGGAGATGAGGAAGCGGGGCCGGCGGCAAGGGTTCAAAATCGTGACCCTGGATGGGCAGGAGGGCGTTCTGGCCCACGTGGGCATCAAGAGTCGGATGCGGGTCAGCAAGTACGGCGTCAAGCTGGCCGACCTGGAGGGCATCGGCGTGGCGGCCATCCGAGAGGCCCTGGCCCGGAAGGACTATGTGGTCATTGACGAGATCGGCAAAATGGAGCTTTTCTCCCAGGCCTTCAAGGATGCGGTCTGGGAAGCCATCCACAGCCATAAGCCCGTCCTGGGGACCATCACCCTGTCATCTCACCCCTGGGCCGATAGCGTCAAGGCGCTGCCCCAGGTGACTATCATCGAGGTCACCAAAGCCAATCGCGATAAAATAGCCCAGCAGGTTTTGGATTCGCTCGAGTAGAGGAAAGCTGTCGTGGACAACCGCTCGATCATCCCTATCGGAGTCGCCATCGTACTCTCTCTCTGTTGCTGCCTGACCTTGCTGCTCTTGGGGGTGGGAGTGCTGATAGCGCCCCAGATAGACGGGCTCCTGATCACCGCTACCCCCACCCCTGCGCCCGTCGTCACCCTCACGCTCACTCCCGTGCCCGTTGTCACCCCCACGCTTACACCTATGGCCGCGCCTATCGCTCCGGCCACGCGCTCTATTGAACAGCTTTTGGCTGAAACCTCGATCCCGGAACGAGACCTCTTGGCTCTCACCGCTCGCCTGAAGAAGTTGGACCAGCCCATCCCCCTGGTGGTAAACGATACCCCACCTCACTACGCTGTGGGCGACAAAGATATCTTTTGGGTAACAAACGTAGATACTGCAACTAACCATACCACCACGGCTACCCTTAGCTACCTGACGCCTCACCTCTACCTGTGGGTTGAGGAAGGTGCCAGTTTCGATCAGGAGGCCCTGAAAAGATCGGCCGATCGTTTCGAAAGCCAAATCTATCCCACCAACCGGCAGTTCTTCGGAAGCGAGTGGACGCCGGGCGTGGACAATGATCCTCACATTCACGTACTCCAGACTAGTGGGATGGGATCCGCGGTAAATGGATACTACTTGGACACCGATGAGTACTCCAAACTGGTCAACCCCTACTCCAATGAGCGAGAGATGTTCTACATCAACTCGGACAACTTGCAGCCGGGCACAGAGTCGTACGAGAGCGTCCTGGCTCACGAGTTCCAGCACATGATCCACTGGGCGGTTGATCGCGATGAGGATACCTGGGTCAACGAGGGCTTCTCGGAGTTGGCCTCTTATCTCAACGGCTATGTTGTGAGAGGAGTTGATCGCGTCTTCAGCAACACCCCCGATACGCAACTCACGTCTTGGCCTGGCAGCCCGGGCCAGGCATCGGCCAACTATGGGGCGAGCTTCCTTTTCGCAACCTATTTCCTGGAACGCTTCGGCGATCAAGCCCTGCGCAGCGTGGTCTCGCACCAGGCCAATGGCACAACCGGCTTCGAGGCCATTTTTGCTGAACGCGGGCTGACCTTCGAGGACGTCTTCGCCGACTGGCTGATCGCCAACTATCTCGACGATACCGAGCTGGCCGATGGCCGCTACGGGTACCGCGACCTGGCCGTCGGCCCAGCTTATCTCGACCAAACCCATGCTGACTATCCTGTCCAGCGCTCCACCACCGTCCACCAGTATGGAGCCGACTACATCGAGTTGCGAGGGGAAGGGGATTTGGCCCTCACGTTCGCTGGCTCAACAGAGGTGAAGCTGATTCCCAACGATCCTCACAGTGGAAAGCACCTCTGGTGGTCTAATCGCGGTGACAACAGCAACATGACCCTGACGCGGGCCTTTGACTTGACGGGTCTATCGCAAGCCACCCTGAAAGCCTGGCTCTGGTATGACATCGAGAAAGACTGGGACTACGCCTACATTGAGGCTTCGACCGATGGCGGCCAGACGTGGGATATCCTGACAGGTCAGTACACTACCGACTCCAATCCCAACGGCAACAGCTTTGGCCAGGCCTACACAGGGCAATCGCAGGTTGCCGCCGATGAGTCCCCTGGCTGGGTTGAGGAGGAGATTGATCTAACCCCTTACGTCGGCCAGGAGATTCTGCTGCGGTTTGAATACATCACCGACGGCGCCGTGAACCGGGTTGGCTTCTGTGTAGATGACATCGCCATCCCCGAACTGGGCTATTTGTATGACGCTGAAACTGATACTTCGGCTGAGCTCAGTACAGGTGGAGAGTGGATAGCCGAGGGATTCATCCGCACCGATAACATCTTGCCTCAGCGGTTCCTGGTGCAGCTCATTGAGCTTGGCCCAGAAGTGAGCGTGCGGCGCATGGAGCTGGACGAGGCTCAGACCGGCCGCCTGGTGGTGGAGCACCTGGGGAAGGGGGTAGAGGGGGCCGTGCTGGTTGTCTCGGCTCTGGCCCCAGTCACCACCGAACTGGCCAGCTATGAATACTCCATTGAGCTAGCTTCAGGGGAGTGATCGGGTTTGCAGATGCGCCACCGCTCCTCTTCACGCCTTTTGCGATTTGACATAGAACGCATGTTCGTGTATAATTGGGTTGACGTAGACTTCAGGAGGAGGCAGATCATGGCTTTGTCAGAGCGTCAAAAGAAGATACTCAGCTTCTTGGGGGATTTTACTCGTGAGAACGAGTATCCCCCCACCATCCGCGAGATAGGCACAGCAGTAGGCATCTCTTCGACATCGGTGGTTAGCTACAATCTGGACGTCCTTGCGAAGAAGGGCTACATCGCTCGGGATAAGACTATCTCCCGGGGGCTGAGGCTGGTGGAAGGATCTGGATCGGGGGCTCCCAGGCCCAGGGATAATGTCGTCAGCATCCCCCTGCTGGGTCGCATCGCCGCTGGCGAGCCTATCCCCATCCCCGACAGCGATCTCCCACCCTTTGGTTACGAGACTATCGAGCTGACCCGTGACATCATCGGGAGAGAGGAAGGCATCTACGCTTTGCAGGTGCAGGGAAACTCGATGGTTGATGCCCTGATCCATGACGGGGACATCGTGGTGATGAAGCACCAGGAGGAGGCAGCGAACGGCGAACTGGTGGCTGTCTGGCTGAAGGACGAGAAGGAGACCACCCTGAAGCGTTTCTACCTGGAGGGGGGACAGGTGCGCCTCCAGCCCGCGAACCCAACCATGCAACCCATCTACGTTCACCCAGCTAATGTGGAGATCCAAGGAAAGGTGGTTCTCGTAATCCGCCAACTGGACTGACGCCCAACCTTAAAATATTCGGGAAACTCGCATTTTGGGGCGTTTTCCCCTTGACATAGAACGCATGTTCTGGTATAATATAACTAGAACATGCGTTCTGGTTTTTGGAAAGGAGTTGCAGTCCATGAAAAGCTTGAGCCAACGTCAAAAGGAAATACACAGCTTCATCACGGCCTTCATTGATGAAAACAGGTACCCTCCCACCCACGAGGAGATTCGCCAGGGCCTGAAGATGAGTACCAAGTCCCTGGTGAACCACCACCTCAAGGCTCTGGAGACCAAGGGTGTGATCGAGCGACAGCCCGACACCCCGCGCGGGATCAGGCTCCTCAATGGCCTCAGGAGCTTCAAGGTGCCTCTGCTGGGGCAGATCGCCGCCAGCGCGGAGCCTATCTCCTTCTCCGATGATGACTACCAGGAGATCGAGCTGACCCCCGACATCGTCCAGAAGCAGGACGGCCTGTATGCTCTGCGGGTGAAAGGTGACTCCATGATAGATGCTCTCATCAGCGACGGGGACATCGTGGTGATGAGGCATCAAGCGGTGGCTGAGGTGGGCGAAATGGTGGCGGTGAGGCTGAAGGACAGGAACGAGACCACTCTGAAGAGGTTCTATCCGGAAGGCAAGCGGGTGCGCCTGCAGCCGGCCAATCCGAAAGTGGAACCGATCTTCGCCCATCCCGCCAACGTGGAGATCCAGGGCAAGGTCATGGCCGTGATCCGTCAGGTGGCATGAGTCAAGAAGGAGTGGTGATGATGGGAAAGTTGACGAACAGGATATGCCAGTACCGCACTGTGGGCCGCGATGGCCGCATCACCTGCAAGAAGATCGTGGAGGGGGACAACGAGGTCTCGCCCAACCCCTGTCGCGACTGCCCCGCCAGGCAGATTTCCTGTGACAAACTGCGCTTCTCACTGCAGAAGTCGTCTCCCTCCCCCATCGTGGTCCGCTACGGGAATGGTCACTCCGAAGTCTGGAACAATGAGCCAGCCAGGATCACTTTCCTGAGAGCCGCTTGCGTGGCCAAGGTCGCTCCCATCAGTGACCTCCGCCAGTGTGCGGCTTGCGCGCTGCGATCTGTTGACGAGCCAGTTCTGGAGGAGGTCATCCTGCCCAAGGTTGCCAGGCGCGGCACTGTCCTGGACAGAACAGTACAGGGCAAGGTGATCGCCTTCCCTCAGCGCGTGGCCGCCGCTGCCAGTTGAGCCGCTATCGCTACCGAGGCCGCTATCGCTACCGAGGCCGCTATCGCTACCGAGGCTGCTTCCGCTACCAAGCGTGAGGGATACAGAGCTTCCCCCCTAAAGCCTGCCCTGAGGTCGCTCCGCTTACGGGTCGAAGGGTTGGGGGGGGCGAGGAGAGTGACGATGCGACGTTTGTTGGAGTATCAGGCTGAACGAATCGAGATGGTGCTGGCGAGCCACAAGGTGCCCTCACACGTCTACAGGGGCACGGTCACGCCGCGCTTTGTGCGCTTCGAGCTGGTGCCAGTCGTGGGCACCAAGGTCAGCCGCATCAAGGGACTGAGCGAGGAAATCGCCCTCTCGCTGGGCATCCCTTCCTGCCGAGTGTCTCGCCAGAATGGGAAGATCAACGTGGAGATTCCTCGCGAGACGCCCCGCACGGTCAAGCTCCTCGCCCTGTGCCGTCGGCTGGCGGAGATACCTCCCTGCACCGCCGTCCTGGGCCTGGACGACGAGGGGACTCCCTTGCTCTTGCGCCTCCCCAGCGCGGACGTGGCCCACGTGCTCATCGCTGGTCGGACGGGATCGGGCAAGACCGAGGTAGCCCGCACTATGATCGCCAGCCTGGCCATGTACAATCGGCTGGGCGAGGTGCAACTGGTGCTGATCGACCCCAAGGGGCGGGGCTTCGCTACCTTCGCCGATCTCCCCCACCTCCTGTATCCCCTGGTGGACGATGTGGAAGGGGCCTCGGAAGTGCTGGAGCGTCTGGTAGTGGAGATGGAGAGGCGG